>JACCDZ010275835.1_pt1 | contig 77084 bp, 57 predicted proteins | sample 7449551 | NCBI WGS metagenome assembly JACCDZ01 (sample SAMN15323452, study PRJNA562643) | freshwater metagenome | isolation source: river surface water | place: USA:Blue River Watershed | collected 2017-08-18
CCACTTTATCGCTTTACCACGAAATTCACCAGCCGAATTTTGGTATCAGCTCAGCGCCATCAACTGATGTGGTGCTCGGAGGGATGTTAGAACTGGTGATGGCTTTGGCCTGCATAGGTACTGCGCTGGCATTTTATCCAGTTTTGAAGAAGCAAAATGAAATGCTTGCCTTGGGTTTTGTGGCGGCGCGGATTTTAGAAGCGACGTTGATTTTTGCGGGTGTGGCGAGTTTGTTAACGGTGTTGAATTTGCGCTCTCTGGGAACAGAAGCACAGGTGGTTTCTCGTGGATTAGTGATGTTGTATGATCGATTATTTTTGATTAGCCAAAGTTTCATCCCCGCCGTCAATGGGTTATTGTTAGGATCACTTTTGTATCAAACACGCTTAGTGCCTCGCATTTTACCCATCATCGGAATCATCGGAGCCTTTACGTTGGTGGCTGGCGATGTAGCCGTTTTGTATGGTTTTTTTGATCAGCGGGCTCCTATGGCGGGCTTATCTGCGGTTCCCATCGCGTTATGGGAATTTTCATTGGGGATTTATTTGACCGTCAAAGGATTTAAAGAAAATGCCGTAATTTTAGGCTAATGAAAATCCCTATTTACCAAGTCGACGCCTTTACGAACGAACGCTTTAAAGGCAATCCTGCTGCGGTTTGCCCCTTAGACAATTGGCTTCCAGCTGCCGTGATGCAAAACATCGCAGCGGAGAATAATTTAGCAGAAACGGCCTTCGTTGTAGCCGCCGGCGAAAACTTCGAAATCCGTTGGTTTACGCCCACGGTTGAAGTGGACTTATGCGGACATGCGACCTTAGCGAGTGCGTATGTATTATTTAACGAATTAGGTTTTTCAGGGGACCAAATCAACTTCATTTCTCATCGAAGCGGTCCTTTATCCGTGACAAAAAATGGCTCCATTTTAGCCTTGAATTTTCCCGTTGATTCATTGACGGAATTACCCTTAAAACCAGCGTTTGCCACTGGATTAAGCAAAGGGCCTCGCGCCGTTTTTAAAGGCAAAACGGATTACTTATTTGTCTACGATTCGGAAGCGGAAATCTTGGCTTTGCAACCAGATTTCGTAGCCTTAAAAGCGCACCCTGTTCGCGGGATTATCGTAACGGCTCCCGGTGAAACGACGGATTTTGTGTCGCGCTTTTTTGGGCCAGCTTGTGGCGTGAATGAAGATCCGGTGACGGGTTCAGCGCACACGACTTTGACACCTTATTGGGCTTCGATTTTAGGTAAGACGGAATTAACGGCTCGTCAATTATCACAAAGAACAGGTGACTTAACCTGTAACTTAATGGGCGATCGCGTGGAGATAGCTGGCGAAGCGGTGTTATATTTGCGAGGAGAAATTCACGTATGAAAATGAAAAACAGTCAATAAACGAATTAACAACCCTTATAAATGATAATGAACATGAAAAAATTAATCACCTTTTTCGCCATCTTAGCGATGGCCACCAGCTTAACAGCTCAAACACCTAAAGCGAATTTGATTAAAGAATGGGAGCGCGCGCGTGCTTACACGAAAGAGTATTTAGAGGCGATGCCAGAAACGGGTTATGCGTTAAAACCTACGAAAGAAATGCGTTCATTTGCGGGTCAAATGCTTCACTTAAGCGACGCGATTTACATGATTGTGGGAACAGCCACGGATGTAGCGCCTACGGTAAAGGATTTGGAAAAATCAAATGACGTAGCGAAAGTAAGTGTGACGGACAAAGTGTTAGCAGCGTATGATTTTGCCATTAATGCCATCAAAAATGTACCGGATGCAAAATTAGCAGAATCGGTTAAATTATTTGGTCGATTTGAATTGACAAAAGGTCAAGCAATGGATAAAGCGTTTGAACATCAAACGCACCACCGTGGTCAAGCGACGGTCTACATCCGTTTAGCGGGTGCTACACCTCCGCAAGAGAAATTGTTCTAGTCTAAACAATTTGCAGTGAAAAGGGTTTGTCATTCATAGGCAAGCCCTTTTTTTATGCAAGGCGTTAAAAAACAACATTTACCCTCCAAAACCTGTCCCGTCTGTAATCGCCCTTTCGCCTGGCGTAAGAAGTGGGAGAAGAATTGGGACCAAATCATCTATTGTGGTGAAAAGTGCAGACGTAGCAAATAAGTTTTCGGACGAAGATATTGACCGCATTATCCAAATGGCCTGGGAAGATCGCACGCCTTTTGAGGCGATCGAATTTCAGTTTGGCCTAAAGGAAAAAGAGGTCATCGAATTCATGCGACTGAATAGTAAGGAGTCGAGTTTCCGCATGTGGCGAAAACGAATGACGGGCCGCGGTACGAAACACCTACAAAAGCGTGTTGCGGTAGATCCGCGTTTTAAATGCACGTTGCAACGTAGCATCAGTATGAATAAAATCAGCAAGCGCTAATGAAGTTTTCGACAAAACGCGAAGAGGTATTAGCGCAAATCGATCAATTTGATCCAGAAAAGTATGCACGAAGCCGGAACTTCATTACTGGCGGAGTCTCTTATTTATCCCTCTATTTATCCCGCGGTTTTATCACGGTTCCCCAAGTCGTCAAACGATTAAAGAATCGTGGAATTGGGTTAGAACAGGCTGAAAAATTTATCCAAGAATTAGCGTGGCGCGAGTTTTATACCCGTACCTGGTTTCAAAAAGGCGATGCTATTTTTGAAGATATCCGCCATCCGCAGGAGGGCATTGAGCGCTTTGGCATCCCGAAAGCAGTACTAGAATCTACCACAGGAATTAAAGCTTTAGATGGGGCATTAAAGAACTTCCCAGAAACTGGATATCTTCACAATCACTTGCGCATGTACCTTGCTGGAACGATTTGTAACGTGGCCAAATACCACTGGTTAGAACCTGCCCAATGGCTCTATTATCATTTGCTCGATGGTGATTTAGCAAGTAATGCGCTGAGTTGGCAGTGGTGCGCCGGGACGTTCAGTAGTAAGTTGTATTACGCGAATCAAGAGAATATCAATCGCTATACCGGCAGTCAACAGAGAGGCACTTTCCTTGATTTTGATTACGAGGATTTGCCTTCGCAACCGGCTCCCGATCATCTGTGTAGATCGGTAGAGGCGGAACTTGTTTTCACTCCGCCTACAACGCAGCCACTGGTGATTCAGTCCGACATTCCCACGTATGTTTATACCCATTATACGCTAGATCCTACCTTCCACGAAGGGAAAGAAGGCAACCGGATTTTGGTCTTAGAGCCGAGCCATTTTGCGAAGCATCCGATGGCGCCGAAAACGATCGAGTTTATCCTTTCGCTCGCCGAAAATATACCTGGAATTCAAGTCTATTATGGGGAATATGCGGATTTAAACGTGAAAGGCATTTTCCGTGATCATCCTATCAATGCCCATTTTCAGGGTATTCGCGAAGTGCACCCCTCTCTAGCTCCAGGCCTGCAAGGGGAGTTCAACAGCTTCTTTTCGTTTTGGAATAAACTAAGCAGACAATTGAGCTAAGAAAGTCTCCGCGCGCGCAAGGTGGGCTTCTCTTTTTTCCAAAGTCATCTTATCCCAAGTACTGATCAGCATCGCCCAGCGCGGATTTTTGCGGAACGTTTCGCGTTGTTTATCTAGGAATCGCCAAAACAACCCATCCCAAATCTCTTGCCATTCGCCCTTCGGATAATCACTCATTTTCAGGATGTAATTAGAGCCACAGATATAGGGTTTCGTGGTCATTAATCCTCCATCACTGAATTGCGACATACCATAGATATTAGGGACCATTACCCAATCATAGGCGTCGATGTACAGTTCCATGAACCAGCGATAAACCGCATCCGGTTTGATTTCGCACAATAACATAAAATTTCCCAGCACCATCAATCTTTCGATGTGGTGGTTATAGCCCGTTTTTAACAGTTTGCGAATCGTTTGGTCGATCGGTTCCACACCCGTTGTCCCCGTGTAAAAAGCCGTGGGCATCTCTTTGGTAAATCCCCAATAATTAGCCGTACGTTGTTGAACCCCAATTTTTCGATACAATAACTGCACAAATTCCCGCCAACCTACGACCTGGCGAATGAATCCCTCCACGCTATTTAAGGGAGCTTTCGAAGTTGCGACATGCTCAATGACTTGCGCGGGATTTAACAATCCCACATTGATCAAAGGACTTAAAATACTGTGAAACAAGGTCTTTTCTTGTGCCTTAATGGCATCCTCATAATCCCCAAAAAGCGGAATCCGTTCCCGAATAAATTGATCTAAAGCAGCCTGAGCCTCGTCATGTGTCACTGGGTAATAAGCTCCCGAAAAAGGGCACGCTAAAGAACCCGGATTTTCTGAGAAATGAGCTGAAACATAGTCGATAGCCTCTAGTATATACTCATTCGGAGCGGTTTCCGGAAACGGTGCCGGGATGAAGGTATTTTTCGGTATTTTCTTTCGGTTGTCCGCATCGAAAGTCCATTGACCTCCCATCGGTTTCCCGTCTTCTTCGAGGAGAATTCCGCGGTCTTTTCGTTGCTGTGTGTAGAAAGCAGTTTGGAAATAAGGCTTACGCGTACCCAGCAGTGAGGTGTCGGTATTGAGGAAATTTGGGCTCGCTAAAAATTGAATTTCCCCAACACGGCGAAGTCTGCGCTCGAGTAGATAATCATTGGGATCAAATAGCGCAATGGGCCCAGATATCGATGAAACCAGCGCGACTTCCGAAGCGCGCGGATCATGCGCTTCGATGTATTCCACCGTTTTTCCAGCAGCGCGAAGCCGGTCCGCAAAGGCGCGCATACTCGCCCGGTGGAACAGTATTTTCTGTTTGTGGAAGGCGTATTGTTTGAAGAATAATTCAGATTCTACGACATAGAAAATAGCCGCTTCTTGAGCGAGTGTCTCTTCAAACAATTGATGCGGGAAAATTAGAAATGCGCTCATTTATTAACGTGTTTTTGGAGGATTCGTGCCCCCTCTTGCCGGGCCTTTTTCGTTTTCCGCATCGCCCAAACTTGGTCCGACGCTGACTTCCTCGTCGCACTCAAATCCACCACCGGAACGGGATAATCTACCCCGATTTTGACCCCGTACAAAGTTTGTTCCATCTCACTTAATTTCCAAGGCTCATGAACTAAGGTAGACGGAATGGACGCTAATTCTGGCACCCATTTTTTGATGAAAATTCCGTCTGGATCATGGGCATAAGAATTCTTAATCGGGTTATAAATGCGGATCGTATTAATACCTGTCACACCCGCTTGCATTTGGATTTGCGGGTAATGAATGCCTGGTTCATAGTCGAGAAATTGCCGCGCTAGAAAATGCGCTAAATCACGCCAATCTTGCCAGAGATTAAACACAAAAAATGATACCACCATGGCGCGCATCCGAAAATTCAAATAGCCCGTTGCCACCACACAGCGCATGCAGGCATCGACAAGTGGAACGCCTGTTTTCCCCTCTTGCCACGCTTTAATTAAGTGCTCATCACGGTCTTTCTCTAGGCCTTGGTAGGCTTTGTTTACCGGCTCAAATTCCATCCGCGATTCATCCTCAAACTTCTGCATAAAATGCCCTTGCCAGTGCAGGCGAGAAGTAAAATTAGAAAGTGCCCGTTTGTTTGCAGCGGTCTTATAATGCTGCATCGTGAACGTGTGGGCCATCCGCATGCTGATATTTCCGTAGGCTAAATAAGGAGAAATACGGCTGCAACCGCGTCTACTCGCCTCTGGTTTACTAATAGAAAAACTATAGTCTTTATGCCGTGATTCGATGAAACTTTTCAGGTATTTCCAACCCCAGTATTCCCCACCTTCTTGGAAGACAGGATTCCGTTTTTTAAACGCAAGAGGCAGTTCTGGACCTTTAAAAGCATCATAAAATTCAGACGATAAACGCAGTAAATTCCAATTGTCCTCCCGAACTAAATAGGGTTCGTGCCGCATGGTTTCTTCCCAGCGTTGTTGCCACGTTTTCCGCGATTTCAAGCGGCGAATTACACCCCCCGTGGGCGTCTCGTTCCAAGTAATTCCAGTACTCGAGCAAAAAGCTGAAATCGTTTTGTCCCGTTGAAAACTCAAATCATTTCCTATCTCCTGATGGGAGAAAATTTGGCGAATTTCATATTGCTCAGATAGCGCCTGAAACACCGGCAATACTTCGGAATGAAAGAGGTAAAGAACGCCGTTTCGGTCTTCTAAACGGCCCTGCATCTCTGTTAAAGATTCATGGACAAATCGCCAGTGGCGGACATCACTGTCTGGAAAAGCGATGAGGGATGGTTCGAAAAAATAAACCAATAATACCGGTAGATCGGATGCCAAAGCCCGGTACAACGGCTCGTGGTCCGTAAAGCGGAGATCACGTTTGAACCAGACGATGTTGATGGGTTTTTTGGACATAAAATACTAACTGAAAAACCCATAGGATGTTTTCAGAAAGAAAAAGCGTACCTTTGCCCCGTTAAAAATCTTAATGTATCAAAATGAAACAATTAATAACACTTTGCTTTATTATCTTCGCGACCAGCACCCTGAATGCCCAAACAGGAAGCATCGAAGTGAGCACAGGAGGCTTTTCTTTCATCCCAGCCTTTACCTCGAGAGAGCCCAATATCATCATCAATGCAGGAACCAATCCGAAGAAACGTTTGACAGGGTCCTTGATGTACATGATGCGCATGCAGAGCATGACGCCTACTACGGTGGCCTTATTTACACGTTATCGATTTATTGATAAAAAATTTAAAGCCATTGTGGGTATCCACATTCCCGCCTTCCAAATGACGGAGGAATATAAAGTGACGAGTTTCTTTGGACGCGAGTTGACGATGTCTTATCCTATCAACGAAAAATTGACCCTGGGGTCCTTCATATTAAATGGAAATGCGCGTAATTCAGACTTTAAAGTGACGTTAATCTCAGGAAATACGAATTACCGCCACAAGAACTGGGGTTTTTTAACGCAGGGATATTTCTTGTCTGTGGGAGATTTAACAGGTGTCGCGGAAACTATTTCGTATGACATTAATTCCCATTTTCAGGCCAAAGCCTTTGGCAATTACACGATCACAGACGGCCAGGTAATCGGAACCGTTGGCTTGAAATACAACCTATAAGTTCTTTGCCTTAAAGGTCCAAGTAAAATGAAATTCGGCCACCACCTGGCCGGCCTCATTTTTCCCAACGGAAGTAGAGAGGAGCTTCGAGCCCTCTTTATTTTCGAGGGCATCCATGACGGCTTGTTCGAAAGCGGCGCCATCTGCGCAGGTAAAAATAATGACCCCTGTCGCCTTCTTCACAAATACGGCCTCTACCTTTTCCACTAACATGCTCACCGCTGGCTGTCGCTTGTAGACTTGTCCAAAAGCCAACATCCCACAACTCATTTCCGCCGCCATCGATTCCACAGCAAAATAGATCGATCGAAAGGGATTTTGACTAAACCAGGAATATTTTACTCGCACGCCACACGATTCTTCATCGAAATGGGCAATGGATAAACCTGCCCAAAAGGCCGCTGATAGCTTTTGGAAAATAAAAAACTTGAATAATACCGGATTCGTAATGATCCGTTTGAAAGCGGAGAAATGTGGGTTCATAGCTAGCAATGTTCTGAACCAAAGATATAAAAAAAGGGGCATTTCTGCCCCCTTCTTCTAATAACTCAATCCATGTCCAAACGCAAACAAGCCATATCCCGGACCTTCCATATACCCCGGAACGTCAGATTTATTCGCCTCTACAGCCGCCTGATTCAGAGGAGTCGTAAATGGCATTTTACCAGTCGGCTTATAAGCTCCCGTCACAATATCAAGTAGCGCTTCTTGCGTTGTCCCGAAAGTCGCGATGATAGAGGTTGCCTTTCCCTTATCAATCTCTTCAATCACCCAAGGGTTCGTGTAATTGATGGCTACGATCGTGGGTTTGGCATTCAATACCTCATTCACGTGATTCACGTCGATGCGATTCTTAGATAGATTTAAATCGATTTTCGAACCCTGCGAGCTGAATAATCCTCCTGAAGTAGGAACTAACCACAATAAAACCACATCCGCCTCTTCCTTTGTGGATACGAATTCTAAACCAGGGTAATTAGGTTTCGATACCTTGATCGCTTCACCAGGATTACGACCTGATTGGAAATACGTCTCAAAGTATACTTTGGTCTTCTTCGCTAAGGGTAAACGCTTGTCGTCGTTACGTAATAAGACAATGGATTTGCGCAAAGCTAAATCGGCTGCTGCCACCGCTTCTTTGTTACCCACCGTCCTCACCGCGTCCTCCACATTCACATACGGATTCTCAAAAAGGCCTAAGTCGAATTTCTCTTGTAATAATTTCGCCACCGATTGGTTAATGCGCTCCTCTGAAACCAATCCACTCGTCACCACTTCGATCAAAGTCGTAGGATCCGCGGCACCTGAGAAGATATCTACTCCAGCGTTCAACGCCTTTTTATAACGCTCCGGAATCGACATGTTTTCTACGCCCCAAGGCATCATTTCGATAGGGCCTGTGTCCGAGTTGATGATCCCGTGGAAGCCTAATTTGTCTTGCAATAAATCACCGATCATGGCCTTATTATAAGAGAAACCCACCTCCTCAAATCCCTTTCCTTTAGGAGCAGAATAATAGGGCATAATAGAGGAAGTTCCGGCCGCAATAGCCGCCTTAAATGGCTTCACGTGGTAGTCAAACATCCCCCCAGGATAATGCGCAAACTTACCCCAATCAAAGTGAGAATCTTGTCCGTCCACTTGCGGGCCACCGCCTGGGAAGTGTTTCGTGGTCATCGCGACAGAGGTGTTGGAAAGTTTATTTCCTTGGAAACCTAAGACGATCTCAGTAATCATCTTCGACGCTAGATCTGCATCTTCCCCAAAAGTTCCTTCCACCCGACCCCAACGCGGTTCAGTCGCTAAATCCGCCATATACATATAGCCTTTGCGAAGACCTACCGAACGCCATTCGGCTGAAGCAGTTTCCGCAAACTTGCGCGTCAAATCAAAGTCGCGCATCGCCGCTAAACCTAGTTCGCCTGGCCATTTAGAGAATGCCGTAACGCCCACACTTAAACCAACAGACGCATCCGTCGTCACGTGATTACGGGGATTCGAAGCGACAATCGCCGGAATACCTAGACGCGTTGATTCGCAAAGTTCTTGTAAGTTATTGGACCATTTGGCCATAATCTCAGGCGACGCATTGGCACGTAAAATGAAATGGCGCAGGTGGTATTGTGTCACCCCTTTGGTGGTTCCTGCCGCAGACATGTTAGGAGCGCCTAAAGGCTTGCGGGTGAACATATTCGTGTTTTGGACTAAATCCTCTTCATTAAATCCTTCGGTGATCGGCGTTCTTGGACCTCCACCCTGTACTCCATTCGCGAACACTTGATCTCCGCCCATGCGCGTCGTGCTGATAAGCATGAAACCGAGTTTTTCCTCGACGGTCATTTGGGACACTAAATCCTTCACACGCACGTCCACAGGCAAGCGCCAGTCTTCGTATTTATCCAGTTTATTGTTCTTGTTTAAGTCTTTAAAGGACAACTTTCCCACGCGCAAAGTAGGCGTTTTCATAGCGACAATGACGGGTTGCGTTTGGGCTAGTAATGAACTAGAAGCAAAAAGCAAGGCAATAAGCACACGAGATTTCATAGGTTTTTTCTTTCTTTGTATAGGAAAGCAAAACTGTAGCCATTTCTAATCACATGAAAGATCCGAATGTAGACGAATTCATACAAAGTGCCGACAAGTGGTCCGCGGAGATGGCCTTTTTGCGCCGCATATTACTCGACTGTTTGCTGGTAGAAACCTATAAGTGGCGGACACCCGTGTACATGGTGGGCACGAAAAATATCATTGCGATCTCTAGTCTGAAAGACCATTGTGCTTTGAATTTTTTCAACGGTGCGTTATTGCAGGATGAGGAAAACATGTTAATTAAACCCGGTGAACATACGCAGTTAGGTCGCTGGATGAAGTTCAATTCGGTAGAGCAGATTTTGGCCAAAGAAGACCTCATCAAAGCCTACATCCTAGAAGCCATCGAGGTAGAGAAACTGGGTCTGAAAATGGGAAAGTCCACTGAAATCCCTCATCCAGAAGAATTAACGGCAATTTTTGATAAAAAACCTGCCTTAAAAACGGCCTTCGATAAACTCACCCCGGGCCGCCAGCGTGCCTACCTTCGGTTTTTTACAGATAGTAAACAATCGGCTACACGTACCTCTCGTATCGAGAAAAATGAAAAGTACATCCTGAAAGGAATCGGATTAACGGACTGCATTTGTGGTTTGACGAAACGAAAACCGAGTTGCGATGGATCGCATAGAGCCATCGAAAATTTTAAAAGATGACGTTTACAAGTCATATGCATGACGTTTTTTGCACCAGATTTTAATCTCAATTTTGCCCTATGAATTTTGGAGAACAATTAAAGGAAATCCGTACCACGAAAGGGCTCACTCAAATCGAATTATCGGAAAAGAGTGGCGTCGCATTGCGCACCGTTCAACGCATGGAACGCAACGAGGGCAAACCTAGTTTGTATTCGATGAATGCGATCGGCGAAGTTTTGGGGACGAATTTAACCTTGTTGTATGCTCCGGATTTGGAAACCGAAACACGAAATATTATGGAAAGTACAGACCAACAATTGTGGGCGATTGCGAGAAGCCGTGCTAAATTCAAAAGGAGCCTTGGTTCTTATTCTATCGTCATCCCTTTTCTGTGGGTTATTTGGTTTTTAACCTCACAAGATAAAGACATTAATCGAATACCATGGCCTATCTGGCCTATGTTAGGCTGGGGTATAGGTCTAGCGATTCAATACATGAAAGCGTATGTAATTCAAGTCGGATCTTTAGAACAACGGGAATACGATAAGCTGAAGAATACCCAATAATCGTTTAACTCGTCTTCTTAAACCGCCATATTGCTAAAGCGTTTATTCCTATTCCATAGACGAACATTTTTAGGATGAAGGGATAAATTTCAGCGATTCCGCTTCCTTTGAGGAGTATTAGTCGATTCACTTCAACAAAATATTTCAGGGGATTCAATTGGTTTACCCATTGAGCCCAATCCGGCATTGTTTCTACGGGCGTGAATAATCCACACATCAGAATAAACAGGATGATAAAAAAGAAGGAGGTAAATAAAGCCTGTTGTTGAGTTTCGACTGCGGTTGAAATGAACAAACCAATTCCAAGCGGGACAAAAAGAAATACCGCTAAAAATAGTTCAAGCAAACCTAAGCTTCCCACCATTGGGATATGAAAGATCAGTCGGCCTAGGGCAATACCCGCCCAAAAAATAAAATGTCCGATAAACCAAAAGGGGATTAATTTCCCAAGGATAAATTCGTGTTTCTTTAAGGGAGTTACATTCAGTTGTTCAATGGTTCCAATTTCTCTTTCTCGCACCACATTCAAGGCACAAATTAAGATAATGATTAGGGTCATTACTTCAGCAACGATACCCGGAAGCATAATGGTTTTATAATTTAAGGTAGGGTTGTACCAGAAATTCGTTACGGGTATAATTTTAGGGCTTGCGGAGGTATTTGCATTACCTCGCACGTCGCTCATGAAATCTTGAGTTATTGCACTAGCGTAATTTTGAACAATTCCCGCTTTTGAATTATTTAATGCGTTAATTTGAAATTGAACTGCGGGAGGAGAGTTTTGTATTTTGATGTTTTTTTCAAAGTCTTTTGGAATGACTAAAACAAGATCAATGGCATCTCGCATGAGGAGGTCATCCGCCTTTTTTTGATTATTAATTAAGTCTGTTTTTTGAAAGAAATTAGCTCCCGTAAATTTATGAATGAGTTGGGAAGAGCTTGTACTCTGGTCTAAATCCCAAATTCCCAATCGTAAATTTTTGATTTCATAATTTGCTGCAAACGTGAGTAAGATCACCTGGACTACGGGCAACACGGTCATGAATGGCAGTAGTTGCCTATTTCTAAAGATTTGTAAAAATTCCTTTCGGACAAGAACGAGAATATTGCGCATATTATTTGTTTCGTTTCAGGCTTTGAATACTCACTAAAATAAAGACCGCGGTCATTGCGATTAAGATGGAAAATGGCTTCCAAATAAGTGTTATTCCTGCTCCTTTGATCATAATGCTTTTAATCAAAATGATAAAGTGAGTGGCTGGGATGATGTTAGAAATGAGTTGTAAGGGCAATGGTAAACTTTCAATGGGAAAAATGAAGCCCGAAAGAAGCATGGTGGGCATCATGAGCGACACTAAGCTTGCAAACATCGCTGCTTGTTGTGTTTCTACGCGCGTAGATATAAGAATTCCAAGTGATAACGAGGCTACGGTATAGACAAAACAGGCTAAAATTAATAAAGCTACAGATCCTACCATGGGTAATCCGAATACAAAGATTCCCAATAGGATGATTAGAAAACTGTTTAGGAGGGAAAGTATCAAATAAGGTATTACTTTTCCAATGATGATCATGTAGGGACTAATTGGAGAAATGGATAATAACTCTAAGGTTCCGGTTTCTTTTTCTCGTGCTAGGGTTACGGAGGTTAATAAGGCTGAAATAATCAAAAGAATCAAGGCGATTACCCCAGGAATAAATAAGTAAACAGAGAGTAAACGTTGATTGAATATCATCCGCGTGCTTACCTGAATACCCGCGCTGTTTTCGCGCCCATTTTCAGTATTAAAATCCCCTATGATTCCCGATACATAACTGGTGGTATTGATCGCTGTATTAATATCGCTTGCATCTGCAATTAATTGTACTTGAGCTTTTTTTGCATGATATAAATCTTGCTGAAAGTTCGTAGGGAAGAAGATAACAAGTTTGACTTTACCTGATTTAAATGCCTTGGGGATGTCTTGAGGTTTTTCTAAAGTTTGTTCTACTACGAAATAACCGGAACCAATGATTCGATGAATCAACTTTTCCGATGTTTGACCTTTCGATTGATTTAAGATTCCGATAGGGATATTTTTAAAGTCGTTATTTAGCGCATAGCCGAAAATGACTACCAGCGCGATGGGTAATGCGAAAAGAATCATCATTGTCCGCGTATCGCGGAAAATATGATAGAACTCTTTTTGAACGAAGGCATAGAATTTTTTCATCAAATTATATTTTGTTTGCCGTTCCGCGGGCGAGAAGTTGAAACACGGCATCCATACTATCCACTTGAAAAGAGGTCTTCAATTCACTTGGCGTTCCTAATGCTTTTATGAGTCCATCTACCATGATGGACACTCGGTCGCAATATTCCGCTTCATCCATGTAGTGCGTCGTAATAAAAATGGTCACCCCATCGTTAGCCGCTTCATAAATTAAGTCCCAAAACTGGCGGCGCGTGATAGGGTCGACTCCTCCGGTGGGTTCATCTAAGAAAACCACTTTGGGCTTGTGTATAAGGGCTAAGGCGAACGCTAATTTCTGTTTCCATCCCAACGGAATTGTTTTCACTAATTTGTGAATGACAGACTCTAACTGAAACTTGGAAACGATGCCTTTTGAACGATCTTTTATTTCTTGTCGGCTTAACCCATAAATCCCACCATAGAAATCAATATTTTCTTGGATGGTCAAATCCTCGTAAAGGGAGAATTTTTGACTCATATAGCCGATGTTTTGTTTGACAAGTTCTGCTTGTGTGGCCACATCAAAACCGGCGACACTCGCCTCTCCTGACGTTGGGGTTAAGAGGCCACTAAGCATGCGCATTGCGGTGGTTTTCCCGGCGCCGTTCGCCCCTAGAAACCCAAAAATTTCACCCTTTTTTACCTCAAAGCTGATGGCATTTGTGGCAATAAAGGAACCAAATTTCTTCGTCAGTTGATCTACTTTAACGACTGTTTCCATTTTCCATGAGGTATATAAATGTGTCTTCTATTGTCGGAGGAATGTTCACTATTTCTGCATCTGAAATGGAACCTGCCGACAAATATTCTTTTATCTCGTTCATTTGAATAGCATTTTCTGAAAAGGCTATATGGAGGTATTCTCCAAAAGCATAACAATAGCTTACCTTTTCCCAGGCTCTTAGCCATTCGGTTAATGCATATTTTTTCTGGCTTTTAATCGCAAAAAGTTGCCAAGGGAATTGGCCTGTTATTTTACTTGGCGTATCAATGGATAGTATTTTTCCTCCTTGTAAAAACGCAATTCGGTCGCATAAATTCGCTTCATCCATATAAGGGGTAGATACTAAAATGGTGATTCCCTGTGATTTTATTTCGTGTAGCATTTGCCAAAATTCTTTCCGAGAAACAGCATCCACGCCAGTGGTGGGTTCGTCAAGAATTAAGACTTTTGGTCGATGGATCAGCGCACAACACAAGGCTAATTTCTGTTTCATTCCTCCAGAAAGTGCTCCTGATTTTCGATCTTTAAACGGCTTTAGTTGGTCATAGATCGATTGTATTAAGGAGTAATTTTCCTCAATTGTGGTGTCAAAAGCCCTGGCAAAAAAGGACAAGTTTTCTTCTACACTTAAGTCAGGATACAGGGAAAAACGCCCAGGCATATAACCTATAATTTTTCGAATAGATGCTTTTGAATCATTCGTATCCATTCCCAGTATACTGGCTTTCCCGTCTTCAGCACTAAAAAGGGTGACCAAGATCTTAATCAACGTTGTTTTTCCAGCACCATCTGGCCCTATCAATCCAAATAATTCCCCCTCTTCTACGTCTAAACTTATTTGATCTAAAGCTTGGACTTCAGCATATCTTTTGGATATCGATTCTATATGTATTGCGCTCTTTTTCAATCTGATGCTTAGTTTAAAATAACTTCTGCAGGCATCCCCATTTTTAACCCACCGTCATTCACTACTTTGATCTTAACGGCATAGACAAAATTGACGCGATCTTGTTTTGTTTGAATAATTTTTGGGGTGAATTCTGATTTTGGACTTACCCAGATGACCTTTCCCGTGTACGTTTTGTATGCTCCTGCTGCCTCATCAATACGGACCTTAACGCTCTGATTAAGTTTAACTTGGCTTAATTGATCTCCGGAGAAATAGGCACGTAAAATTAGGTTGGATAAATCTGCGATTTTGTACAATGGTTTACCATAGGATACGATTTCGTTTGCCTCTACAAATTTAGCCGTAACGGTACCATTGATTGGATTTAACACCTTGGCTTGATCTAACTGAAGTTGAATTTGGTTGATTTGTTCTTTCAGACCAGCTGCTTCATTAGTAATGGTTTTTGCTTGACTTTTTAAGGCAATTTCTTGGGCTTTCAGTTGGCTTTTTTGCGTTATAATTTGCTTATCTAATTGCGTGATTTGCGCTTGGATATCATCCACCTGCTTAGGTGTTGCAGCTCCATTTGCCAGTAAATTTGAAACTCTGTTTAGTTCATAAGCAAAGGTTTTTCGTTGACTTTCAGAGCTAGCGATTTGATTTTGCAATACGTTTAATTGAGCTTCAATGGCAGGGGATTTGCTTTTGACTGTTCGGATATTTGCCTCAACAATATTTTTTTGTTGAGCTAAAATAGCGGGGTCGATCTCTGCAACGAGTGTGCCCGCTGAAATGACATCTCCCTCCGAAAGTAAGATGGATTTAATTTTGCCATTTGCCTCGGCAGAAACGATCGTTTCTGTAGCTTCAAAATTGCCATAAGCGTCGGCTTCTTTTGTTTGATTGCAGCTTACTAAGGAAGCGCAAATTAGAAGGGATAAGTAAATAGAAGATTTCATATGATTGATTTATAAAGAAGAATTTGAGTCAAATAATAACGTAGCGTCTTGAAGGAAAGCTAGTTTCTGAATTTGGTGTAATAGATAGGATTGTTTAGCTAATTTTTCTGCATTTTTTTCTGTTACGAATTGTGTCGCTGTGATTGTACCCAGATCTAATTCTGAGGCAGCCGTAACGCTGATGCGTTCCCGAATGCTTATCATGGCTTGATCCATTTCAATCAACTTCTCATAGCGTTTCACCTCCTCTGACAATTTCGTGTATTGCATCGAAAGTTGGCGTTCTAAATCGCTTTGGTGTTGAAGAATTAGTTCTTTTTGTAATTGGGAGCTTTTTTGGTTCAGGCGTTTCGTGTAGAAGGAGGAAAGGTCCCAATTTAGTCGGACACCCATCAAATAATAGGACTGAAATTCGTTTTTCAACATATTTAAAGCCGGATTTCCGTAGCCACCTTGTCCGAAAACGAAGGCTTTAGGGCGTAGCTTCGATTGATTCAGCTCTTCGGTTGTCGCAATTAAAGATTGCTGATTTTGAAGCAGTTTCATTTCATAGGTTTCATAGGAAAGCGGTGTGATCTTTTGAATGTTAGCCGGGATTTGGAATGAGGTTAGGTTGTTTAGTTTCATGCCGGTTAATAGATTTAACATTTCAACGGCAATCGTTTTTGCAGCACTGATATCTGTGATATGCTGTTCAATTTTAAGCAACTCAACAGCTAAAATATCAAGTTGATTTTTCGTGCGCGCACCAAAGCGAATACCCGTCTCTAATACGCTTTTTCTTGCTAAAATTTCTTCTTTGGCTGTTTCCCAAATCTGCCGATTTTCTTGAGCCAATAAAGCACTAAAATATATTTTTTGTGTTTCTTGAAGGAGATTTCGATTCGCTAACTGAATGCGAGTGAGTGAGTTTTTTGAGCTAAGGTCTTGAAGCATTGTTCTTGTCTTGCTTGCACCTCCATCGTAGATTAATTGATTGATATCAATAAAAGTTTTGTATTGATCTTTATTGATTGGGGTCATACGAAGGTTAGGTATTTCAATGGCTAACCCTGTAACATCTGATTGATAAGTTGTTTGCCCGTTGAGGGACATTTGCGGTAACCATCCTGTTTGAATGACACGCGCGTTTAGCTTACCTAGTTCTTGCTCAATTTCTTTTTGTTTAGTACTGGTCGCTGTTTTTTGAGCCGCCTCTAAGCACATAGCTAGCGTCACATTTTGACCTAGCAAGGGTTTCCCAATGAGTAGAATCGCCCAAAGTGTGTAAATTTTTATTTTCATCTTTTTGACTTTTGTGTCTGACAATATTGTCAGTTTTTAGGTAAATTTTTTTAAGGTTTGATGCTTCTTAAAATTAAGCGAGTGACTTCTGTCTTACGCGTTTCTAAAAGGTCTTTAAATTCTTTTTCATTCGTCTGAGTTACTAACATGATCATTGGTTTAGCCAAAACAGGGAATGCACAAAGTGAAATGATGTGCATAAATAATTGGATGGGCTCAATGGGGGTAATCCGGCCAGCCTTGATTTCGGCATTTACTTGTGTGAGAAATGGTTCGATAGTAGGCTTATCTCCATCGAGTAAATTTTCGACAAATTTTATCCCAAGGCTGTTTAACTCATTAATGATGAACAGGGGCATAAATGGATTTTTCAATCCTAGTTCAATGTAATTTTTAACAAATGATGCTATTTTGTCCTCAAAAGCCAGATCGCTATTCAAGATTTTTAACATCTGCGGAAGCGCTTGACGCATCAATGTTTTAGCAATTTGATGGTAAAGCAGTTTTTTGGATCTGAAATAGTAGTTTAGTACTGTACGTTTAATGCCTGCCCGCTCGGCAATTTCTTGCATCGTAGCGTTTTCAAAGCCTTTTTCGACAAAGACTTGAAAGGCTGATACTAAGATTTCTTCTTCTGGGCTTTCCATGCTGACAACTACGTTTGACACAAATGTCAGAATTTATTTTTACTCATCCAACTTAGTTTTTCATTTTTTTAAAATCATATCGGATTAACCTATTAATTTAGTAGCAGACGAATTCTCTATATCTATGAAAACAATCGAACTGTCGATTAATCAGCAAGTTCACCGCATCGAGGTGGATCCAGAAATGCCCTTATTGTGGGCCATCCGCGATATCGTGGGATTGAAAGGAACGAAATTTGGCTGTGGTCAGGGCCTGTGTGGTGCTTGCACGGTACAGTTAGATGGACAAGCGATTCGTTCTTGCCAAACCCCGGTAGGTAGCATCACTGCGAAACAGAAAATCACGACGATTGAGGGCGCATCGACGCGTTTAGAGAAGATCATTCAAGCGGCTTGGATCGAGCACCAAGTACCGCAATGTGGCTATTGCCAGTCTGGCCAAATTATGTCAGCCACCGCTTTGTTGAAATCAAATCCCAAGCCATCGGAATCCGATATTGAAAATTATATGTCCGGAAATATTTGCCGTTGCGGGACCTATTCTCGCATTAAGTCAGCTATTCAAACCGCTGCCAAAAATGCTGCCAAAAACACGTCCAAATCCACTAAATCCTAAGCCTTATGTCACTCGAATCTAGAAGAAGTTTCATCAAAAAAGCAGGGGCAACGGGACTAACGTTTTGGTTAGGATTGTCCTACGTTAAAGGAGAAAGCACAGCGGTCATTTCTACGGCAAAACCCCTAACACCTTTCATTAAAATTGACGCCGCCGGCATCACGATCTTCAACCCTAACCCCGAAATGGGACAGGGTTCTTATCAGGCGGTTGCCTCGATGATTGCGGAAGAGTTGGAAGTGTCTTTGGACCAAATCACGATCAAAAATACCAGCGGAGAGAAAGAATTCGGGGCAGGCCAATGGGCCGGCGGAAGTTCGACCGTACGCGAAGGCTATTTGACCTACCGCAAGATAGGGGCATCCGCTAAAGAAATGCTTGTAAAAGCGGCAAGCCAGACCTGGGGAGTTAGCCCAGCATCTTGCACAGCAAAAGAAGGGAAAGTCTTACACGCTGCGACCAATCGCACGTTAAAATACGAGGAACTAGCGGAGGCCGCGTCTCTTTTAGAGATCCCTAAAGAGCCTAAATTAAAGGATCCGAAAGATTTCAAAATGCTCGGCAAATCTGTCAAGCGCCCAGATATCCCTTTAAAAGTGACTGGGAAAGCAGAATTCGGAATCGACGCCGATGTTCCAGGCATGCTCTATTCCAGTGTGGAAAGATGCCCTGTGATAGGTGGAACGCTGAAAACGTTCGACGCCACCGCGGCGATGAAAGTCCCTGGTGTGGTGAAAGTAGTTTCGGCTGAACGCGTGATTGGGAAATATAGCTCCACTGGAGTTGCTGTTATTGCGAAGACCTATTGGGCTGCGATTCAAGGGAGAAAAGCTTTGAAAATAGACTGGGATACGAAAGGTTTTGAGACATTCAATTCCAGCGATTACGAGCATAAATTACGCTCTCTATCGAAAGAAGAAGGCATTTTAGATAAGCAAAAAGGCTCGGTTGATCTTCCGGTAGCCCAGGTGGTCGAATCCTTTTATGAGACGCCTATGGTGGCGCACCACCCGTTGGAACCGATGAACTGCACGGTGCACGTGAACGGAAAGAAAGTGGAGATTTGGACTTCGACTCAGGTGCCTGTTTCAGTGACAGGCCCGGGAATGATGGGAAGTATGCCTGCTCTAGTAGGCATTAATCCAGAAGATATTACACTGCACGCAGGATTTATAGGCGGAGGCTTTGGTAGAAGACTGTACTTCGATTATATCGTGGAGGCGATTAATGTGGCGAAGCAAGTGGATAGCCCTGTTAAGGTGGTTTGGTCGCGCGAAGACACGACGACGCAGGGACCTTTCCGTCCGATGACTTTCTCAAAAATGATCGGCGGTCTGTCTGAAAAGAATCAAGTAGTTTCTTTCCAACACAAGGTTATCAGCCCCGGTTTTATGGACAGCGCGATGCCTAATTGGGACAAAACGAAGCTGGATAGTATGATGACCGAGGGCATTAGTGCGCAGGAATACGACATCCCGAATATGAAGAATAGCTTTGTGTTTGCGGATTACCATGTGCCACTAGCCGCTTGGCGTTCCGTAACAAGTTCCACTTTGGCATTTGCACATGAATGTTTCATCGATGAGCTGGCGCATAAGGCTGAGAAAGATCCACTAGACTTCCGCATCGATTTACAATCGACCAATACCGATACCAAGCGCGTGTTGAAAAAATTACGCGAAATCACGAATTGGGACAAACCGCTTCCGGCTGGTAAAGCTCGCGGTGTGGCTCAATGGGACTTTTTTGCAGGACTTTCCGCTCAAGCGGTGGAAGTGAGTTTAGCCAAAAACGGAGCAGTATCGGTAGATAAGGTGTATGTGGTGATTGATTTAGGAACAGTCGTAAACCCAGATAACGTGAAAGCACAAGTGGAAGGTGCCGTTTTAATGGCCCTAAGTGCGGCAATTCATCCAGCCATTACCTTGAAAAACGGGGTAGTGGAGCAAAAGAATTTCGATACCACGCCGGTGACGCGCATGAGCGAGGCTCCGGAAGTGATTGTAGAAATCATTACGGAGGGGGCTAAAATCAAAGGGGTAGGCGAACCTGGTTTGCCGCCGTTTGCGCCGGCTTTAGGGAACGCGATCTTTGCTTTGACGAAGAAACGTTTGCGCAAGTTGCCGCTAGAAATAGAGTTTGTTTAATAAAGACATAATGAATCAGGTTTTAGTTGTAGATGATCATGAAATTGTACGCAAAGGAGTAATTAACTTTTTGCAAGAACGATTTCCTGCTCTTCATTTTGTCGAAGCTGGAAGCGCTGCAGATGCCAAAATTCATCTAGAAAAAGCGGTGTATGATATTATTATCTTGGACTTAAACTTGCCGGATTTAAATGCGGAAAACCTAGTTAAACAAGTCCGAGGAGTCGCTTCAAGCGCGTCGATTATTGTTTTTTCCATGTTTTCAGCTGAGGTAATGGAAACTCCAATGAAGAAATTAGGGGTGAAACACTTCGTAAATAAGGCCTCTAACCTTAACAAATTGAGCGAAGCTGTTTACCAAGAATTACATAAGGCAACAGGTAAAAAGCAGGAAAAAAAGGAGGACGCTTTAACTGCTAATCCTTTTTCAACTTTATCTCCTCAAGAGTTTAGCATTATGTTTGGTCTAATTGAAGGTAAAACAAATAAAGCGATTGCCATTTCATTAGGTTTAGGCTCCTCTACTGTGGCAACCTATAAACAACGGATATTTGAAAAAGTACAAGTAAATAGCCTAGCTGAATTAGTTAAACTAGCGGTGCAATTCTCTATTTATCAATTATAAAATGTAGTATAAATTTAGTCCCTGAACCTAAAGTAGATTCAACGGTAATTTTACCACCTAATAATGCGACAAATTCTCTAGATATTTGGAGCCCCATTTTATGGTTTGCATTAATGGATGGGTCATATGTTGAAATGGGAATAGGTTGTTCTAATAGTTTCATCAAATGTTCTGGAAGGCCATCCCCCGAATCTTCTATACAAATCCGCACAAGATTTTCGTTCAAATTGGTACTGACCTTAATGACCCCATTTTGGGTGAATTTATTCGCGTTATCTAAAAGATTACGGATGATAACCTTAAGGATATCGACATCTGTATTTAGAAGAATCGTGTTTTGATTCGAAAAGAATAAAATTTTATTTCCTTTTAATTTAGCGATAGCTTGGTAAAAGTGAATACTATCTTGTAATAACGGATTGAGGTCTGTCAGCCGATTTTGTAACGAATAATTATCGTTTTGTCGTTTTAGCCAAAAAAGAAATTCTTGAATAAATCCTGATAGTTCATTACTAGTATTGGCTATTATCCTCAAGGAATCCTTTTCTGTTTTCTTTTTATTAAATTCCGCAATAGAGAAGGTGGAAAGAAATTGTAATGGAGAGGTTAGGTCGTGCATTAATATGCTATACAGTTTGTTTCGTTGACGGTATTCTTTTCGGAGGGTCTTTTTAGATTGAGCTAAACTGGCCAAACTTTCTTGAAGTTCTTTGGTTTTTTCTCTAATGGTGTTGTTTAAAAGTAGTTGATTCCGTTTGTATAAAAGTATACGACCATAATAGATTCCTGAGGCGGCAAGTATACCAATGATGAAAGCTAAAAACCAGACCCAAGGTTCTAAGTACCAAAAGCGTTTAATTTCAAAATGCAGCATTTTGATCCCTTTGGCCTGAGAATTATACCTAAGCTCTAAATCATATTTCCCAGCAGGTAGGCGATTAAATTCAATCTGACGATTAAAGGGTAATTTTACCCATTTCGTATCTAGATTTTTTATTCGGTATTCTACGGCAAATTGATTTGGATTATCAGAATAGGCAATATTGAATTTGAATAAGATTGATTTGTGGTTAGGGTATATTTTTACCGGGGTATTCCATTTTATCATTTTCCCATCTACCAAAACCTCAGCAATACTTAACTCGTTTATAGGATTATTTCCAAGGAGGACATTTTTTTGAAATTTAATCAGGCCAGAGGAGGATGGAAGTACAATTTCGTTATTTAAATAAATTCCCGGAATTTGGCCCCCATTTAATTCTTCAGCAGGAAGTTCAATTTTCGTTTCAAGAAAATAATCAGGGGCCGTATTTCTTTGGAAGGAGTTTTTCTTCCATACAAATACCCCGCGATTTGTACTTACCCAGATATCACCACTTGCGTCGATACTCATTGCAACTGTTGCTGAAAGAAAGGACCGATCATCAAGCCTGAGAGGAATTAATTGGTGGCCTATCTTTTTAAATACTCCATGACTATAGGTCCCGATCAGTAGAGTTGAATCATTAACTTGCAACAGGGAACGTATCGATTTTTTGTGTAGTGATTTTTGAACCCCACTTTTGGAAGAAGTATATAACCCTTGCAAGGTTCCTACACATAGTGAGCCTTTGTGCAGTAGGGAAGTAAGTATTTGATTGGTAGCCTCTACTTTGAAAAGCGTGTCTTGCCTGTTTGTTCGCCTATTCCATCGAATAATGTTTTGATATCCGGTAATTACAAATTCATCAGTTGAGTATTGAACCACTTGTTGTACCCTTTCAGACCAAGAAAGGCTGCGCGTAATTTTACGTTTTTTAGGATTATATACCGTGAGTTTATTAGACCCATTTTGAAACCAAAGGTTATTCTCAAAATCATTATAGACGAAACTTGGACTTGCTTTTCCGCCAACCAAAATGTTTGATTTTTGTGGGCTAGTAAAGGCAGAAAGCCCTTTAGGTGATACGGAAACATACTGTCTTAAAACAGGACTCCAGGAATAGGAGTAAACAAAATTATCTATCTGATGGCCATCATCAAATTGTTGCAGGATGTTACCTTGGAAGAACTTACTCTCTAAAATCCCAGCTGTTCCCGTACCGGCATATACCTTATTTTTTTCCAGATAAATGGAACCTGATGGCTTTTGTCCGTAAATATTTCCATCTAATTTAGTAACTATCAAATTTCTTTGATCATCCCAATGATACACGTTTCCTTTGCAGGAAAACCAACATTGCTCTTTGCTACTAGAAATGTAGGTTTTAGCTCCACTGAGTGGATACAAAAGCGAATACTTAAATTCATTTTCTTTGATAGTAACACGGTAAATTCCTTTATTATCTAAGGCAAAACTTTTCCCATGTAGGCTGAATAAATAGGCGTTAGATTTTAAAGGCAGATTTTTTTGACTTGCTAGACTAAAGAACATTCCACTTTCTAATTGAATTAAGGTGTCTTTTGGAAAAAATAGGATGGCCTTAGAGCCTCCAATCGTTTGATTTAAGTTTTGAAATGAGGCGGGCAGTTTGTTTTTATGGACTTTCATCCAATTATTCTCATTAGCGAGAATAATTTCGCCGGTTTTCAGTGGGAAAGGTTGAATTTTTCCTTTTGAAATTAAAAAACTTTGCAACTCATTATAGGTTACAAAATCCTTAGAAAAAGGAACGGCAAGTAAATAACCGAATCTATTGGATAAAAAAGAGGGCGTAGAATTTGTTGTATATGATCTAGCAATGAATCCATCATAACGTAACAGACCAAATTGAGAACAAACCCATAAAAAGCCAGACTCGTCTTTACCAATACCCGTTACCGTGTTTTGAAGTAAATAGGAATTGATTTTAGAGGGTATCGCAATTTGATCTTGCCCTCTCGCGGAGGCAAAAAATAAAAGTAAGGCAAAACACGAAGCAAATCGCTTAAACATAAATGTAAAAATTCTCTTATTATTCCTAATAATCAACGTTTGTGGATAAATGTCTACAAATTAATCTTTTAAGGCAGTCTAATTTTGTAAAAGGTGTGAAATACATCTATCAACAAATTGTCTCTGTTCCATGAAACTATTTTCGGTATCCAAACTGGGTGTCCCATTCGCTGTTTTATTCCTTGTTCAATCTCTTTCTTTTGGCCAAAGTCCAACACTAAGCTACTCCAATGGTACGCTAACAGGCTCAGCAACAAGAACTTTTACTGTAGGGACAGCCATTGCAAGTGAAACGCCATCTGCTACTAACTTTTCGAGTTCAGTTTATGTAAAGTCTGTAGTGAGTAACCTGATCAATTTCAGAAACACTGGTGGAGGTTCTATTGGAATCACTCAACCTGGGATGTTATATCCAAATGGGTATCAAAATTATCGTTTTGCAAGTGGAAATGGACGTGTATACAGTTTAGATTACGGTGGTTTAGTGGATGCCTATCAAACGGCACCACAAGGAAGTAGACCCTCATTCCCAAATATGGGTACCCCTTTTGGAGTCGCAACGATTGCTGCTGGAGATTTAGTTTCGGATCCCAGCTCACATCGGATATATTTAGTGACTAGTGCGCAAAGTCCTTTAGTAATTGTTGGAAATTCTACTACCTCCCAATCAGGAGATCAAGCAGGGGGCGTTAATACCAATGTTTTAATGAATAGCCCAATGGCCATTTTGCCTATTCCAGGGCAAAGAAACAAGGTTTGGGTGGCAGATAAAGGGAACAATAAAATCAAGATACTAAATGTAGAAACCCAAACTACTACAGACCTTACAATTACAGGGGTTACTCTAAATTCGCCAGTTGGTTTAGCGACAGATCCAACTGGAACAGCGTTTTTATATGTGACAGATTCCAATCGATTAATTAAGATAGATTTATCATCGAATGCTGCAACCGTGATTGCAGGCGCTGCTACAGCTGGAGATATAGATGGTTTAGTAGGCACTTCACGCTTAAACAATCCAATGGGTATTGCAGTGGATAGAGATGGCAATGTGTTTATTGCTGATAAATTAAACCACAAGATTAAAATTTATGTTCCTAGTGCAGGTGAGTTAGTGACCATTGCGGGTAACGGAACCGCTGGGGATGTTTTAGGGCAGGATCAGACAGCACAATTCAATCAACCTGTTGCCATCTTATATGATTATGGCGCGAACACTGTACAAGTTTCTGATTATGGAAACAATAAAATCAAGACCTTAACATTTACAACTGCTTACACGATTGCACCTGCTGTTCCTGCAGGCTTGAGTTTTAATAAATTCACGGGTATAATAAGTGGTACGCCTACAAATTACACTCCTTTAAGAAATTATACCATCACTTTAGACAATGGAGCTGGAACAGCGCAAATGGTTTTGCCAATTCAGGTGTTAGACATTCCTCCAACCAATTTAAATTACAGTTCAAGTGCAAATATTTTTACGGTAGGAACTGCCATTACCAATTTGTTGCCATCTAATACCGGAGGAGTGATTGCCTCTTATTCTGTATATCCAAGTTTGCCAGCAGGATTAAGTATGAGTGCAACAACAGGAATTATTAGTGGAACACCAACCGAAGGAACAGTACAAACGGATTATGTAATTACGGGAACGAATACTGGAGGAACAATCACATCGACCGTCTCCATTTATGTGCAAGGTCCTCCTTATAATATGGGGTATAGTAGAGCACAAGCGGTTTTAGTGCAGAATGAACCTGCATACTTAATGGCGTTGCCAATGAGTTATCCGGCTGCTACCAATTATGCATTAAATGCCAACTCTCCTGCATTACCAGCTGGATTGTCTTTAAATACCACAACAGGTGATATTATGGGTACACCTACAGCAATTTCAGCAAGTACTATTTATACTATTGATGTTACCAATGCCTTTGGCACTGCATCAGGAACAGTAGAAATTCAAGTACAAGCAAAGCCTATTATTAGTTATGTTCAACCCAATGCACCTTATATTCAAGGTACTGCAATATCATCCCTAGTTCCAACTTTAGGTGGGGGTAGTATCAATGCTAATTTAGGAGGATGGACAGGTAACACAGGCTTGCAATTTGGTGGTAATGTGGCCTTTATTCAATATGGAAATGGCCCTACACGATGGATTCTTGATGCAAGCTCTTCTTTGTTTAAATGGAATGGCGGTTCGGGTACTCCTGCTCTGTTACCAGGTGGTACTCCTACTTATTTAATTATGGATCCGCAGTATTTCTTTTATAATGTAAGTAATGATGTAGGCAATACCAGGATATTTAAGTCACCGGCTTCGAATACGGGACGTTTAGTAAAACAATGGGGTGCTGGAACTATCGGTTACCAAGATGGCCCAGCACATTTGGCTAAATTTAACAATATGGGGCAAATTGCAACGGATGCCATTGGTAGTAGATTATTTGTTCCCGACCGCGGCAATAAGCGCATTCGTTATATTAATGTTATTACCAATCAGGTAAGTACAATCGCTGGCTCGGGTTCGGTTGGCACTGCAAACGGCATTGGTGCTAGCGCTTCCTTTACCGATCCAGTAGCAGTAACCTTAGGTGCAGATGATAACTTATATATACTTGATCAAATTTCATCTGGCGTTGCTAAAATTAGAAAACTGAATTTGAGTACTTATGAAGTAAGTGATTTTGTCGATTTAAATTTCTCACCTACCAATTATTTAGTGACAGATAAAGGCGGAGATATGTATTTGACCGCTGGAGATCCAAGTGGTTTAAGAAGAATTACTAGAGACGGTTTAGTGTTGGTATTGCCAAATAATGAGCCATTAAAATCTTTAGCTATTTCGCCTGAAAATGGGGATGTAATCATTGGCCCAGTTATGGGTGCTCCTATGTCATCTTCATTTACTAACAAAGGCTATTTCTTTACTCCAGGAGAATCGATTACGATTACACCTGCTTTGTTTGCAGGATTGAATTTTGATTTAACCAATGGTACCATCACTGGAACACCAACAGGAGCTGGATTGACCCCGTCTAATAATACCCAGACCTATACCGTTCGTGCCACTAATCGGGCAGGGATATTTTCAACAAACGTAACCTTAACTGTGGTAAGACCACCAAGTGGATTATCTTATCAATATGCACCTTGGAATATATTAGTAGGAAGTTCAACTTCCGCCAATACGATTAATAATGCTACGCTAGCTGTAGGAGGTTTACCGGCGGAGACCTACTCAGTTTCTCCGACTTTACCTGCAGGATTAAGCTTGAACCCAACTACCGGACAAATTACAGGAAGCGCGTTGAACTTACAGGCTTCAACAGCATACACTATTACGGCGAGCAATGCCTATGGAAGTACCACCGCTACTTTATATATCAGTGTGGAAGACAAGCCAAGGCCGGCTTATGTAGGACCACAGATTTACCTAAAGAATCAAGCGATTACATCGTTGACTCCAACCAATACAGGTGGTGCTGTGTTGAGTCCTGCAGAGATCAGATTGAGTACTTTGACAACTTTATCGAATATTAATAATGATGTTTTTGACATCACTGATATTGCAAAAGATGATCAAGGAAATTATTATGTAGGCGTAAATGTGAATTATGGTCAAACATTTTTAATAAATAAATATGATGCTAATGGTAATGAGTTGAAAAGTCAAACTGTTCCAATAAAGCCATATAGGATTACATACCATAACAACGTTGTATATATACTAGGGAATTATTATGATCAGTATATGTATAAAATGGATGTATCAGGTTCAACCTGGAATCCGGTTATTACAAGTTTGGAGCATCCTGGGTATAATTTGCAAGAGCAAGCATCAAAGATGCTAGTAAGAAATAATATCTTATACATTTCAAACAGGTTTGTTGGACTTTTAACATTTAACTTAAGCACGTTAGTTCCCGAAAACTTATTTGTTGATCGTGCAAATAGTAATGCCCCAACTCATATTTGGAAGGGTATTTGGGATAATGTTAATGGGGAACGATTCGATCAAAATTACAATATTGTTCAAGGGGGGTATATTTTAAATTTTGATACTGATTTTGATATAAATTCTAATGGGGAATTGGTTTTAATTGGTTTAATTACTCATAATCCTTTTTCAGTTGGACAAGTTATTTCTGATGGGGTAAGATTTTTCTCATTCAACGCTACTAATCATGATTTTGAATTAAATAGATCTATTATTCTTAATAATTTGAATCAGTTGAAAGACATTAATTTTCATCCTGATGGGTCTGTAATAGTTTCACAAAGTGCAGGTTTTTATAAATCAGACAATAGCTTGTTAAGCCCATATGCCGGAAATTATGATAATGTTAACGGACAATTTACTGCAGGTATACAAGTAGGAACTATTCCAATGTCACAAGGTCAAGCTGGCCCCATCAGTTTTAACGATGCAAGTAGATTCATTTTAGATGTTGATGGAAATATTATAACATTTGATGGGAATAGCCAACACAATTTAATTCAGAAATATGCAGAACGTGTTGCGTATCGTATTCGTCCATCTTTGCCCACTGGTTTAGTTATCGATCCACAAACTGGTGCCATTTCAGGTACTTCCAGTGTCGTTTCACCTGCCACAAATTACACTATTACTGCCTATAACAGTGTGGGTAGTAGAAGTGCAAATTTGAATATTACAGTGGGTGCGCCAATTAGTTTTACATATCAAAGAAATGGTAATACAGGATTAGCAAATGCACCTTGGACAGGTATGGTAGCGAATCCACTTTTTAATGGGGCAAATTATGCAACTACAGGATCTTCCGGGGTTACATTAGACATTACAGAAGCTACAGATGGTCATGGGGTTTATTCGGTTTCTGGTGTGTCGTTTACAATTAGTCCTGCATTGCCAACAGGATTAATCTTGAATGCTACGACAGGTCAAATTACTGGTACGCCAACTCAAGCAAAAAACCTAACAACGTATACTGTGACGGCTAATAATGCGTATGGCACTTCTACATCTACTTTACAATTTGGAGTTACAGGCCCATCTAATTTAAGTTACGTTAATCAATCTTATATCGAGGGTAGAATAGGTTCTGCCAACCCAAGTATCGGAGGCGTAACAGGAACTATAACCTACTCAATTACAAGCGGTGCATTGCCTTCGGGGGTCACTTTGAATTCAAGCACAGGTGTCTTGACTTATGATGGTCAGGGAGCAGCAGCAAGTTCAAGCTCGGTGACCATTACTGCTTCAGGTTCATCTGCAGGTACTGCAAATGCTACTTTTACCATAGAAATTTTACCTCCTGGCACAGCACCTACCGGCTTATCGTACAATGGTCCAATCACTTTGGCAACCGGTGCTGCAATCACTCCAATCAATCCAAATATTAATTTAGGAACATCAGGATCTGGAGGGGTGACGTATTCGATTAGTCCAAGTTTAACTGCATTAACAGGTTTAAGTTTTAATACAGCAACGGGAGTAATTAGTGGTACACCAACTGCTTTGTTGCCAACAAGTTTTACTATTACCGCCACCACCGCTTACGGCTCAACGTCTACAAGTTTTAGTTTACAAGTGGGTGCAGTACCGTCTGCTTTAAGTTATCCTAATGCAGCATATAGTTTTTGGAAAGGGGATGCTATTTCAAATATTACACCTACGGTTACTCATGGGTCAGGCGCTACAACTTTTAGTGCAGTTGGATTGCCTACTGGCTTAACGATTGATCCAATTAGTGGAACCATTTATGGTATTCCGAGTACTGCACAAGCTGCGGGAACCGCAACAATGACCGCAAGTAACACCTATGGATCGACTACTTATACTATTTCGTTTGCGATTATAGCTCCACCAACGATCCTTTATAATACTTCCAATACATATACGACCAGTCAATCTGGTATCTCATTGACACCTACTGTTACTGGTGGATTAAATAATACCATTGCATTGAATGTGAGCAATAGCGCATTTAACACTGCAACAGGATTAAATATAAATACAAGTTCAGGTACGATTACAGGTACCGCAAAATCTACGGCATTAAGTACAACAACTTACACTGCTACTATATCAAGTACAGTTAATGGAGTGAGTAAAACAGCAACCAATAATTTTAACATCACGATCGGTGCAGCTCCTAGCAGTTTAAGCTATACGAGTCCTCAAGTAATTGCGGTGAACAATCGAATTCCAAATTTAACTCCAAGCATTACGGCCGGTAGTGGCGTTACTTATGCAGCAACAGGCTTGCCAGCTGGTTTAACGATTGACCCTAATACCGGTATAATTTATGGTACTCCTACTTTTAATCAATCGGCAACTAATGCGACCATTACTGCAACCAATGCGTATGGTAGTACACAAGCAACTATTAGCTTTTCGGTAGGAGAAGCACCTAGTAATTTAGTTTTTAATCCTGCTGTCAATTATCTATTGGTAAATGCGTTGAGTGTGAATATCCCCTCAACAGTCAATCCAGGCTCCGGTGGCGTCACATATTCGATTAGTCCAAGCCTTCCAACGGGATTTTCATTAGATCCAAATACAGGAATTATTTCAGGGGCTACAGCATTAATCACTAATGCTAACTATGTAGTAACAGCAAGCAATACATATGGCGCTACAAGTACAATTTTCCAATTAGCATCAAACAATGGACCCAATTTTAGCTATGTTCGAAATCATGTTTATAGTGCAGGAGCTACTATTCCTGCATTGATCCCAACAATTTATTATGGAGCAGGAAGTACCTTGTTTTCAGTGACTCCTAACTTGCCTGCTGGATTGACATTGGATCCATTAACAGGCGATGTTTCAGGTACACCAACAGCTGGATTAGCGGTTCCATTAGATAGTTATTCTGTAACAGGAACCAATCTTTTTGGAACAAGTAATGCGAGATTAGATATCGAAGTACAAGGACCTCCTACGAATTTAAACTATGGCGCAAATATCATTCAACCTATTAATGTACCATTGTCCAATGTGATTACACCATCTGTTGTTGCAAGTCCCGCTGTTTCAACTTATAGTGTAAGTCCTGCTTTGCCAGCAGGTTTGTCCTTTGATCCAACTACAGGAGTCATCTCAGGAACCCCTACAGTCGCACAACAAGCAGTTGTGTATACTTTTAGTGCGGACAACTGGATCGCTCCAAGTGCAACTTATACAATGACAATAACAGTGACGGCTTCGCCAATCATTAGTTATTCAACGCCACCTACGTTTACAGTAGGTACAGTTATTTCAGCTCTAACCCCTACCGTTCAAAATACAGTAAGTAGCTGGAGCATTAGCCCAGCATTACCGACGGGACTTAGTTTTAACACAAGCACCGGAGTAATTACGGGAACACCAAGCACAGCGATGAGCTCTGCGAGCTATACGGTAACGGCGTCCAATGTTTTTGGCGCAGCAACAGCGAACCTTGTTCTGGCCGTGCAGGGCCCACCTACGGGCTTAGTTTATCCTAACCAGGTGTACACGATTAACACCGCGGTAAGCCCGGTGACTGCGACGGTTGTGTCGAATCCAGCATCGACGTTCAGCGTCAGCCCGGCATTACCGGCTGGTTTGAGTTTGAATACAAGCACGGGTGCTATAACGGGAACACCTACAGCAGGTCAGCCGGCGACTTCCTATACTCTGACGGCGAATAATGGGCTATCTCCCAATGCGACGGTTAATTTTACCATCACCGTATCTGCTGCACCGATTATTAGCTATGTTAGTCCACCAGTATACACGGTAGGAACAGCGATTGCCAGTTTACAACCAACGGTTAGCGGAACAGTAACGAGCCTTGCGATTACACCTAGTTTACCTGCGGGTTTGAATTTTAATACGATTACTGGTGCTATTACGGGAACGCCTTCGGTAGCGATTTCAGCGACCTCCTATGCCGTTACAGCAACGAATGTCTATGGTAGTGGAACAGCTACATTGACCATTACGGCTGGATTAGCTCCAAGTAATGTTTCGTATACGATTAGCAACCCTAGCTTAACAGTGGGTCAAGCGATATTACCGATTAGTCCAAGTGTTTCAGCGGGCAGCGGGACACTTACCTATACGGTGAGTCCAAGTTTACCGGCAGGATTAAGTATTCATCCGTCTACGGGTGTGATTAGTGGAACACCTACTGCTGCGGTAGGGTCAGCTACTTACACGGTGACGGCAACGAGCGTATTTGGCAGTACAAATACGGTGATTAGTCTATCGACAGGAGCAGCTCCTAGCAGTCTATCCTACTCGACGCCTAATACATTTACTGTCGGAACTGCAATAAGTACGTTAAGTCCTACTGTAACAGGGTCAGTGAATAGTTATTCTATTACTCCAAATTTACCCGTTGGATTAAGTTTGAATACGAGTACGGGAGCGATAACAGGAACACCTAGCACAGCGATGAGCTCTTCGAGCTATACGGTAACGGCGTCCAATGTTTTTGGCACAGCAACAGCGAACCTTGTTCTGGCAGTGCAGGGCCCACCTACAGGCTTAGTTTATCCTAACCAGGTGTACACGATTAACACCGCGGTAAGCCAGGTGGCTGCGACGGTTGTGTCGAATCCAGCATCGACGTTTAGCATCAGCCCCGCATTACCGGCTGGTTTGAGTTTGAACACAAGCACGGGAGCGATATCGGGTACACCTACTGCAGGCCAGCCTGCGACTACCTACACTCTGACGGCGACTAATGGGATATCACCCAATGCGACGGTTAATTTTACCATCACCGTATCTGCTGCACCGATTATTAGCTATGTTAGTCCACCAGTATACACGGTAGGAACAGCGATTTCCAATCTACAACCAACGGTTAGTGGAACAGTAACGAGCTTTGCGATTACACCGAGTTTACCTTTGGGTCTAAGTATGAATACGAGTACGGGTGCGATAACAGGAACTCCAAGTGTGGCTGTATCGGCTACCATGTACATGGTAACTGCGACGAATGCGTTTGGTAGTGGAACTGCTACATTGACCATTACGACTGGTTTAGCTCCAAGCAATGTTTCGTATACGATTAGCAACCCTAGCTTAACGGTAGGTCAAGCGATGTTACCGATTAGTCCAAGTATTTCAGCGGGCAGCGGGACACTTACTTACACGGTGAGTCCAGCTCTTCCAGCCGGCTTAAGCATTCATCCTATCACTGGTGTGATTAGTGGAACACCAAGTATTGCCGTGGGAACGGGATTGTATACTGTCACAGTGACTAGTGTATTTGGAAATACTAGTACCGTGCTAAGTTTGGCAACAGGGGTCGCCCCATTCGGCTTGTCTTATTCGACGCCACCTATGTTTACCGTAGGAACAGCTATTTCAGCTCTGAGGCCTACGGTTCAAAATACGGTAAGCAGCTGGAATATTAGCCCAGCATTACCGGCGGGTCTTATTTTTAACACAAGCACTGGAGTAATTACGGGAACACCTAGCCTAGCGATGAGCTCTGCGAGCTATACGGTAACGGCGTCCAATGTTTTTGGCGCAGCAACAGCGAACTTTGTTCTGACAGTACAAGGTCCACCTACGGGCTTAGTTTATCCTAACCAGGTGTACACGATTAACACCGCGGTAAGCCCGGTGACTGCGACGGTTGTGTCGAATCCAGCATCTACGTTTAGCGTCAGCCCGGCATTACCGGCTGGTTTGAGTTTGAATACAAGTACGGGAGCGATAACAGGAATACCTACCCAACGTTATTTACCTACGAGTTATACGATAACGGCGACTAATGCTTTAGGATCTATGTCATATTCATTTATCATTCAGTACGCGGATGGTGATGATGACCTTGATGGCATATTAAATAGTATTGAGTGTATTAATCCATTAAGCTGTGCTGACTTTGATAAAGATGGCACTCCTGATTATTTAGATGTCGATAGTGATAATGATGGATATGCAGATGCGCATGAAAAGAATATTGATACGGATCGAGATGGTAACCCAGATTATATTGACTTAGATTCGGATGCGGATGGAATCTTAGATTCAGTTGAAAATGATTTGAATTATGGAGGTAAAATAGATTGTGATGGTGACGGTGTTGAAAACCGAATTGATCCAGATCGTTGTGATTTATTTTTACCACAAGGAATTTCGCCAAATGGTGACGGAATGAATGAGGCGTTGATTATACCCGGCCTTTTAAGTAGAGGACCTAATCGATTAACAGTCTATAATCGTGCAGGTAACGTGGTATATGAGAAGTTAAATTATCAGAATAATTGGAATGGAGATTCTTTAGCAGATGGCTTATATTATTATGTGATTGATTTCTTTGGCACTTTGCCTTATGTAAAATCTTATGTATTAATTAATCGTTTAGGAAAATAGAAATATGAAGAAGGTTTTATTAGTTGTTTTAGGGCTATTGCCGTTTGTTTCCTTTGGCCAAATAGAGTCCATATATTCACTTTATCGATTAAATACTCAGTTAATTAATCCAGCGCAGGAAAGTAAGAAAGGGATACATGAAATTAGTGTAGTGAATCGCCAACAGTGGGTAGGCGAGGAGGGTGCTCCCGTTACGATGGGCCTGACTTATCACGGTAGTGTAAATAATAAATTAGGTTATGGTTTGGTTTTAATTAATGATCAGGCTGGGCCCGTTTCGAACACCGTATTGGCGGGGGATTTTAACTATTCCATAGCTTTATCAGACCAGTATAAATTAACAGGTGGAGTTAGAGCTGGAATGGCAAATCTAACGCTTGATGGCACAAATTTGCGATTAATTGATGCATCTGACCCCATTTTTGGAACTAAAATGAGTTCCGGATACCAATTTAATACAGGTTGGGGCGTGCGGTTAAATTCAAAAAGTGGTATGTTTTTGGCCATTTCACAGCCAAGGGTTTTAGCCTATGATTTTGGCTCATCTAATGGAGGATTTAAAGACATTCCTTATCTCTATTTGCAGGGAGGAACACGGATCCATTTAAGTGACAAAATAAGCGTATTACCATCTACACTTCTTCGAATTCAATCCGGGTCTCCATTGAGTTGGGATTTAAACGTACTCGTTAATTTATTGGGCAAATTTGATGCTGGAATGGCTTATCGTGCTAAGGATAGCTTCGGATTGCAAGTAGGTGTAGTTGCAACGGATAAAATGTACATCGGATATATTTATGAAAGCCCTATGTCAGACAACCGTTATTTAAAAGGGGGGACACATGAAATAGGTTTACGTTTTTCTATTCTGAAGCACTAGTATGTTTGTAAAGGATGGTTTTTTGTTTAATCGAATGTCACTGCGGATAAAGATAAATGACATTTTATGGATCAAGGGATTAGGTAATTATTCAATTCTTATTTTGAAAAACGGCCGAACATACACCTCTTCTCGAACGTTAAAGGTGTTTGAATTGCTTTTGAAAGAACATGGTTTTATCCGTCCCTCTAAATTTAGTCTTGTGAATTTGGCTTACGTAATAATGCCTTCCAAAACCCCTGTAAGTATATTACAGTTAAAGCCAACTTTGGAAAAAATTCCGGTTTCAAGACGTAGGCATGCTGAAATTGCGAACCTACTTCTGCAGTATAATTCATAGAATTTTGAATACATCTGTCTTTTTCTAAAACCCTCCAGCAAACATTGGAGGGTTTTTTATGCTCTTTTAGGGCGTCTATTTAAAATAATTCTAAATAAGCTTGCATTATTCGTTCGCGCCCCGTAGTTTTGGTTATTATTTTTAATCAATCTAAATAAAAACAACGCGCAAATGCTTGCTTCAATCCGCCTAATACTACTTTTAACCTTGTTTTCCCACGTAATTTTTGGCCAAACAGCTCAACTCGTGGGTAACGTTAAAGACCTTCAATCTAGACCCGTTTCAGGTGTCAGTGTCCGATTATTGGAAGGCAAGAAAGGAAAATTATCCAATGAACAGGGGTTATTCGAATTTCAAAATCTAGCTTCTGGAACCTATACCCTTCAAGCTTCTTTTGTAGGGTTCAAAACCCTGGTTCAAAAGATTCAGCTGGAAGAGGGGAAGACGCTTTCTCTCTCTTTGGAACTGGTAGAGACCACGACCGATTTAAAAGAGATTGTGGTGGTAGGTCAATTGAGTCAAAACGAAAAGCCTGTCAGCATAGGCAAACTTCCCATCCGCCCCATGGATCTACCCCAAAGTATGATGACTTTAGATCGTAGTTTGCTAGAAGCACAGCAAGTGAGAACCATGAGCGATGCCTTGATGAACACGAATGGCCTCTACATTATGGGTTCGACAGGTGGCTACCAGGAGGAAATTGCGGCACGCGGTTTTGCCTTAGGGAGTTCGAATACCTTTAAAAACGGGATGCGATTTGCGAACGGAATGATGACGGAATTTAGTGGGGTGGAAAAGGTGGAAATTTTGAAGGGAAGTACGGCGATTCTTTATGGGAATGTGGCCGCTGGAGGGGTTTTAAATCTAGTGACGAAGAAGCCGAAGTTTACGTTCGGGGGTGAAATAGGATTGCGCGCAGGTTCATGGTCAGCGTTAAAGCCTACTTTAGACATCTACGGCGGCCTTTCTTCGAAGATAGCCGCTCGTCTGAATGCTAGTGTGGAGGAGGCGAATAGCTTTCGGAATGGCGTCAGTTCGAAGCGGACCTATGTGAATCCTTCCTTTCTTTTTAAACTAAGTGATAAGACGGAATTGCTGGTGGAAGGTGATTATTTGCAGGAGGAAAGAACTCCAGATTTTGGCGCAGGAATTATTAATTACCAAATAGTGCAGGTGCCTCGGGAGCGTTTTTTAGGCGTCGCTTGGTCATACATGAAACAAGAACAGGCGAGCGTGAATTTGAATGTAACCCATCGCTTAAGTACGGATTGGACGCTAAAATTAATGGGCGGTTTACGCACAAATTCGAGCGACCTTTTCGCCAATACTCGTCCGAATGCTGGCGCCTTGATCAGTGCCGATGGTACTTGGGTGCGTAATTTGCAAAAGACGGATTTGCAGGAAAAATATGGCATCGCCCAAATCGACATGACCGGAAACATCAAATTTGGCCAGATGAATCACCAGGTTTTACTAGGTGCGGATTCTGATTTTTTCAACACCGTGACGAATGCCTATAACAATTATGCGCGCTACGATACGGTGAATGTATTCGCATCTCGTACGTATCAAAATCGAACAGATCAACCTACCTTGACGCGCGCCACCACTACTACGGCGCCGGTGAATCGCTTGGGAATTTATGTGCAGGATTTGGTACATATCTCTGAAAAATGGAAACTACTGGCTGGGTTACGCTATTCATATCAGCAAACGGCTAGCGAGGTCTACACCTTTAGTACGGCGAAAACGGCGGAAGCGGTCACTTTTGACGGCGCTTTTTCCCCTCGTTTTGGACTGGTTTACCAGCCCACAACGGCACATTCTTTCTTTGCGAGTTATGCTAATTCGTTCACGATTAATTCCGGCGTAGACATTAATAACCAGGCTTTGCCACCTTCGTTGATTGATCAATATGAGCTAGGGGTGAAGAATGAGTTATTCGGAGGTTTACTGAGTGCAAACGTGACGGCGTACCGAATTTTGAACAATAATTTAGCCCAAAACTCCTTAATCAATGCCACCACCTATTCCTACGTTAAGGAATTAGCCGGATCTGTCCAAAGCGAAGGCCTCGAAATCGACCTCATGTCTAAGTCAATTCATGGATTTTCATTGAACGCTGGATACAGTTTTAACGAGACAAAATACGTGAAAAGCAATACCTACATCGAAGGAAGTTTGTTGAAGTACAATCCCAGTCACACGGCTAATTTGGGCATTTCATATCGCCTAAATGGATTTCAAGCAGGCATAACGACGGTGTATATTGGCGAGCGTTTTGCGGGGCGTTCCACGCGCATTAAAGTAGATAACGACGCCTACAGATTAATCCAGTTACCTGATTATGTGCAAGCCGATGTATCTGCTTCTTATCGCTATAAAAACATCGCGATCAGAGCTAAAATGGCAAATATTGGAGACGTCATCAGCTACAATGTTCACGACGATAACTCCGTGAATCCCATTGCGCCACGCAATTGGAATGTAGGAATTTCTTATCTTTGGTAAAATCAAAACAGACTTATGAGCTCGCTATCCACTAAAATGCGCACCTACCACCGTTATTTAGGCTTCTTTTTAGCCGGCATTATGGCGGTTTATTCCATCAGCGGAATCATCTTAATCTTTAGAGAAACCAGCTTTTTAAAGAGTGAGGTGCACAAAGTTCAAACCTTGAAACCCGGGCTAAAAAACGAGGAATTAGGCAAGGAATTGCACTTACGCGGCTTTAAGCCGGACACGACGATAGGCGACGTGGTTTCCTTTAAACAAGGTACGTATAATCTGAAAACGGGCGTGGCTGATTATACGGTTTCTGAGCAACCGGCCATCGTGAATAAGATGACGAAATTGCATAAAGCCACCACGAATGATCCTTTGTTCTACCTAAACATCTTCTTCGGACTATCCCTGCTTTTCTTCGTGATTTCATCCTTCTGGATGTTCTTGCCTAAGACGAGCATCTTTAAAAAAGCGATGTTATTTACGCTGGCTGGGGCAATTTTAACGATTGTGTTGTTGCTACTTTAATAGAGACGGGGGATAATCGCTTTTACCCTTTTTTGGTAGTCCAGGTATTTATCGCCAAAAACTTCCACCAGCTTTCTCTCCTCTAAGCGGTATCCTATCAGGATATAGCCATAAGAAATCAGTAGGACGAGTAACATTTTTGGGGTGGGAACGAGTAGAAATAGGCCCAGGATTAAGACTATAGTGGCAAAATACAGCGGATGTCTCACGTATTGATACATCCCAGTAAACACTAATTCCGGTTTCGTCTCTTTCTTAAGGCCTAAAAATTCAGCCCCGTCAAAAGCTTTAAACGCTAGATACAAGAGCACGAGCCCTGTGATTAGTAGAAAAATTCCCAGCGGAACTAGCCAAGCAGACGCAAATAATAGAGGATCTGGGAGGAAGATGCTCCCGTATAAAAGGGGGATTAAACCCGCGATGGCGATTAAATTATAGCTAATTCTGTAATAGGCGAATAGGCCAGGAATGCGTTTTTCAACGCTTGATTTTACCTCGTTAGAAGCCAGGAAACTATGGATAAAAAAATACACTATCCAGCCAAAACCTAAGAGGATGATTTCCATGTTGATTTTTGATGAGGAACAAATCTACCGTAAATTAGTCAAAAATATACCCTATGCCCCTATTAAAAGCGACCCCCATTCTAGCCTATTTAGATCGCGAAGCAACGGTCGCTTTCTATGAGAGTTTGGGCTTTACAAGTAATGCCAAATGGGATGGCTACTTGATGTTTTCGCGCGACGAAATCAACATTCATTTGTGGTGTTGCGATGACGAGAGCATCCCGAAAAACACGGGATGTTACGTGTATGTAGATGAGATTGAAGTTTTATACAAAGAATGCGAGGTGCTCGGAATTGTGCATCCGAATGGAAAGCTTCAAACGATGGCTTGGGGCATGCGCCAATTCAGCATCTTAGATAACAGCGGAAACATCATTCATTTCGGTCAGGACATCAAAAGCTAATCTTTTTTCTATCTTGTAGGCTAAACCTATGAAACATGAAAAAAATCGCGATCCTCTTGCTGGGATTCAGCCTGTCTCTTTCTGCGCAGATCCCTGCCGGAAAGAAAGTGATTTCTTCTCTCTATGTGTATGATTTGGCCTCTGGCAAATCGGAATTAATCCTCACCGAAAAGCGGCATTTCGAAGCCCCTAATTGGTCGCGCGATGGCCAGTATTTGTTGATTAATGCGTACGGAAAGCTAGAGAAAATCAGCCCGACAGGCGTAAAATTAGGCGAGTTAAACACCGGATCGGTGGACAAAGCGAATAACGATCATGGTTATTCGTTCGATGGGAAATCCCTGTATATTTCGAGTGCTAAAGTCGAGATCAAAGAGCATACCTCCTTCATCTACAAAGTTTCTTCCGAAGGTGGAAATCCGGTTCAGCTTACTCCATTAACCCCCTCTTACTGGCATGGCATTTCTCCAGATGGCAAGACGATGGTCTATTGTGCGGCGAGAAATGGCAATTATGACGTTTATGCGATGTCTTCGAATGGCGGCGATGAGATTCGGTTGACCTCTACAGAAGGCTTAGATGACGGTCCGGAATATGCGCCGGATGGCAAGCACATTTATATCAATTCGTATCGGTCTGGGATGATGCAGATTTGGCGAATGAAAGCGGACGGATCAGAGCCGGAACAGATGACGTTTGATGCGCACTCGAACTGGTTTGCGCACATCTCGCCTAACAATAAAGTAGCGACGATTATTACCTATATGGAGGACCAAAAGCAGGCCCACCCCTTTGGACATCAGGTAAAACTACGCTTGTTGGATTTAAAAACGAAAGCGGTGAAAGATTTAACAGACGCATTTTATGGCGGACAAGGGACCATCAATGTGCCTTCTTGGAGCCCAGATGGCAAGAAATTTGCCTATGTGCGCTATGCGTTAGAAGATTTATAAATTCGTATATTTAGCAAAAACCTAGTTACTATGAACAAAGATAGCCAAGCTTCCAGACGGAAGTTTTTACAACAAATCGGCGCTACGAGCCTTGTGGCAGCCTCTTCGCCTTTTGCTTCTCTAGGCGCACAACAAAAAGCGGAAGAACGTATTCTGACCTATGAAAAACGCATCTCGGTGGGCGAAAAGATTCGCTTGGGAGTGATTGGTTTTGGGGTTCAGGGTCACTTTGATTTAGCCTCAGCGCTGAAAGTGCCAGGGGTGGAATTAGCCGGAATCTGTGATCTATACACGGGTCGCATCGAAAACGCAAAGGAATTATACGGCAAAGATTTATACACGACCCGTAATTACAAAGAATTATTAGACCGTTCGGATATTGACGCGGTTATCATTGCAACACATGATGTGTGGCACGCGCGCATTACGATCGACGCTTTGGCCAAAGGCAAACACGTCTACATCGAAAAACCGATGGTCTATAAAATTGACGAAGGTCCTAAGGTCATTGCCGCCCAAAAGAAATATGGCAAAGTCCTACAAGTAGGGTCTCAGCGCGTGAGCAGCATCGGCTTAGCAAAAGCGAAAGAGATGTTAGCGGCTGGCGAGATCGGAAAATTAAATATGGTGAACGCGGTCTACGATCGTCAAAGCTCCATCGGCGCTTGGCAATATACCATCCCTAAAGACGCGGATGCTTCGACTTGCGATTGGAATCGCTTCATCGAGGCAACGGCAAAGATGGAATTCGACGCGAAGAAATTCTTCTGGTGGCGTGCTTTTAAAGAAGTAGGAACCGGCGTGGCGGGTGATTTATTCATCCACTTATTGTCAGGAACCCACTTTATGACGAACTCGAATGGCCCAGAAACGATCTTCTCTACCGGGCAATTTAGCCATTGGAATGACGGTCGTAACTTACCAGATGTGATGTCGGGTGTGATGCAATATGGCAACACGGCGGAGCATCCAGCCTTCCAATTAACCTTGCAAGTCAACTTTGTCAGTGGCACGGGCGGACAAGAGGTGATTCGTTTGATCGGTTCAGAGGGAGTGATGGATGTGAAAGGAAACACGATTTCTGTGAAGCATAGCATTATGCCAGAAGCTCCGGGTTTTGGCGGGTACGATTCCGTATTTACGCTTCCTAAAAGTATGCAGGAAGAAATGACCCGTGATTACAACGCGAAATGGACAGACGCACAACGCAAACGCCCTACGAAAGAGGACGTGATTTTCAGAGCACCTGCAGGATATGATGAGCACGTGGATCACTTCACACACTTCTTCGATGCCATTCGCAACGGGACGTCCGTAGTGGAAGATGCGGCCTTTGGATTTAGAGCAGCGGCGCCAGCCTTAGCTTGTAACGAAAGTTACTTCCAAAAGAAAATTATCCAGTGGGATCCAGTGAATATGAAATTGAAGTAAACAAAAAAGCCGGCTCTAATGAGGGCCGGCTTTTTTCATTCCTTAAACTCAACTTATTTAAACGTCACGTCAAAACGATCAAGGTTCATCACCTTTGTCCATGCTTTAACAAAGTCGTTTACAAATTTGTTTTGCACATCCTTTGTTGCATATACCTCAGCTAAGGCACGAAGCTCTGAATTCGATCCAAAAATCAAGTCCGCACGAGTCGCCGTCGCTTTCACCGCACCTGTCTTCTCATCTGTTCCTACGAATTCTTCTTTCGTTGCGTTCGCTGGCTTCCACGTCGTTCCCATCTCTAATAAGTTCACGAAGAAATCATTCGTTAGCGCATCTTTCTTCGCAGTGAAGATACCGTGCTTCGAACCATTGTAATTCGCGTTCAACGCGCGCATACCACCTGTTAACACCGTCATTTCTGGCGCTGTCAAAGTCAATAATTGAGCCTTGTCCACGAATAATTCTTCTGTCGATAACGTGTATTGCGTTTTCAAGTAGTTGCGGAAACCATCAGCCATTGGCTCTAATAATCCGATGGAAGCGATGTCCGTTTGTGCTTGTGTGGCATCCATACGACCTGGGATAAATGGCACAGTAGTCTTCACACCCGCATTTGCAGCTGCTTTTTCTACCGCAGCAGAACCACCTAAGACGATTAAGTCTGCAATCGATACTTTTTTCTTACCTGCTTTCGCGTTGAATTCTTGTTGAATTTTCTCTAACACAGCTAAGACTTTCTCTAATTGCTTTGGATTATTTACCTCCCAGTTGCGTTGTGGTAATAAGCGAATACGCGCTCCATTAGCCCCACCACGGCGATCTGAGTGACGGTAGGTAGAAGCCGAAGCCCAGGCCGTCGAAACTAATTCGCTGATCGATAAACCCGAGTTCAACAGCTTCACTTTCAAGGCTGCAATATCTGCGGCGTTAATCACTTCATGATTCAATGCAGGGATTGGATCTTGCCAAATCAATTCCTCCTTCGGAATTTCTGGTCCTAAATACGTCGAACTAGGTCCCATGTCGCGGTGCGTTAATTTGAACCAAGCTTTGGCAAAAGCCTTCGCATATACTTCTGGATTCTCTAAGAAATTACGAGAGATTTTCTCGTAGGCCGGATCTACGCGCAAGGCGATATCCGTCGTTAACATCGTAGGCTTGTGGAAGGTATTTTTGTCAAATGCATCCGGGATAATGTTCGCGCTATTTTTCGCAATCCATTGGTTCGCACCTGCCGGGCTTTTCTCTAATGACCATTCATTGTTAAACAATAAATGCAGATATCCGATACCCCATTGTGTAGGCGTCGAAGTCCACGTCACCTCTAAACCAGACGTGATCGCATCTTTTCCTTTACCAGATTTATAGGTGCTCTTCCAGCCTAAGCCTTGCTCCTCGATGCCAGCTGCTTCAGGATTTTCTCCAACGTTTGTAGCCGGACCTGCACCGTGTGTTTTACCGAATGTGTGACCACCCGCGATCAACGCAACGGTCTCCTCATCATTCATCCCCATACGACCAAAAGTCTCGCGAATATCTTTCGCAGAGGCTGCCGGATCTGGCACGCCATTAGGACCTTCTGGGTTTACATAAATTAAGCCCATTTGAACCGCCGCTAATGGATTCTCTAACTTGCGACCTTCTGAATAGCGGTTTTTATCATCTAACCATTTCTTCTCAGATCCCCAATATACGTTCGCTTCTGGCTCCCAAACGTCTGTACGACCACCGGCAAAACCAAATGTTTTGAAGCCCATTTGCTCTAATGATACGTTTCCAGTCAAGACCATTAAGTCTGCCCATGAGATTTTATCACCATATTTTTGCTTGATCGGCCATAACAATCGACGCGCCTTATCTAGGTTCGTATTATCTGGCCAAGAGTTCAATGGAGAGAAACGTTGTTGACCTGCCCGAGAACCGCCACGGCCATCGCCTGTACGATACGTACCCGCACTATGCCAAGCCATGCGAATGAACAGTGGACCATAATTGCCGAAATCAGCTGGCCACCAATCTTGTGATTTAGTCAAGACCGCTGCGATGTCTTTTTTCAAGGCAAAGTAGTCTAGGCTCTTAAATGCTTTGATGTAATTGAAGTCTGGGCCCATCGGGTTTGACTTCTCTGAGTTTTGGCGAAGCATACCCACGTTCAATTGGTTAGGCCACCAATCTTTGTTTGTCGTTCCAGACGCTTTCATTCCCGTGTGAGGATTGATTCCAGCATGTGGATTCACGCCAGCTGCTGCGTGAGGATTCGCACCGCTACCGTGTGGATTAGCGGCTGCTCCACCGTGTGGATTAGCATACTCTTGCGCGAAAGTGGCTGAACTTGCAACCAAACCGCAAAGGATAAGTAGTTTTTTCATGATTCTTGATTTTTATTGGAGTGAAATTACGGGCAAAAAATGAATAGAGAAAACTGAAATTTTCTATATTTGGCATAGATAAAATCTATAGTCATGAATATACAGCAATTAGAATACATACTGGCCGTTGATCAATTTAAAAGCTTCTCGAAAGCAGCTGATTATTGTCATGTTACGCAGGCGACTTTGAGTGCGATGGTGAAAAAGCTAGAGGAGCAGCTGGATATCGTCATTTTCGACCGCAAGGCAAATCCCATCGCGACCACGGAAAATGGCCGGGAGATTTTAGTACAAGCTAGACAGGTAGTCGCCCACGCGAACGCGCTCTTATCTTCCTCTAAGGCGATCAATCAAAAGGTGGAAGGCCGGGTAAAAATGGGGGTGATTCCCACGATTGCGAGTTCCATGTTGCCCCTTATCTTGAAGTATTTGGTGGAAAAATACCCTATGCTGCAGTTAGAAGTGTACGAGGTGACGACGAATCAACTGATCAAGGATTTACGAGATGGTAAATTAGATGTAGGTATTTTAAGTACGCCCATCGCCTCTACCGAGGTGGAAACGGAGCTTTTGTATGTGGAAGATTTGTGTGTTTATGGTCATTTGCCTGCTGGGAAACGTTCCATTGAAAAAGTGGAATTAGCGAAGCAACGCATGTTTCTCTTACAAGAGGGTCACTGCCTGCGCGATCAAATTATTCAGCTGTGTGATTTGAAGAAGAATAAGTCCTTGCCGTCTAATTTATCGGTGGAATCGAACACATTTGATACCTTGTTAAATCTCGTGGATGAATTCAGCGGCTTAACGGTGTTACCTGCCTTGTATGTAGGCCAAATGAGTGAAGTTAGAAAATCCCATTTGATTGAATTAAAAGAGGGTTCTTTAACACGCGAAGTGAGTCTGGCGTATTACCGGCCCTATGCGAAATGGAATATATTGAATCGCTTAAAGGCTGAAATTGCGGAAATTGTGCAAGGCCATTTAGGGTAATCGCTTGTTTTTATGGATTTCCATTTTAACTTTGTATCGCAAAGTACTTTTAAATATGGAAAAACACGAAGAACAATTAGCCGCGATTCAAGAAATGCGGAATTTAATGGACCGAGCCTCGCGCTTTCGTTCCATTAGCGGACTCTCTGCTGCTGTGGCAGGTTTGCTCGCTCTACTCTGTGTGGCGGTGGTGAGTCTATTCACTGACATCCTTTTTGTAGAAGCGGAGGCCTTTGACCAAATGGCCCGCGGTGCGTTTGCCACACCCGTTTTTACCTGTTTCCTGTTATTATTAGTGGTTTCTGTTGGTTTTGGGATAACGCTGGCAGCGAGAAATGCCCGTTCGAAAGGGCAATCAGCCTGGGATTCAGCCGCGAAAAGACTTGCCTATCATGTGTCCATTCCCATCGTAGTTGGGGGTATTTTTTCTTTTCTGATGGGCCATCTTGGCTTGTGGGGATTAGTGCCCGCAATAACCTTACTTTTTTACGGATTAGCCCTATTTAATGGGAGTCATTATACGCTAGATGCTGTCCGCATTTTAGGGCTATGTGAGATGATGCTAGGTCTCTTAGCTGCCTTTTGGGTAGCGTATGGCCTCGTGATCTGGGTCGTTGGATTTGGTCTGTTGCATGTGGTTTTTGGCCTGTACCTTTATCTAAAATACGAACGTGTCTAGTTATTTAGCTGATTTCAATAAGGTCTTTGAGAGTCGCGTGCGGCTGGGCATGATGTCGTTGCTCGTCGTTCAGGAACAGGTGGATTTTGGCCAAATAAAAGAAAATCTTCAACTCAGCGATGGTAACTTGGCCAGTCATATGGCGGCTCTAGAAAAAATGGGCTATGTGGAAGTTCGGAAACAATTTATCGGTAAGAAACCTAACACCACCTATGCGATCACAGCCCTAGGTCGTCAAGCTTTTGTCGAGCATTTAGCATCGCTTGAAAAATTAATTCAACAAATACATCCTTGATATGGAAAATCAAATCATACAACAGATTGCAAATCCGGCTGCTTTAGAGCAATTATACCGTTCTAATCCGACAGCGTTTTCCCGCGCCTTTCAAGTCGTTTACCCACAAATTTCTACTTCATTAGCGGCGCAGATTTGGCACGAGCGCTTGGCTAAATCGTCTACCTCTTGGGGGTCGAAAGGGGATTGGATTTTGCTTGTTATTCTCGCGTCTATCGTTGCTTTTTTAATGCAGATGCCAGATCTGTTTTCGATATCACACGATCTTTATTTCCCCCGAAACATGTCATTTATTGTGATGCCAGGTATCGGAGCTTATTTTGCGTACAAGCAAGGTTTAACAGTAAGACAAGTAACAGCGCCACTTTTAGTGCTGTTAGTATCTATCGTTTTTATTAATGTTTTACCAGAAGGAAGTACTACTTTAATTTTGACTTGTCTGCATATTCCGCTTTTGATTTGGCTTGCGGTAGGCTATCTTTTTGCCGGAAACGACCCAGCAAAGCGGATGGAATTTTTGCGTTACCATGGCGATTTAGTGGTGATGACGGCGGTAATTGGGTTAGCAGGGGGCTTATTTACGGGATTAACCTTGAATCTGTTCCAACTTATTGGCATCACGATAGAGGATTTCTATTTCCGCTATTTGGTTCTTTCTATTTTGCCCTCGGTACCGCTTTTTGCCACTTTTTTAGTCCGTCAAAATGGGAGTCTCGTGAGCAAAATCTCCCCTGTGATCGCGCGTATTTTTACGCCTCTAGTGACGATTACCCTAGCCTTGTTTTTAGGGGCGATTATTTATACCGGGAAAGATCCGTATAACGATAGAGAATTTTTGGTTGTATTTAATGGGATATTGATAGGGGTGATGGCTTTGATTTTGTTCTCTTTAGGCGAAGCTACGAAGGCGAATGCTTCTCGCGTGCATCAGTATTTCTTGTTCGCCTTAGCGGTGTTAGCGATCATCGATAATGGGATTGCTTTGTCGGCTATTGGATATCGACTTTTTGAGTTTGGAATAACGCCTAATCGCCTAGCGGTGCTGGGAAGCAATGCCATTGTGATGTTGCATTTGATGCTGGCTACGAAGAAGCTTTGGGAGTTTTTGAAGGGCCAAAAAACGATCGAAGAAGTCGAGCTCGGAATCACCGCCTACTTGCCCATTTATGCCATTTGGGCGGCGATCGTCAGCTTCTTATTTCCGCTGATTTTCCAGTTTAGTTAATAAAAAAGGCCCGGTATTTTCGGGCCTTTTTATTGTTATTTTTACTGCATCTGCATGGCATCCATTCCGCCACCAGAATTGTTCTTTTTCATTTGGCTCATATCGAATTTACCAAACCGAAGTGAGAAGGTTAGACGAACCATTTGTGGGTTCGCTAAGCGGTAGGAAGTCTGTGAGAATCCCTCCCCGAAAGAAACGCGGGTGTTTCCACGAGAACGCGTCACATCATTAAATGCTAAGGTTAAGGATCCCATATCATTTTTCAAGAACGTCTTTTTGATCGCTAAATCGATGCCAAAGAAGGGCTCAATATATCCCTGCGATGAACTTTGCGTCTGCATGCCTGGAGGGCCTTGCATTCCTTGGTTCTGTGTGACTGGCACATTCGTCTTGCCTTGGTAATCACCAGACAGCTGGATGCTCCATTTTTTGGGCAAAATAAACGTGTTGTTTAACTTACCAAATACCGTCCATAAAGCCTCATTTACCTGCGTCGCATCGATGTTCGAGATATTGATTTTCGAATTATACATATTGACGTTCGCCGTTAAATCCCACCACGTCTGCAACTTGTTCGTATACGTGAATTCTAAACCATAGTTAATGCTTGAGTTCGCGTTCACAAACGTGTTAATCAAATCCAGTTTGCCACTAATTGGATTCGTCTCTTGTTTCAAATAACGCGTGATTAAATTGTCTGTGTATTTGTAATATCCAGACACTAAGAAAGTCGCAGACCCTTGAGACTTGCTATAGGAAAGCTCCCCAGATGTGGTGAATTCCGGTACTAAATCCGCGTTTCCGCGCTGGATGTTCAAGCTATCGCTGTAGTCTACGAATGGAATAAGTTGGAAGAAATTAGGACGATTTACGCGGCGCGTGACGCTTAATTGCAATTGATCCGTCTTTGATAAATCTTTTTTCAAGAAGATAGATGGGAACAAGCTAAGCGGGTATTTATTGTTAAATGCCTGGTTTGTATTCAACAATTTTCCTTCGTATTCTGAGCTTTCGCCACGTAATCCGATTTTGTAAGAGAGCGTTTTGCTCGCCTTGCCTGAGATAGAAAAATAGGCCGCATACACCTTATTCGTACTCTCGTAGTTCGTCGAGGCAGAGGTGATCGTTCTATAAACGTCTGAGCCCACCGGTTTCAATGTGTTCGTATTCTCATTCGCTAACTCATTGATTTGCGCTCTTACACCCGTTTCGATGGTGCCCTCGTTTTTAATGGGTGTCACGTAATCTAACTGAACGGTCATGAAGGCATTTTTTCCAGAGCCGATGTTTTTCTGAATTTGTGTCCCAGTGATGGTATTGTTGTTTAGGTAATCCGTAGTGAAAGTACCTTCTCCTTTGTTTGTTCCGCCAAAGTAGTTCAAATCTCCCGTTAACTCTCTCCCTGCTTTCGGGTAAGTATGTTTGAATCCGGCTTGGAATCCAGACGGCTTAAATTCGCGGGAGCTCTCAGAAACGCGGTGACTTAAGGTAGTCAGGCCATTCACGGTACTTGAAATATAGGTGTCCTCCGTAGGCTTAAATTGACCGCCCCCACCAAAGAAAGCACCTAAAGACAAGGTCGTCCGATTGCTCGCTGCATAATCTGCTGAAACACGCGGGAAAAACATCACCCCTTGTGTCTTATTATCTGATTCTTGACTGACAGAAGACAAAATGCCACCTAAATCACTCGTACGCTCACTATTTCCAATGGAATTATTGCGTACACGCATGTTCATCAGAGTGGCTGTCAAGTTCCATTTGTTCTGTTGGTAGGTGAAATTCCCCATGATATTCGAACCGCCAAAACGATCCGCCCCCACGTTCACCATTCCATTATAGCCATTCTTTTTGTTTTTCTTTAACACGATGTTAATGATACCCGCCATACTTCCGGATGCATCGTATTTCGCGGATGGATTCGTGATTACCTCTACTTTTTCAATAATGTCGGCTGGAATTTGATCCATCGAAAGGCTGGTAGGACGACCATCAATAAACAAGGTCGGATTCGCATTACGCACTTTCACATTACCGTCGATGTCGACTTGCACGGAAGGGATATTACGCATGACGTCGATCGCGGTTCCACCCGTTGTCACTAAGTTTTGTGCCACATTAAAGGATTTTTTATCGATGTCCATTTCGACCAAAGACTTCGTCCCCGTCACTACCACATTCTCTAATTCTTTCGAATCCTGTGCTAATTTAATGTTCCCTAAATCTTTCTCAAAGGCCGCCATCATTTTCGCCATATCGGGCTGAACTCCTGGTTCCATTTTAGGCATTTCAAAAGCAACCGCTGCTTCGTAGTTTTTGTAACCCACAAAGGAGATTTTGATTTTTAAACGTGCGTTTACGGGAATTTCTTTGAAGTTAAAGTCACCGTTTAGTTCGGCTGTTTGAGCTTTCACTAAGATGTCTTTGCTTTGTTTTGTCGCCGGATCAACAGTCGTCTTTAGTAAAACAACAGAGGCGAATTCTACCGGTTTTCCCATTTCGTCTACGACTTTTCCGAAGACGTGACCTTGGTTTAAATTGGCTCCCGGTCCGCGGGCACCAGCTCCTGCAGGAGGACCTCCTGGAACTTGGGCAAAGGTGGAAATGGATAAAAGCGCGACGAGCGCAGTAGCAAGTATTTTTTTCATTAGGTGGATTGATTTCAATTAAATTGTACCACAAAGGTACATTCAATTCTATGAATAGGCCATTTTTTCTGCCTGACGGTCGATTGTAGAGATGAATGATGGATATTGTGCGAGAAAAGGTTTTTCTTTACAGGATGAAAAAGCTCCTTTTACTCTTTTTTTTGTCTTCCTTCGTAGCAGCCGCACAAACCAAACCTGCTGGTAAACTAGACGCGTCTAAACCTGTTTTGGTCCTAGATACCTCGTGTGGCTCTTGCAATTTTGAGATGCCTGGTAAGGAATGTTTTCTCGCTGTAAAATTCGAAGGGAAGGCCTACGCTGTGCAGGGAACTTCCATCGATGATCACGGAGATGCGCACGATGAGAAAGGGTTTTGTATGGCGGTGCGCAAGGCTAAGGTGCAAGGTAGTGTGAAAGGAAATAAATTTGTTGTGAGCTATTTTGAACTTTTAAAGGCAGAATAAACTACCTTTACCCTATGAAAAAAGCGTGGATTTTACAGCTTATCGTGATTTGCAGTTTTGTACTGCTAGGCGAACGCGTATCTTTAAATCCAGACTTTAAGGCTTCTACTAAATCTTTTGTGCATGCAACGTCTGATGATTCTGATGCAATCATTGCAATTGAATTAGAAGACGAAGTAGAAGATGCTTTAACGGTGTTTTTCTTGTCCAAATCTTTCGATTGGAAATCAAAACTCGTCCTCTTTATCCCGTTTTTTGCACTTATTTTACAAGCGCAGCAAGTACGGACAAAAATCCCCCCATATTTACGTTTCCATAATTTAAGACTGTAGTACAAATAGACCTTTTCCTTTATTCAATTCGTCTAATTTATACCAGTCTATCTTATGAAAAAATTCCTTTTGTTGATCCTTGCGATCAGCCCTATTTTGCCTGCGATGGCGCAAGCAGATAATGAAGCGTTAAGATTTAAATTGAACGAAAGTGGGACCCATTATTTTCAGGCCACTTTATTGAACCAGGCTTGGTTGCGTTCTACAGAAAATAATCCGGGGACAACCGTGGAAGGAAATCTGGAATCGCAGTCGACAGATATCGGTTTACGTAGAACGCGGATGCAGTTGTTTGGTCAGATTACGGACCGAACGTTTATTTATTTTCAGTTTGGCCAAAATAATTTCAACGCCCAATACAACTCCACTTCGAACCGCAAAATCGCGCCTTTCTTCCACGATGCCCTAGGTGAATACCGGCTTTCCGATAAAAATCAATTGAAAGTGGGTGGAGGCTTGAGCATTATTTCAGGCTTATCTCGTTTTTCACAACCCAGCATCGGGACGATAACGACGATGGATGTGCCCGTATTTGCACAAACCACCGTGGATCAAATCGATCAGTTTTCGCGCAAATTAAGTGTCTATGCTAGGGGCCAAATCGGGCACTGGGACTACCGTTACATTCTTAGTGATCCTTTCCCTATCACGTCGAACGGCCAAACGCCACCGGCGCTCGCACCGGTTTCGAACTTTGCGTTGAAGGGTCACAACTTACAACACCAAGCGTACTTGATCTATCAGTTTTTTGACCAAGAAGCTCACACGACTCCTTACATGACAGGGTCGTATTTAGGAACTAAAAAGATTGTCAATATCGCTGGAGGATTCATTTACCAAAAGGATGCCATGTGGAATAAAGCCGCCGCCTCGCCAGATACAACTTATCAAAATATGGCCCATTGGGCGATTGAAAGCTTTGTGGACATTCCGTTAAACAAGGAAAAACACAGTGCGCTGAATGCCTACATCGGTTATTTCAATACGAATTACGGCACGAATTATTTGCGCTATAATGGAGTGATGAATCCGGCGAATGGAACCACTGCGACGGCGGCTAACTCGATCAGCGGACATGGTCCGGTGTATGGCAATAGTTATCCGATGTTTGGAACGGGTTCGGTGGTCTATACGCAAATTGGGTATTTATTGCCATCGAAAAATGCGAGTATGTCGAATCGCTGGATGCCCTATGCGTCTGCGACTTTGGCATACTACGATAGACTGAATGGCTTCTCGAATAACACCTTTAACGCGGGGATCAATTACTATATTCAAGGCAATAAATCGAAGTTAAGTCTAGACCTTCAAAACCGCCCGAGCTTCCAAGTAAACCAAGGCGAGCTAGTGAAAGGCCAACGCTTGAATTCGGTGACGCTGCAATTTCAATTGTTTATTTAATGAAGAAGGTCCTTATTTTTTTACTGATTTCCTTTGCAGGTTTCAGTCAACAGAACTTCTTTAATGTGCCGAGTTCGGATATTACGAAGGCAAAACATGTGTTTTTCCAGCAACAATTGAATTTCATTAACGCCGGATTTCAGTCGTCCACGACTTTCTGTTATGGCTTGGGAAAGAACTATGAAATGGGGTTGAATGTGATCGGTGTGACCGTTGATTACGCAGCCTCCTTAGCCGATAACGCGGGAACGTTTATTGTACTGAATGGGCAAAAGAAATGGGATGTTTCGCCTGTATTTTCTACCGCACTTGGCGGCCAAATAGGGCTAAGCTCATTGGCTGATGGGGGTGCATATGCCTATTCGAACGGGGTGTATAAACTAGAGCATACGAAATTAGTAGGCGGGATTTATTATTCCTCTGACGCCTATTTCGGTTCAGAAAGTCGGGGATTCAATGCCTCAGGAACGCTGGATAAATTTGGTTTTCAAGCAGGAATTGAGCGGAATCTTTGGAAAGAAAAACTCTTATTTCAAGCTGATTTTATTAGTGGAAGGCACTCATTGGGCGAAGTCGTTTTAGGCGGGGCCTATTTTATTTCTAAAAATGTGGTGCTTTCTGCCGGCTATCAAATACCCACAATGGGCAGCAAATCGCAAGATGCGGTGGTGTTTGAAATCACGTATATCCCGCTTTAATGTCGCACAAGAATCGCCATTGGTCTCATGGAAGATGGGCTAATGGCGATTTTGATTGAACTTTAATCTTATGAAGAAATCACTACTTTTTTTACTGCTTTTCGGATTTCACGCTTTCTCGCAAAGCTCCATTCAATTGCGCATCGTCGATAAAAAGGCGCCGGTTGAATTCGTGAATGTGCTCTTGTACAGCGCATCGGATTCTGTTAAGATTCTGAAATACGCGACCACCGATAGTGCTGGGGTATTTAAATTATCCGGTTTAGCAGCAGGGAAATATGTCTTGAAAACCCAGATGATGGGCTTTGTGTCGACCAAAATTCCAGTGTCATTGTTGGAATCACAGGCTTTGCATTTGGACGATATTTCGCTGCAAACAGATAGCAAGATGTTAGCTGCTGTCGAAGTACTTTCACAGAAAGAATTAGTCCAAAAAACAACCCAAGGATTCATCGTCAAGGCGAAAGATAATTTGACCCAAGCGGGTGGTTCTGCGACGGATTTATTAAAGAGTATTCCGACCGTAGTGGTAGATGCAGAAGGTTCGATTACGGTGCGCGGAAAAGGGCCGCTTATTTTGATTAATGGCAGAACCTCTGGGATTTCCTCTACGGATTTGATTCCGGCAAGTAGCGTGGAAAGTGTGGAGATTATCAATAATCCATCGGCACAATACGATGCGGATTCAGAGGGCGGAATTATTAACATTACCTTGAAAAAGGCGGCGAAGAGTGGTACGAATGTGTCGGCTTCTGTGGGTGGCGGTTTTGGCGCGAAAGGCCGCGGGAGTGCTGCATTTAGCCTCAATCGATCAGTCGGAAAGTGGAATGTAGGACTATCCTATGACATGCGTTTTTCTGAAAGGACTCGTAAGGCGAACACGACGCGGACGAGTTTTGATCAGTCTTTGAATTATTTATTGCTTCAAAACCGGAATGATAACCGCACGGAAAGTACGCAGAATGTAAAGTTCAATGTAGACTATGCGGCATCGTCGCACGACCAATTCAATTTTGAGATTTTATCGAATATCGAAGGACAGGATAACGATGAAGTTTTGGGATCCCAATTCTCCACCCAATTAGGCGCATTTAACTCGCGGAATATCCGGGAATCCATCGAATTAGAGAAAGGATTGGCCGTGGAATTTGCGGGGACTTACAAGCATTTGTTTTCCGATAAAAAGGAGAAATTAATCATTAACGCGAATACCTCTATTGGTCGTGATAATCAAGATACGGACATCAATACAAAATCATTGACGGAAAGTGGAACGAGCTACGGCTCCACATTTTTACAGCGCACCTACAGCTATGCAAAGCCGCAAACGACTAATGTTAAAGTGGATTATGCTAAACCAATTTTTTCTTCTGCCACTCTTGAAACAGGGTATAAAGGAATTTACAGAGCGAACAATATCGACTTCCAAAACCAAACGTTTATCGGTTCTAGCTATGTAAAAACCCCTGCTGTGAGTAATATTTTTGACTTCAAAGAGCAAATTCATGCGGTCTATGTGCAGATCAAATCGGAGCCGTCAGCTTCATTTAAATACGATATAGGTTTGCGCGCGGAGAAAGTGATGAACGAAGGTACCTCGATTTCGAATTCGTCTATTTCGTTTCAACGCGTCTATTTCAACCTATTCCCCACAGCGAATTTTGTGTATTTTGTGAATAAAGTCGATTTCTTGAAATTCAGTTATAGCCGCCGCATTAACCGCCCCGGTTTAGGGGAGTTAAATCCCATGATTGACATCACCGATTCCTTGAATCAGCACGGTGGAAATCCGTATTTGAAACCGGAATTAGTGAATGCGTTCGAGTTAGGATACAACAAAGAGGGAGAGGGCTGGAGTTTATCTAGCAGCGCCTTTTATCGTCTATCGAATAACATCATTCGCTCCTATATTGATTTGAAGCCGAATGGAGTAGCCATAACTACGCCGCAAAACTTTGGCAACGCAACGACTTATGGTGTAGAAGAAATTTTGGACTGGTTTCCGACCAAATTTTGGAGTGTGAATACGAGCCTCTCGCTTTTTGACCAAAAGATTGATGGCAATGTCGTGAGCACGGATGTGGCAAATGAAGTGGTGAGTTGGTATGGTAAAATGATTCACAACTTTACGCTTTCGAAGCAATCTAAATTGCAAATCATTGGTGCTTATAACGCACCCACGGCAATGGCTCAAGGGACAAGAATGGCTGTCTATAATGTGGATTTAGGCTTCCAGACTAAGATTCTAAAAGGCAAGGGTGGCATAGGAATCGTAATCAGCGACGTCTTTAATATGCAAAGCAGCGGATGGGACCTTTCTGCGGCTAATTTTGCATTGAATAGAAAGATGAAAGTAGATACACGCGCGGTATTTGTTACGTTTGCTTATTCTTTTGCCAACATATTCAAGGAATCATTATTGGATAATTTATTCTCGAATAACTAGATATATTTACGTCCAATCCCAAACAAAATACTGTTTGCTATCACCGCACAACCCACGATGATGATCGCCATCGTGAACGGCGTTCCGTCGAAAAGCAAACCCACTAAGGTCGCACAAACCGCTCCCCAAGCCATTTGAATAGAGCCCAGCATCGCTGAAGCTGTTCCGGCACCTCTATGAAAAGGTTTTAGCGCGAGGGTCGCTACATTTGGGAAATTGAATCCTTGGCAGCCCATAATCAGGAATAAAAGCCCAATGTTTACTTCCATTGAAAGTAGATTTAGTTTCGCTAATACCGATAATAATATCCCTAAAACCAATTGCGTAGGGAGCGTCACTTTTAAAATTTGTAAGCTCGAATACTTTTTCAAAACGACGCGATTCAACTGACTCGCGGAGATAATTCCGGAGGCAACAATCGCAAAAATGAAGCCAAATTTAGACTCATCCACGCCATAATAGGTTAAAAATGTCAAAGGCGCTCCTCCTACGTAGGTAAAAATACTACCTGCACCAATGGCACCTGTAAAAGCGAAAACCAAGTATTCTTTCTCCTTAAATAAAGCCTTGTAAGCTTTCAGTATAGTGGAGATGCGGAATGGTCCACCGTGCTCGCGATTGGTCTTTTCCGGTAACCAGGATTTGATCAAGAAAATGATTACTAAAAGGATGAAGGCCAAAACCAAAAAGATCGCTTCCCAGTTCGCAATCGTTAACAATAAACTACCTAAAGAAGGCGCTAAAATGGGGGAAACCCCTAAAATCAAGATCATCAATGACATGACCTTAGGCCGATCTTTTTCTTCAAACGTTTCCCGAATAACGGCATTGGGAGCTACCATTCCCACACTTCCACCCAGCGCTTGGAACAAACGAAATACGACTAACATTTCCACAGATGTCGCAAAGGCGCAAGCGATCGAACTCAGTACATAGACAGATAATCCAATATAGAGGACGTTTTTACGACCAAAATGGTCTAATAAGGGGCCGCTAATGAGCTGACCCATACAGATACCAAAAAAGAAACTGGATAGCGTGTAGCCCATTTCTTCTTGAGAACAATGCAGGGCTGAGGCGATGTTTTTAAAGGCCGGCAAATACATGTCGATGGACAGGGGTCCAATGGCTGACAAGATTCCGAGTATTAAGATGATTTTCGTGCGGTTAGCAGAAGTAGGCATTAGAGAGGGGGTATTTTGAAGACGCAAAGGTACGCCTAATTATCCTAAATTAATACCCCCGCACTCGCCTGCAACGCATAGATCGTTTTAAACAAGTAGGCTTTTAGCTCCGTTAATTTCTCTGCCGCTTCCATCGCTTTTGTTTCCCTACTGTTAATTAAGAACAAAGAAGATTCTCCTTGCGCGAAGCGGGACTCCTCGGCTTTTACAAGGGCTTGGTAGTTTTTTAACGCTTTTTCCTGTGTCTGAATCTGCTTTTTTAAGCTCTCCACCTGATTAACATAGGCGCTCACTTTTACTTGAATCTGTTGCTTTTTCTGTGCGAGATTCAGTGACTCTTCTTCTATTTTTAATTTCGCTAAGGCATAATCCGCTCTCCCCTTCGATAGGCGTAAGGGCATTTCAAATTTAATCCCATACTGGTAATTATTCTCGAATAAAGGACGAGCCTCTAGGCTAGGGCTAAGGCCTTTAGACAAGGCATTATAGCTCACGTCGAGTTTTGGTAAGAGGCTTTGGAACTTCAATTTCTTCTCCACTTGCAATCCCTGTATTTTGAACTGATAGGCGCTTAAATCTGGATGGTTTGCATAGGCCTTTTCGAGCAAGGAGGAGAGATTCAAATCAAAGTCTGCGATCCAAGCAAATTCATTTGTGACTTCCGCCGGCTGCACTTCCGCAGGCAATTCCTGGGGGCTGTTATTTTCCTGCCACAAATAAACCGAAAGCGATAAGCGAGCGTTCTCTCTTTCGACCCATTTTGCCTGGTAGAGATTGTCGAAATATTGCAACTGTGTCGTTGCCTCGAGCGTATCTATAGCGGGTCTTTCACCTAATTCCACACTGCGCTTAACGAATGAAACGCGCGCCTCTGCGATCTGTAGGTTTTGATCTACAATCTTTAAAACGCGCACACTTTTTACCCAGTTCCAATACGACGCCATCGCATCGGAAAATAGGTCATTCAAGATGCTTCTTTGCTGTTGCAACGCCATCTGATTCATCAGCTTCGCCTGTTGTAAACTCGCTCTTCGCTGATCCATGAACAGGTTTTTCGCGAGTGGAACGCTGATGCCCAGGTAGCTGGTTTCACCCAACGTTTGGCTGGGGTTTAGACGAGAACCACCCAAGTTTTCTATACCGGAACTTAGTTCGATCCCGTACCAGGTGGGAATGCTTAATTCTGGTGCGTGGTATTCGTAATAGTTTTTTCCGTCGAACGTTTTTTGCGTGCTGTAGTGACTTAAGATGGGATCGAAACCCCCTCTTGCTTGCAGGATTTGAGCCTCTGATTTTTGTACACCGATGCTCGCCTGCTTCGCGAGCGGGTGGTAGGTTTGTACGATTTTCAGAAACGCCTCGGGGTATAAAACAGGCGTTTCGGCAAAGCTGGTAAAGCTGAGAAACAAGAAAACGAGTAGACTATTTTTCATCCTTTGTTACCGTATAAAAATCGGCGGGGAAGCCATTGATATTTCGCCATAATTCGTACCAAAGCGGTACATCATTTAACAAGGTAATACCTTGTGCTCCAGCGCCCATCTTAATTTGTTTAGGCCACTTTTTATCTTTCGGATTTTCCACTACAATCACGCGGAACATTCCTTTTTCATCGATGTTATTTTCGATAGCCCGAATCTTTCCAGGGAAAGTTCCAAAACTTTGGTCTGGCCATCCTCCCGCAAAAATAATCGCCGGGAAACCATCAAAAATAAATCGTACATCCTGACCAGGAGACACTAAAGGCAAATCCACCGGTCGAACATACATCTCCACCGCGTAATGGGTATTTTGTGGAACGATCGTCAATAACTCTTCGCCATCCTTCAAAATTTCCCCGATACCTGCCTTTTTTGCATTGATCACCTGCCCACTTTGTGGCGCTAAAATGTAATACATCCCGTCTCGAATGGTATAACTAGCGACTTGGTTCTCTAGTTTAGCGACGTCCCCTTTACCCGTCTCGATCATGCCTAAGCTTTGGAATTTTTCTCCCTCCGCCTTGTTCATTTTCTCGCTGTATTCTTGGTCCACTCCGCGCAATTCAATTTTCGTATTTTGTATCTCTTGTAGCGTTTGATTTACCTTATTTTCAGCGGTTGTTTTTTTCGCTAAGGAATTCTGCATGGACGCATTTCGCTGCTGGAATTGTGTCTGAGAAATCAATCCCTCTTTGTACATTTTTTGGTTTCGTTCGAATTGGTCTTTGATTAAATTATACTCATTTGAAGCCGCCTCTAATTCTGCTTTTTCTCCCGTCAACTTCTGCTGCAAGGCTGTTATTTTATTGTTTAATTGGTCCTGTTTCAGCGCCTTGGAGGAACGCAAATTGGCGATTTGATCCTCCGTTGACTTTACCTTTTGTTCGTAATAAGAGACTGTCCCTTTTTTTGCATCCAGTTGCTCTTGCGTTCTCGAAATCAATTTAGGATCGAGGTATTCGGCTTTAATCTCAGAGATTTTTGCTAACGTATCTCCCTGCTCCACGAAGTCCCCTTCTTTTACCCACCAGCGGCTGATTTTACCTGCGATAGGGCTATAAATCTTTTGTGGTTTTTGTTCTTGGTACAGACTGGTAATCTGTCCTTTTGAACGAATGTTTTGGGTCCATGGCAGGAAAAGTACCCCCAGTAAAATAAGGCCTAAACCGATTAACCAAGGCTTCGTTGCGGGCCCTTTATCCCGTAGATAAATCTGATTAAATGACTTAAACTTTTCCATTGTTGATCTCTATTTTTTTGCCAAAAGTTCCATTTTCATTTGTTGAAACCAGAACTGTCGCCTTTAATTGTACTAAATAGGCTTGAATTCGTTTAGCTAATTCCGGCTCTAATCCACTCCACGGATTCTCTAAAAGTACTAACCTTTTGTCTCCACATAAGGCGCGCAACAACAAGATTTTCTTGACAATACTTTGCGGCGTCTTTTTCCCTAGTGGTTCTATATCAGTGTCAAAACCTTTTGTGAAATGATTCAAGAAATCAGCGAAGCCTAATTCGTTTGCTGTGGCTAAAATCATAGAGGGGCTTATGTCCTTATTTCCTAGACTAATGTTTTCCCAAACAGTCCCCTTAAAAATCTCTTGGTTCTGAAGCAAAATACCGGTGTGCTTGCGTAAACTAGCTAAGCTGTAATTTTTGATGGGTACTTTATTAATTAACAAGGTGCCCTTAAAGTCAATATAATTTCCGGTGAGCACCCGCATTAAAATCGATTTACCTGCACCGGCAGGTCCGGCAATTTGAATTTTTTCCCCTGGATTAATGTGTAAATTAATCGAATGTAGGACGGGTTTCCCTGGTTCGAATTCAAAGCTGAAATTCTTCATTTCGATTTCTAAACCTTCTTGTGTATCGACGGTTAATTCTCCACTCGTTTCTAGTGGACTATCCGTGACACTGGCTAATTTCTCTAATCCAGTGAAGACATCATAAGCGCTATCTAAGCTGGTGATCAATTTTTCCACAGCTCCTATTACGAGCATGATCACGATTTCTGCAGCCACAAATTCTCCTACATTTAACTGTTGGTTAATTAACAAATACGAACCTAGCGTTAACATCAAGGTAGTTAGGGCTATTTTGAAAAAGATGAGTGACTTGTATTGAAATAATAGCACGTGAAAATGGGTGGTTCTTGCCGCTAAATAGCCCATCACATTTTCATCTGTTCGGATCAAATTCAGGTCAGAACCTTGGCTAAATTTGAAGGTCTTAATGGTCCGTGCGATCTCTCCAAAAAACCCAGCCACCTCATATTTATAGGTCGACTCCTCGATACTTGTTTCAATTCCTTTCTTCGACGTGTAAAATAAAATCAAACCTAAAAGGAGCAATAAGATCAATCCTAAAATGATAAATAAGGGGTGGTATAAGGAAAGTAAAATAATGCCAAAAACAATTTGCACTGTCGCCACTGGAATATCTAGGAGTAATTTAGCGAAGCCTTTTTGGATATTCAATGTGTCAAAAAACCGATTCACTTTCTCTGGGATATGGTATTTATCCATCTGCTTAAGATCCAGACTTGGAAGCTTTTGGGCAAAATCGTAGGCATAATGGGCGAAGATTTTCTGCTGAATCGACTCGATGATTTTCATCTGGTTGATTTGGAATAAGCCCATTAGAAATACGCCTAATACCACGAGAAAGATGAGTACGTAAATCGACGTCACCATGGTGGCTCCCATCACTAATCCGATGATGGTCTGTACCCCTAGTGGTAAAGAAAGATTCACGATACCACCTAAAATAGAAAACAAATAGATCGATGTAATCTCCTTTTTGTGATCCTGTATCAAGGCCTGCACTCGCTTCAATGGACTTATCTGTTGCATAACAATTGGATTTCTATTGCAAAAATATAAATACTTTTTTAAATAATAGTAATGCTATTATTAATAATTGTTAAAATATCTTTTGTGTTAGTGTTTCTATTATTAACTTTGTGCTATTCAAAAGGTTTAACAATGGATTATTCATTAAGTTTCAAGGTAAACGAAAAGATCTATTTACGGGATCCAGAAAGCACTGAATTAGGCAAGCAGATTGTTAAAAATGCGATTGACCTCATTCATACCTTAGGTTTTGAACATTTCACCTTTAAGAAATTAGCGAAGGAGATGAACACAACTGAAGCGTCTATCTACCGTTATTTCGAGAATAAACACCGGATGTTGTTGTACATTTTGAATTGGTATTGGTCTTTTATGGAATACTTGGTGGTGTTTCAGTTGCAGCCTTTGGCAAATTCGAAAGAAAAATTAGAACGCCTAGTAGAGTTATTAACGCATCCCTTACCGGAGAGTGAAGGCCAGTCAGATTATAATAAGAATTATTTACACCAAATCGTCATCACCGAAAGCAGTAAAGTCTACCTCGTGAAAGAGGTGAAGGAGATCAATGAAGACGCCGTTTTTAAGCCTTACAAAGACCTTTGTGGCCGTATTTCCGCCTTGATTCAATCGCATAATCCTACGTACGTATTTCCGCATTCCCTCAGTAGCACCTTGATTGAAACAGCGCATTCACAGCTCTTTTTCAGTCAACACCTGCCTAAATTGACAGACGCCGGGAAGAAGCACAAGACGGAATTTGTCGCGCGCTATTTAACAGATTTGTTATTCAAATCACTTAGCTAACTACCCACTGTCTACTGAATACTGTTTCGCTCTCCCATCCTGAATCACCCCTTTCCAGTTCATTCCAAAACCGAAGTCATAGCGATGTCCTTCTGAGTCCAAGTGGCATTCCATATCAAATGGCACGTCTTCTTTTTGCTTTTCCACGATGCTCATATTCGCTGGCATTTGCATCGGCAATAAGGCTTGTGGCTCCGCTTTTCCTGCTATAATTTCTAAGATCGCTTGGTCTTGCACGCCAAAACTCGCTAGGATCGCATCTGCTTTTCCTTCAAATTCTGCGAACACCATCGGGTTCGATACGTTGACGGAAACGATGACTGGTTTGCCATTCATTTTCGCTTTAGTCTCTTCGATTAATTGGATGTCAGTCACGTTACGCGACTTCACCGTTTTGCCTTTATAGCTTCTGTTCGTGAAGTTTTCCAAAGGATCTCCACCCGCAATACTTACCTCACGTGCATCGTTTGCCGTGTAATCGTTGTATTGAAGTGAGATAGGCAAGTAACCGTTACCGCCTTTGGCCACATCTTCTTTATCGTAACCGATACCACTTTTCGGATTTTCGATACACACTAAAGCGATGTCCGCTTTCGACGCGTCGTCTGTTACGTTAAAGTATTTCTGTACCAATTCGATGTTGATAGGGAAGTCATTCGAAGCTGGAATCGGGAAGCCCAAAAAGTGACGGGACGCAGCCACGAAACGTTTTGGAATGTAGAGCGTTTTCTTCTCTTTAATAGGCAACAAATTCGCCTTGTTTTTCAAGAGCACAATCGATTGCAATTGCGCTTGGAAACCCGCTTGCATAAACTCCGGCTTACCCACCGTCGCTTTTGTTTCTGCTGGATTCACGTACGGATTTTCGAATAAACCCACTTGGAAAATATTGCGTAATAAACGCACCGCAGATTGTTCCATACGCGCACGCATCTTCGCCTCGCCATGCTCTTTCACGCCCATCGCATACGCATCGATAATCGGTTTCATATCGTTATTTCCCCCAAACTGATCGGCTCCCGCCATCAATACTTTGTAATGACGTTCCGCCATAGTCAAGTTCTCCACGCCCCATACTTTGCCGTCGATGAATACGTCCATCGCCTGGTGATCGCCAGTCACTAACCAGTCTGTGCAAACGACGCCATCGTAGCCGTATTTATTACGCAAGAGGTCCGTCACTAAGTATTTATTATAATTGTTTGCGACGTTTTCATTTGTCTGGTTCCACGAGATCGTGTAGTAGGGCATTACGGCCGCTGCCTTCTTCGTGTTACCTGTTAGTTTAAATGCGCCTTCTGTAAACGGAATCAAGTGTTCGTTAAAGTTATTTCCAGGATAAACCGCAAACTTCCCGTTCGCATAGTGCGCGTCGCGACCCGCTTCACCTGCGCCACCGCCTGGCCAGTGTTTGACCATTGCATTCACGCTTAATCCACCCCAGTTGTCTCCTTGGAATCCGTTGCAATACGCTTCGCCCATCGCCGCTGATAATTTAGCACTTTCCCCAAAAGTCCCATCAAAACGACCCCATCTCGGTTCAGTCGCGATGTCTACTTGAGGTGATAAAGCTGTTGCAATTCCTAGAGCGCGGTATTCTGCAGCCGCGATGCGTCCGAATTGCTGAATTAGCGCAGGCTTGAACGTCGCCGCCATTCCTAAAGAGGAGGGCCACATGGAAATAAGTCCACCGGCTGCTGCATTAAATTCCGCACGAGCGGAGGTTCCGTGACGCGGATCCGTGCTGTTATTAGCCGGAATACCTTTGCCTACTGATTCACAAAAGGCTTGCATTTTATTGTTCCATTTCGCCGCATCCTCTGGGCTCGAAACCGTCGTCAATAAGACGTGACGTAAATTGTCTGCTTGTAAAAATTTCTTCTGTTGATCCGTTAAATCCGAGGCATCCATGGTCTTTGGGTCAAAAGGCTTGCCGCCATACGTCCCCGCAAAATAGCCATCAGGTCTAGCTGGAACAGCCTGGTGTCCGGAGTATAACATCAAACCAGCGATTTCTTCTACGCTTAACTGCTTTGCTAGATCTTTGGCCCGCTCGTCTACCGGTTTTCTCCAATCCTCGTACACATCCAATTTTCCGTTTTTATTCAGGTCTTTGAATGATAGGCCGTCCTTTTGAATGATTTTGGCCTGATCATAGCCTAGAGTAGGGCCATTTTTCTGCTGAATAAAATGCTGTTGACTGAAAGCTACAGTCGAAATCGCGAGTAATCCGAGGATCTTTTTCATTGAGTGTTAGGGTAATTTTGCCAAAGATAGTTATTGTAGCAGAATGATACAATTAATTATCCGTCCTAAATGGCGAAGCCGGCAAGCCCTCTACATTGATTAAATTAGCTCCCTCCGGATTATCTGCCCAGGCATATCGAACGTACATTGGCTCTGTTATTTCATCGCTCCAAACCACGACCGTATTCCGTTCGATAATCGCCTTTGCCCACACGAATTTCTTGTCTTTCCCGGCGATCGCAAATTGCATCAATTCGTCTTCATCCGTTTTATTTATTGAGAGTCCGCTGCCCGTTTCACGGAAGCGAATGCGGATGCGGTTTCCCTCGATTTGGTTGGACTCATAAATAGGTCCAGACGAAACGATGTCCTCTCCGTAGGCTAATTTGCGGGCGGCTAAAGCGAGTCGTTCGCCGATCGGTTTTTTCGTCAATGGATGAATGTCATTCCACTCGCCTAAATCTAGCGTTACCGCCATGCCACTTCGCGGAATGGATAAACTCTTGAGTTGTCCATCGCGCAGAACGGCCATATTACTTTCTGCCGGCAGCATAGTCCGGTCTTGGAAACCGGGTAATTGCACGTATAAAAAGGGAATATTGGGTTGCTTGAATTGTGTTCTCCAGTCTTTGGCTAAAGCGGGCAACAGCTGTTCATAAATCTCTGGTTTCCACACATTGGTTTCGCCTTGGTACCACACAAATCCCTTTAATGAATACGAGGTAAAAGGGGCAATCATGGCATTGTACAAGGCGGTAGGAGTGAAATTAGAGGGTGCTGGTTTTTCCAAAATCGGAGGGAACACCTCGCCTACCTTGTAAGTCCAGTTCCCTTGCAAATCGACAGTTTGATCTCCCACGATCAGTTCGTATGGCTTATCCGGCACGAAGCCACCTTTCCCGGCCGTGTTAGTGACGCGAATAACGATCAGGTTTTTGCCTGCTTTTAACAGGCCATTTTTGACGTTATATCTGCGTGGCGGATATTGGTAGGTGATATTTCCCACTTGTTCCCCGTTCACAAATACCTGGTCAGCATCGACGATGCGGCCCATAAAAAGTTTGGCAGGCAAACCCGCTAATGACGAAGGAATCTCGATTTCTCTTCTGAACCAAACCACGCCGTTCAAATCTCGTAAACCTTGATCTTCCCAAAAACCGGGGATCGAAAAGCGCTTCCAACCTTTAGGAACATACGCAGGATTCGCCCATTTTTCGGTGAGGCCGCGGTCTGTGGACTTTTTTGCAATGACTGACGGGGGCGAAAGGCGTGATGTGTCTTTCACATAGGCCGGAAACTCTTTTAACCCCGCCTCGCTAATCCAGGATTCGATGGGAGTTCCACCCACACTTGAATTAATGATCCCGATGGGTACCTGGTATTTTGCATACAAATCACGTGCAAAGAAATACGAAACCGCACCCATTTGTAGCACGTTTTCAGGCGTAACCGGAAGCCAGGAACTCGCTGGCAAATCGCTGCGAACTTCTACCTTGGAGATGGCGGTGGGAATGAAGAAGTTTCGAATCTGTGGGTTGTTCGCGGAGGCAATATCAGCCGGATATTTCTCCTTCACGCGCTCCATATTGATGACCATATTGGATTGTCCAGCGCATAGCCACACATCCCCGAAAAGGACATCTTTCACGGACTTTTCGTTGATCGTAATCTCATACGGACCCCCAGCAGGCGTTGCTGGTAAGGTGCAAGCACAGTTTCCTTTGGAATCTCCAATAGCCCGGATCTTTTTTCCTTTAAAGGTTACATTTACTTTCTCGCCCGGATTCGCCCAGCCCCAAATTTTCACCGGCATATCGCGTTGCAGCACCATCCCGTTGCTGACTAAAGACGGGAGTTTGACATCTGAAAAAGCTGCGAAGCTGAGTAGTAGGAAGAAGATTTTTTTCATAGAGGTATAGTTCGTAATGCTAAGATAAGGATTTCTGCATTTTAGGATGACCTGCCCTGATAATTCCGCTTAACCTATTGTAATTCAGCGAAATTCTGTATTCCTTGTGTGCAAATCTAAACCTATGAAAAAATTAGCCCTTTTATATTTGGCGGGGATGCTGACGCTTGCTGTTTTGGCCTCCTTTCACTCCACCTCTTCTCGTACCAGTTCAGTAGATACGTTGAAAATTCCGGATGGGGTAGATCCGAATGATGAGAACTGGAAAGGGATTGATTTAGCGCCCAAAGCTCCGGTGCAACCTTTGACCATCGACGAACAACTGAAAAAATTCCTACTTCCGGCAGGCTATCAAATGCAACCCGTTTTAGCAGAACCACAAATTCAGCAACCTGCGGAAATTGTGTTTGACGGGAACGGGCGGATGTACGTTTTGGAGTTAAGATCGTATATGCTTGATGCGGATTCCAAAAACGAATTAGAACCCACCAGCCGAATTTCTCGCTGGGAAGACAAGAATAATGACGGGATTTATGAGACGGGAACAGCCTTCGTGGACGGTTTAATCTTCCCGCGTTTCGTGCTTCCTTATGGCAAAAACAGCATCTTGACGATGGAGTCTGATCAAGATAATATCTACAAATACACGGATACTAACGGCGACGGCAAGGCCGATAAAAAAGAGTTTTTCACGAATAAATACGGCCGCTCTGGTAACGTCGAACACCAGCAAGCTTTCTTATTTTATGGGATGGACAATTGGCTTTATTCCACTTATAATGCTTTCCGTATCCGAGAAACGCCTAGCGGCATCATCCGTGAAAAAACGGGTGCAAACCGTGCCCAGTGGGGAATCACTCAAGACGATGACGGGAAATTATACTTCCAAGGGGGCGCTTCTGGTGTGCCGTCCCACTTTCAATTCCCCATTCAATATGGGAACTTCGAAGTACCGAATGAACTTGCCCCTGGTTTCGTAGTCCCTTACGGCGCTGCGGTGAAAGTGTCTGATATGCAAGGCGGAATGGACGAAATTCGCCAGCCTGATGGATCGCTAAATCGCGTAACCGGATCTGCCGGGAATGATATTTTCCGTGGCGATCGTTTGCCTGCCTCATTGCGCGGTCAGCTTTTTTATGGAGAGCCAGTGGCTCGCATCGTTCGCCAAATTAACCCCGTGAAAAAAGAGGGTTTGACAACATTACACAATGTGTTTCAGGATCAAAAATCCGAATTCATTCGCTCGACCGATCCTTTGTTCCGTCCCATCGATATGGCCACTGCTCCGGATGGAACGATGTACATTGTAGATATGTACCACGGGATTATTCAGGAAGGGCAATGGACGCCTAAGGGTTCTTACTTGAGGATGAAAATTGAGCAATATAAATTAGATAAAGTGGTGGGCTTGGGACGTATTTGGCGCGTGAGTCATGAGGGCTTCAAGCGAGACACGAAACAACCTCGGATGTACGATGAAAAATCGGCTACCTTGGTGACCTATTTAAATCACCCGAATGGCTGGTGGCAAGATATGGCGCAACAAGTTTTGGTGCAGCGCCAAGATAAATCAGTGGTGCCAGCTTTGATGGCGATGGCTTTGAAGGGGACGAATGTAAATGGCCGTATTCACGCCATCTGGACTTTAGAAGGCTTAGGCGCTTTGAAAGTTTCAACGGTCGCTCATTTAGCAAGTGATGCAAATCCGCGCATTCGAATCCAAGCATTAAAGGCCTCTGAAACCTTGTACAAAGCGGGCGAAAAAGGGCTAGTGGATTTATACACTAAAGCCTTGAAAGACAAGGATAATGAGGTGGTGATGCAGGCGATATTTACGCAGAAATTTCTGATGGTTCCTAATCACGAATCTTCCATCAAAACGACTTTGGTTTCTAATAAATCGGCAGGAGTGAAGTTGATAGGGGAACAAATTATCTCACCTCCTAAATCGCGCAATTTTAATGTGGCGGAACTGAGCAAAGAGCAAAAAGGAATTCTAGAGCGTGGCGAATTGGTTTTTGCGGAACTTTGTTCGCAATGCCATGGAAATGATGGGATGGGTAAGTCGATGGGTAATGGGAAATTGTTGGCTCCGGCTTTGGCAGGATCATTCCGCATTCAACAGCATCCAGAATATGCTGTTCGCGTTCTATTGCACGGCTTAGAGGGTTCAATCGAAGGAAAAACCTATGCGGGCGGTTTGATGCAATCCATGAAAGAGCAGTCTGATCAGTGGATTTCGGACGTGGTTTCGTATATCCGCAATGGCTTGTCGAACGATGCGTCATTCGTGAGTCCTGCACAAGTGGCGGCTATTCGGGCGAACACAAACAAGCAAGCGGGGATGTATAAATTTGAGTCGTTAATGAAGCAGGTTCCAGTGGAATTTGTTCCGGACCAAAGCTGGAAATTCTATGCCTCCCACACCGCATCGACTCGCGTAGGTGGAAATGCCTCGCCTAAAAGCGCCTTCAATTACGAGGGCTGGTCGACAGGCAAAACGCAAGAAAAAGACATGGTTTTCCAAGTGGAATTTCCCGCGGAATTTACCTTCTCAGAATTCCACTTTACGTCCAATTCTGGATTTAAGAAAGGCCAAAGACCGAAGGCCGGAGAAACTCCCGAATTCACGCACACCTATCCACGTAATATAACCGTAGAGGCCTCGACGAATGGCTCAGATTGGAAGGTGGTGCAAGCGAACGTGAAAGGAACGCAGGGCGACAACATCATCACCTTGCCAGCTACGCGTGCGAAGTTTATGCGCTTGAAATTAGCGGAGGGAGTTACGGCAGCAGTGGATGACGTCACTCCATGGTCGATGCGTTCGATGAAGATTTTTGGTTTGCGTTAGCGAAAAAGAAAGGTTGTTAACGGAGTTCTTTCTGTGTAAATTTGAAAGTAACCAAACGCTAATCAAATGAAAATTCCAGGAAAAGTTTTCGTCATTACGGGTGCCGGAAGTGGCATGGGCCGCGAGATGGCTCTGCAGATTATTGCCCGCGGAGGCAAGGTGGCAGGACTAGATATTCACTTAGCGGCTTTGGAAGAAACGGCACAGTTATCCGGCGCTCGAGCGGAGAATTTTTTGTCTATCGAAGCCGATATTTCAGATCTTACACAGGTCAATGCGGTGCCAGAAAAAGTGCTGCAGCATTTTGGGCAGGTGGACGGACTGATTAATAATGCGGGAATTATTCAGCCCTTTGTGAAAGTGAATGAGCTGACCTTAGACCTCGTGAAGCGGGTGATGGACGTAAACTTTTTCGGACTCGTTTATTTGACTAAGGCCTTTCTTCCTTATTTTCTTGAACGTCCTGAAGCACATGTGGTGAACATTTCCAGCATGGGAGGTTTTTTACCTGTACCTGGCCAAAGCATTTACGGCGCCTCAAAAGCTGCAGTCAAACTCTTCACGGAAGGCCTCTATGCCGAGTTAAAAGATACGAAAGTCAAAGTTTCAACGGTCTTTCCTGGCGCTATCGCCACAAATATTACGGCTAATTCTGGTGTTGATATGCGCGCAATGGAGGGGAAATCGAGTGGAATGACGTCCCTGCCTGCAAAAGAAGCGGCGGCCATCATTTTAGCCGGAATGGAAGCGGATCGTTTCCATATTTTGGTGGGATCTGATTCTACATTCCTGTACTACCTGAGTCGTTTAGCCCCAGAATATGCGACGAATTTTATTGCCAAAAAAATGAAGGCCCTCCTCGGTTAATTCTCTTCCACGACGTATTCGTATACCCCTGCGCCTAGCTCGAAGTTCATTCGATCCGCGCTGGTTTTTGTCTGAAAGCTACCTTTCACGATTTTGCCCTGAGGCAGTTTCACCTGTGCGGACGTATTCGCCGGAATCGTGAAACGGTAGGTCGTTTTATTTCCTTGCCTCGACCACTCACTTTTGATGTTACCGTACATGGTTTCTACATTTCCTTTGGCATACGTAATCTTTCCCGTAGGATCCGGCGTAGGCTGCAAAATGAAATGCTTGTAACCTGGAGATGTTTCGTCGCGCTGAATTCCAAGCGAATGCGTATACATCCACGCTGCCACTGCCCCGAACGAATAGTGGTTAAAGGAGTTCATGCTGTTGTTCCCACCGAAGCCGTTTTCGATGGTATACGAGTTCAGTCTTTCCCAAATACTCGTCGCTCCATTCGCTACCGAATACAACCAAGAGGGGTAGGTTTTCGTAGTCAATAGGCCGTAGGCGATGTCGTGTTTGCCATTCGCGGAAAGTGCTTCTGAGATAGAGGCCGTTCCGATGAATCCGGTCATCAAGGAGAAGGGCGGACGAACTTCGCCTTGGTCGTCTTTGTTCGATCTAGTGACGGTTGTAACTAAATGTTCGATCGCTCGTGGTGTATTCTGAGCATTGAATACGTTTAATGCCAAAGGAATCGCATAAGACGCCTGCGTATCCATCAGCTGGCCTTTGTCAGTGGACTCTGTGCTGACACGGTCGTTTGGAGCGCCCATAAAGCCGGTTTTTACGCCTGATTTGATGGTTTTATGTGTCGCTTTATCAACGTAAATCGCGTTTAAATCGACTTTTTTGGCTTCGCTTTGGGCCAAATACTGATCTGCCTCTGCCGTTAAACCTAAAACGCGCGCTGCTTTCGAAACGATCGCTAAATCTGCTGCTTGGTAGGCCATCCAGAAGAGGGTATTGTCATTTTTATTGCCCTCCGGACTGAGCCAGTCGCCTAGTGGACCTTCGTTCAAAATGCCATCTTTGACTTTCGAATCGAGGAAAGTCATATAGCGTTTCATCGCCGGATAATGCTCCGCCAACATCGCCTTATCACCATATTGCAAATAGGTTTCCCAGGGAATCACGATACCCGCGCTACCCCACAAGGTCCCGCCAAAACCCCCACCCATCGGCGCCACATCCGTGAATCGGCCATCGGCACGTTGTACATCGCGCATGCCTAGCAAGTGACGGCGCATGAAATTGTTCACCGGCGCCATCATCGTCGCGGTTTTAGAGAAGACATTGATGTCCCCGCTCCAGCCCATCCGCTCGTTTCTCGCCGGGGTGTCCGTAGGAATGGAAAGGAAATTCGAGCGCATTGACCAGGTGATATTGGACCATAGTTTGTTAACCATCGGGTCAGAGGTCTCATAGGAAGAGCTGATGTTTTTCACGGAGGAAAGCACGATTCCGGCTACCTGAGGTAGTTCAGGAGCTGTTTCTACTCCCGTAATCTCTACATAGCGGTAGCCGTGGAACGTAAAACGCGGTTGAATATATTCGTCTCCGCCTTGTAGAATGTGGATATCTTGCGCTAGAGCTGCCCGTATATTTTCGAGCATGATCATCCCTTTTTGACCAGCATATTCGGCTAGGTCGGGGTATAAAACTTCGGCAAAGCGCATCGTGATGACCTGGCCAGGCTTTCCGTTTTTGATGAAGATCTTAGGGAAGCCGACCATGTTTTGGCCCATATCATAGACAAAGACGCCTTTTCTGGGTTCTTTTATGGACTTCGCCTGCAAGACTTGTTGAACCGTCACCCGATCATCGAGGTGATTCACTAATTTCATTCCTTGGTAATCGAGTGCGAAACTCGTTCCTTCTAAGTTGATTTTTGCAGCTGGAGTCCAGTTATTATCACTGAAATGAGTAGATGACCAGCCTGCGATCGCTGCGTTTTTCTGAGCATCATATACTTCACCTTGGAAGAAACTTCCTACGCGGATGGGTCCATCGCTGAATGATTTCCAGGTCGAAGGATTCGTCCGAATGACCTGCTGCGTCCCGTCCGTATAGCGAATTTCGAGTGTGGCTACAAGGGATTGGCGATCACCAAAATAATTCCAATTATCACCACTATAGGTTATATTTCCGCTCCACCAGCCCTCACTTAACCAGGCTCCCCAGGCATTTTGGCCCTTATTTAGCAGCGCCGTCACGTCGAAAACCTGGTAGGTATGCGTCTTATTGTATTGCGTTAAACCGGGATTAAAGAACTCGTCACCCACGCGTTTGCCGTTTAAGTATAGTTCATAAATGCCGCGTGCTGTAGCATAAATGCGGGCACTTTTGATTGTTTTTCCCTCAGCTGAAGCAAATTCCGTGCGCAACATCGGTGCGGCATTGCGACTTGGATTAGCCACACTGAATTTCCCGGAAACGCTAAATGCCTTACCATCAAAAGGGAGCTCTTTCCATAATTCTGGATTTTGAGAAGCCTCAAATAGCGGATTCGAAGGGAGTCTAAAATTTCGAATTATGACATCCGAGAAACGGGCAGAATGTCCAGTTCCAGTGGCAAATCCAATCTCCGAAAGCATGGGATAACTGATAAAATTATTGCCTAAACCGATGGGGTTAAGGTTCACGCCGGAGGGCGCAAAAATATTCGCATTTTTGTCCGTCGGATTAATCTTGTGTTCCTTGTCTACTTGATCGATGTAAAAATCAAACACCCCAAAATTGCATTCCGCAAACACCGTATGTTTTTGAGATTGATTCGCTGCATTGATGATGGCCAAAGGAATGGTAAAGCTTTTGAACGGTTGATCTTCCTGGTCTTTTTTATCGTAACCTACCCGGTAAATGTGGAAAGAAGCTTGGCCAGAATCGGTTTTTGTTAGCCCGGAAATATCTAATTCCAGCTTAATATAGGATTGATTAGGACCGCTAGCCACGTCTTGAATATTCAGATTGCGGTTTTGTAATCGCGGGTCATTTGCCCCAAAAACAAAGCTCGCCTTCGTTCCTTGATCGATTTGGACCCCATATTGAAACTTATAGACGGATAAATAGTGCGAATAGAATGTCAGGTCATTGGATCCGATCCATTCCGCTCCTTTCCAGGCATCAAAACCCGGATTCATCAGGCCTGTTTCGAAGTGGGAGTTCTGTGTCGATTTCTTTTTGGCGGAATCCCAAACCTCCAGCGTCCAGCGATACGCCGTTTTCGCTTGTAGGGCTTCCCCAGCATATGGAATGCCTAAGGAGATGTCCGTGTTTTGCTTTTTAGAATCCCAAACTGCGCGTCCACTTTCGTCTTGCACCACAATGCGATAGGCTGATTGTTTTGCATTGCGAGCACTAGAATTCATCTGCCAAGAAAAGCGGGGATGAGCTTCATCAAGTCCGAGTGGAGCCTTTTGGTATTCTACTTGTAAGTTTTGAAGGGAAAACTGCGCTTGAGCCACAAAAGAAAGGACAAATAGCAAACAGGCAAGGATCGACTTTTTCATATTCAATAGGTTTCATTCGAATGTACGAAAAGAAATGGAAGCCGGTGTCCTAGGGGTGAGTAGGACGGCGGAATATTTTTATTACCTTACCGAAAAATAAAACCCCTATGAACAAATTAACACTTAGTTTCACCCTGTTAGTAGTGTTCGCGCTTAGCGCGTTTGCACAACCGAAAACAGAACTTATTCAAGCCCGTATCATCAACGGAAACTGCAAGGTCAATTATTCTAAAGTGACCTCAGACGACGGTAAAGAGCACTTTGAGGTGACTCTGGCCTTTATGAGCACTCGAGATCTTTGGTTTACCTTAACCCTGGATACACCGGAAAAATTCCGTCGTTTTAACAATGATTTATTGAATAGAACACGGGAGACAACGAATGAAGACAAGTCAGCGTATTTGAGCGAGACGCGTAAAGATTATTATATCTCGAAAGACTTGAAAACGGATAACATTTCTATTATGCTGTTAGCGAATCAGGAACGTTGGATTCTTTTTAAAGAAGCAGCGAAGGAATTATCGCTGTATGTAAACACCATCCCGTACGGCGAAATGAAGTAAAAAAATGGAGCAGCGTCCGCAGGACGCTGCAACAAATCAATTATTTTGAAATTTCAACAAAAGCACTTCTGTCATAGTGTAACCATTCTTCGACTTGCTTGCCATCTTTGATCGCATCTACTGCGAAAATGACCATTTTCGTTTGCTTTTCACCTCTTGTGAAGATAAAGGTACTCTTACTCATGACATAGTTTGTATAGCCTTTTTTCTTAGAAGGCTTATCGAATTGATTTTCCCAAACTGGCCCCATCTCGACTTTTAACTTAATGCCTTTTTCCGCCATCGTTTTAAACATGGTCATATTTTCGTTAAGACCCATGGAATCTAAATTGTCGTGAAATACGACATCTGGCGCATATGTTGCACGGTAAGCCGCAGAATCACCTGATTCAATCGCACGAATTGCCTTCATCACTAAACCTACGTTAGCGGAAGTATCGATAACAACTCCAGCTAAAACTGCGGAAGGATCAGTTGAAGTGCTTGCAGATGCTGCTGCACCGTCCTCTTTTTTAGAACAAGCGAAAATGCTTCCCGCTAGTACAAATAATAGAATGATTTTTTTCATTTCTTTGGTTTTTAATGGGTGAATAATTTTGCCAAAGAAAGGGGATATTTTATCATACAAAGTCAGTACGTGGGGGCACTTTTGTTCCGTTTACGGATTTGGGAACAAATTTAGCTACGCATCCACCGAATCATAGACCAGTACTTTTTTCCACAAGTGTGCATAATTCTTCACGAAATCGACGTGAATGGGGTGATCCTGGTAGACTTTTTGTCCCGCTTCGTCATCGAAAAACATCAATTCTGAAACATCCCAGCTCGTATCTACTACCTCGCGTTTTTCGGTAGAGGCTAAGGTTCCAATATGGATTTCCTTGATGGAAGGAATGCCTTTCAGCGCTTTTAAGCCTTTGATTAATTGTTGTTTATCCTCTTTCGAATTCGGATTATTCAGCCAGAAAAACACGTGGTGTAATAAGGGCTTTTTCGCAGCAGTTTTCGCTGTTGTTCCTGTGCTCGCTAATAAGCCAGCTGAGGCAATAAAGTGACGTCTTTTCATAGTTCTACGTTTTAGCGTTCAGGCTTTGGATGTCAAAACCTGCTACTTGTTTATACTGATTCATAATTTGTGCTAGTTCTTCGTGCGGAATTTCGTCTTCACTAAAGCCATCAGGGAAACGCTCTTCCATGAGATCCATAATGAAATCGGGTCCTTTTTGGCGGTTTTGTAAGACTACTTTTGCCGTGGCAGGTACGCGCTCTTGGTCGTAATGAACGAGCGCTTGAATGACATCTTTTTCCGCTAATAGAGCTAAGGCTAAAGCGTCCGCATCCAATATCGCTTGCGATGCGCCGTTCGACCCAATCGGGTACATCGGATGTGCCGCGTCGCCGATTAATGTCACACGAGAGAAAGACCATTTGTCTAGTGGATTACGGTCAGACATCGGAAATTCGAAGATGCCGCCATCGGTCTTTTCAATCATTTCCGGCACATCGATCCAGTCAAATTTCCAGTCTTTGTAAAGCTCCAATAACAGACCCTTTTCCACTTTGCGATTCCAATCACGCACCGTAATTTTTGCCCCTTCAGGCTCGCGAACGTTTGCCACCCAGTTGATGACTTGGTTTCCATCTGCGTCCGGTTCGCCTATGGGATAGATGACCATTTTCTGCTTGTTTGACCCGATCATGGCCATCGAAGAACCTGTTTGATAGGGTTTGATTTTGGCCGTTCCTCGGTATAAGATATTGCCAGAAAACACGACTCCACCTTCGTTGGGATAGAGTTTTTGACGCAAAACGGAATTGATTCCGTCGGCACCTATCAAGATATCTCCCTCTTCTTCCGCTACGATCTGCCCCGTTTCCTTGTTGATAAATGTGGCCGTGATTTTGTCCCCCTTTTCTTCAAAAGAATGTAAATGGCAATTCGTTTTTAAGTTTTCAGCACCGATGGTTTTCAGGGTTTCTTCCCAAAGCATCACCTGGAATTTCCCGCGGTGAATCGAAAACTGTGGCCAGCGATATCCAGCGAATTTCCCCCGCGGTTCTGACCAGAAAAACTGCCCAAAACGGTTTGCATAGATTAACTCCTTTGTCTCCACCGCAATGGCTGAGACTTTCGGTAATAATCCAATATTCGTCAATACGCGCACGGCATGAGGTAGAATATTAATTCCCACCCCGAGCGGTTTTACTTCTTCCACGGATTCGAAAACCTTTACTTCAAATCCGGCCTGATGTAAGCGCAAAGCAGTCACCAAACCTCCAATTCCACCACCAGCGATGATTATTTTCATAGGGACAAGTTTTGCAATAAATCTACTAAATGAGCCACGCTGGCTAGCGGTTGGCCGTTATAGATGGAGGCTCTGAACCCTCCTTTGGTCGGAAAACCTTTAATCCCTACGATGTCATTTTGCTCTAAAAACAAGTTAATCTTCTGATCCATCTCTGGCGATTGACTCGTAAAGCAGGCGTTCATCACGGAGCGATCTTCCGTAGCCACAATGCCTTTCAGCAGAGGATTTCTGTCGATTTCGTTGTAAATCAAAGCGGATTTTTGTTCACTCAAACGTTGCATTTCCGCTAGTCCACCTTGTTTATCAATATACCGAAGCATCAATAGCGCCACATAAACCGGATAAGTCGGGATGGTATGGTAAAGTGAATTTTCGGCGATATGCGTATGATAATCAAATATCTTAGGAACCTTACGGCTATTTTTCTCCGGCAAAACCGCCTTATTCACCAGCACGCAGGTAATCCCAGCGATCCCAAAATTCTTCTGTGCGGACGCGAAAATCACCCCAAATTTCTCCATCGGTAAGGGTCTCGACAAGAAATCAGATGTCATATCTGCGACTAAAGGAACATCGACTTCAGGAAACTCATGGTATTGCGTTCCGTCGATCGTCTCATTCGAAACGACGTGTAAATAACGAGCGCCTTGAACGTCCGTGATTTTGGGGATTCGGTCGTAGTTCGAGTCTTTAGAAGAAGCTAAAAAGAAGGCATTTGCCTCATTCGCTGCCGCCTCGATTGCACGTCCCGCCCAAAATCCGGTATCCACAAACGCAATCTTATCATTGGGTTCTGTCAGATTCATCGGGGCAACCGTCAGTTGGCTAGAAGCACCGCCTGGTAGCCATAAAACTGCCCAATCATCCGAAAGGCCATATAATTTTTTCACGAGCGCATTCGCCTCGTCTAATAAATCTGTGAAAATGGGTGAACGGTGGCTGATTTCCACAATGGAAACGCCCATCCCATTGTAGTCAACTAAACCCGCCGCTGCCTCTTGAATAACCTCAATGGGAAGAGTCGCCGGTCCAGGAAAGAAATTGTGTTTGCGCATTAGGAAATGGTTTGGGAACTAATTTTTAGCGTAATAATTCC
>JACCDZ011867914.1_pt1 | contig 76772 bp, 73 predicted proteins | sample 7449551 | NCBI WGS metagenome assembly JACCDZ01 (sample SAMN15323452, study PRJNA562643) | freshwater metagenome | isolation source: river surface water | place: USA:Blue River Watershed | collected 2017-08-18
CAAAGAAAAGATGGAGCTAATAATTTCAGAATTGAAATTAAGATTGTAAGTCCCCATAATGGAGAAAACATGGAAACAGGTCTTCTCAATGAGCGGGGTGGTGGCTTGATCGAAGTAGTTTCATTTGCATTGAGAATTGCAGCTTTGATATGGCTTAAATATGAGGGCCCCATTTTACTTGATGAGGCTTGGAAATCAATGTCAAATGACTACAAAGTTGATCAAGTGGTTCAATTTCTTAGAGAAGTTACCGATTCTACAGAGCGCCAAGTAATTTTAGTCACACACATGTTTGATAAATTTGGCCCTGAAGCCGATAATATAGTTCACATTACAAAGAAAGATGGTGTTGCCCAGGCGGGCATAATTACCTATCAGGAAGGCAAAGAACAAGAAGAATGGTAGCGAGTGTCAAGCATATGAAAAATAGAAATGATGCAGTTCATAAGATAGTTACAAATGTTATGTCAATAGAAGTTCCACCAGAAGGTCAGCTTGTTAATCCTTTCAAGCCAAAAAGAAGGCAAAGTTCTCAAGTAACACTTGATGAAATGATTACTAAGAAGGCTCCTGTAGAGTTACCTGAAGATGTAAGTCAGTGGACTAATAAGAATTTTGTAACTTATTTCGCCCGTAAGTATCAATCATACATTGGGGGCAATTATAAGATTACATTTACATCTGATCTGCCAATTATTAAACAGATTGGTGATTTCTTTTTCTCCAATGGGCTAGACAGGAATCAATACACCAAGAAACTCTTTGATTGGGCATTTGATAATAGTGAACAAATCATCAGGAAGTATAACTATTTAACATTAGTAAATGTTTTTAATTCAGTTAATTTCTTTTACCAAGATGAAGTTTTACCACAAGTAGAAAGCGGTGATGTTGTTAGAGAAAGCACAGATACTAGCCTACTTGAAGAAATCAATTCATTACAAGATAAAGTAAAATCAACTGAGTTATTTGCTCGCTTTGGTATTCCTATTACTGTGACTTATTTAGTCAAAATAAAGGGTTATGATGTATCAAAAGTAATATCAAGTTTGAATGTGAGATTTGGTGAGAAGAAAAGTTCAGATGTTGAAATCTTAGAAAGAATGTTCAATTCATCTATTATCAACTCACCTTACCCTGAAGATTTTGTTGGATTAGATTGGCGTGAAACATTTCAAGCTTTGACATCATTTTATAAAACAGAAACTTGGTGGAGAGACAAGGATTATAAAGGCAATCCTTTGTCTAAATACTATACTTTATTGGGTGGAAAATAATCCACCCAATTTTTTTGGAGAGCATAATGGATAGTGAACACAAGAAGTCAATGAGAGAACTCGATTGGCAAATTAGATCCAATAGACCCCTTATTTTTATTTCTTCTCATGAAGAATCAAGAATTTGTGATGCAATTCGCTTTATTGCTAAACGTGGCACAGATGCTTGGGGAGTTTTTTATTGGGATTTAGCATCGGGCTTGACTACAACTCCAGATTTTCAACATCTAGTTCCTAAATCAAAAATCGTTAGTCACATGCAAGTGCTTGAATGGTTTAGAGAAATTAAAGATGAAACAAATGGCTATTATCTTTTAGTGCTCAAGGACTATTTGAAAATCATTCATGATGAAGCAACCCTAGATGATAAAAGAAGTGTGAGAATGTTGAGAAACATTTCACAAGAATTTGTCTCTCAACACAAAGCTATTATCATGCTTGGCACTTCATTGATGCTTCCAGAAGACTTAAATAAATCATGTGCCGTTATTGATTGGCCATTGCCTGAATTTGAACACATTGAAGAAAAAGTAAAAAATGTAATTTCTTCTGCAGCTAAAAATAATGAATTAATAAAAAAGGGGTTTAGAATCAATTATTCTGAATCTGAACTACAAGACATCATAAGAGCTTTTCAAGGTCTCACGTTGCAAGAAATTGAGCTATTATGCACATACATGATGGTCAGCAACATCAATGCTTTAGATCCAGTTAAGATTGCAAGTGTAAAAAGAGAAATTATCAGAAAAACTGGGTTGCTTGATTGGATTGAAGTAAGTGAAAACTTCAATGAAGTTGGTGGTTTAAAAGGTATTAAGCACTGGCTTCAACAAAGAAAATTTGCTTTTACAACTGAAGCTAAAGATTATGGTCTGCCTGGCAACCCAAAAGGTATCTTGTTTGTAGGTGTTCAAGGTGCTGGTAAATCTTTGATGGCACGATGTGTTTCTTCCTTTTGGCAACTTCCATTGATTAGATTAGACATGGGTAAAATCTTCAGTGGCGTTGTTGGATCATCTGAAGAAAACATTAGAACAGCTATTAAGATTGCTGAATCTGTAAGTCCCTCTATTTTATGGATGGATGAGTTAGATAAAGGCTTGTCTGGATCTGCATCATCAAATCAAACAGATGGTGGTACAGCTTCTAGAGTTTTAGGTTCATTCCTTACATGGATGCAAGAAAAAGAAACTCCTGTTCTTGTTGTTGCAACAGCAAATGATGTATCTCAACTTCCTCCTGAAATTTTAAGAAAAGGCAGATTTGATGAAATCTTTTTTGTTGATTTGCCAACAGAAGAAGAAAGATACGAAATCTTCAAAATTCATCTTGCCAAAAGAAAACGTGATCCTTTCAAATTCAACATTGATGATTTAGTGCAAAAGTCTGCCAGCTTTACAGGAGCAGAAATAGAAGCAGCTATTATTTCTGCTATGTATGAGGCTTTTGATGACAACAAAAGAGAATTTACAACCGAAGATATAATGAATGCCATAGAGGACACTGTACCTTTGGCTGTCACCATGAAAGAGCAAATTGATGGTCTAAGATCATGGGCTAATAGAAGAGCTAGACACGCTTCTAAGCTCAAAAAGCGCAAGATTAAAGATCAAGAAATTATTGACACTGTCAAAGCTTTAATGGAGAATGTATCTCAAGAAGAGGATGAAGAATTGTGAATTTTGAGTTGTCAATGGATGAAACCGATTTTTTAGAATCATTAAGGGCCGAAGGTCAAGCAACCAGCGGCTCTTGTTCTTCGTGTGGAGGCAAAGGTTCTTGGCTAAATACTGATGGCAAGGCTGTGTTGTGCCATTGCTTGAAGGAGCAAATGTGGCGAGATAAATACATTGCAGCTGGAGTGCCCCCTAAGTATTTTGGGAAGTCTCTATCTGAAAATTGGAATTTGAAACAAGATCCTTGGGGTAACAATTTAACACAAGCAGCCTTGGCAAAGAAAATTAAAATCAAATCTGTCATGGATAAGTACATCAATGCCCTACCTGCTTTGTGTGCTGGTCGCCCAATTAAAATTATCCCTAACAAAGGCACAACTATTAACTTGCTTAGTGTACTTTTATTAGGGGGCCAATGGAGCGGTAAAAGTCTTATTTGCTCTGTGCTTGCACAAGAAGCAGTAAGGAAGAAATTATCTGTTGCTTACTATGACTATGCTGATTTGTATGCAGATCTTTCAGGATTTGATAATAGAGATAAACAATCTGATTATGCCGAAGAATTTTCAACTAAAGATTTGATAATCATAGATGGCATAACACATTATGAAATGAGAAATCCCACTCTGGCTATCCAATTAGATAGAATTGGCAGGTCAAGAATAAAATCTGGCAAACCAATTGTTCTTAGTGCTTACGATGGATACGACAAAATAGATGCTGGTCCTGGGTGGTCAAGTATGATTACTTCTTGTTTTAAAATAACATTGCCAACACCTATGCCTCCACAACCTTTTACGTCTTGAAAGTAAACAAATGAAATTATCTAGAGAAGAATTAGAAAAACAAGTAATCAAACACATGATTACTGATCAAGCTGCTGTCATTAGGGCAAAAGCTTTGAACATCATACCTGAACATTTTTCTTTTTCTGAAGAAGGTTCTAAAACTAGCTATACCTTTAACTTAGTCAAAACTATCTTTAATTATTTTGATGAGTCTGATGGCAGCTTAATGACTGAACTTGTTCTTGAAAATAGAATGATTTCTAAAGGGATTTCTGACTCTCATAAAGGTAAATTTCTTACCCTCTGGGCTGAAATTGTTGATTTAGATCATGATCCAAATGAGTTGCATGATTTATTGATGCAATTGAAACAAAGGAGGGCTGTTTCTATTTGGCAAGACATGCACACAACTGGCCACTCCTTGATGATTGAAAAGGGATTGCAAGATGGTGTAAACCATGTGCTTGATTGTATCAAAGACATTGAAACAGAATTATCAATTGAGCCAGGAGAAAAGAAAACTCTTGACATTTCTGAGTCCTCAGATTTCTTTCTTAGAGAATATGAAAAACAAAGAAACAAGCCCCCTGGAATTTTATCTGGGTATGATGAAATGGACCGCAGAACCTCTGGATTCAGAGGCAGCCAAGTTACAGTAGTACTTGGACCTTCTGGTGGTGGTAAATCACTTCAGTTGTTAAACTGGGCATTTAATGCACACAAGCAAGGCAAGAATGTGCTTTACTTCTCATTTGAGCTTTCTCTTTGGGACTGTTTGCTACGCCACATGAGTTTGGCTTTTTCTGTTCCATTTCAAGAGCTGAAAAGATGTGGGCTTGATGTAGACCAAGTTAGATCTCTATCTGAAAAGCTTCAGGGCATGCATGGTGGTCCTTATTTTGAATACGACTTCACTGATACAGATCCTACCCCTGAGTATGTTGACATGCGTATTAGAGAACTCACCTTGACCAAGGGCAAGCCTGACATTGTTATTGCTGACTATATTGGTGAGATGAGAACAAGAAACGCTCCTAAAACAGCCAAATCTTGGGAATTACACGAGTTAGCATTCGATGGCTTGGTGAAGATCGCCAGAAGGCATAATCTGCCCGTGTTGACCGCCCAGCAGCTTAATAGAGATACTATTAGAGATAGTCGTAAGTCTAAAGATTCTGGCAAGGCTCATACTTACGACCAGTCGGCTGCATCTGGTGGTCAGCACATTATGCACCAGTCTCACTATGTATTTGTTTTGGAGCCAGACAAAGACACAAACATTGCTGTGGTTCACATGGCCAAGGGAAGAGACGCTTGGGTGCCCCCTTATTGTGTTAGAGTTGCTCCTGAGTTTAATGCCATTCAAGAACTATCTCTAGAAGAGCAAGCTGACATGCGAAGAATGAAGGGTTTGTCTCCTTCAGAGAAACAAAAAACCGATGAAGATAGACAAAACAGAACAACAACTTCAGAAGATAATGATGGTAATGTCAATGTTTCTATTAATGATGAAGAATTTTCATTCAACGTAGATGATTTGACAATAAATGATCTCGACCTTGGAAGTGATTGGTAATGTCTAGAACAAATTTACAAGATTTTAAGGGTGATTTACTTAGCGATCATCGTAAATTTACATTCAATGATTCTAGCATTAAAGCTATTCGAGAAATGATTCAAGAAATTGACATCATTGAAATTCTTGAACAAGAGTATGATTTATTCTTTCCTCAAGAAGCGAATGGATGGTATAACACAAATTGTCCACTTCCAGGCCATGATGATTCAAGTCCCTCATTTGGTGTTAATAGAGAAAAGGGATCATTCCACTGCTTTGGTTGTGGAGCATCTGGAGATCTAATCAGCTTTGTAAGAAAAATGGAAGGTCTTGGTTTTAAGCAAGCAGTTGAAAGAGTGATGCTTATTACCGGGATAAATCCTGATGTAGAACAAGGTGAAATTTACCGAGCCCTTAGAGACATAAATAATGTGGCAGATGATTATCTAAATTACCAAATTGAATACAATTTGCCAGGCGGTATTTCACCAGTTCAGTTCTTGAGATCTTTAGCTGAAAGACTTAAAAACTTTGAAAATAAAATCAATTATAAAGATGAAGAATTAGCTTGGGTTGAGACAGTGTATGAAAAAGCAGATTTATTTATAATGAAAGAGGATTACAAAAACTTGAATAAATTATGGAAGAAGCTTGGAAACGACATGAAATTAAGAATAAAGGGGGCAAATGATGATTGAAGATCCGAATAAAGTTTTGATGCCAGTTGAGGGGATGGAATGGAATCCAGAAAGACCAATCGCCGAAGCAGTAAAGCTTGCAGAAGAAGCATTAAAAACTAGTGTAGATTCTATTGATTTTAATGTTACTCTAACAGGAACATTTGCAGCTAAATTTCATTTCATTAAAACTCTTTTATCTAGTTTCGGAATGCCTGAAAATGAAATTGATTTATACATTTTGCAATCTGGAATTGAAGCTCAATTCAAGAAGCTTGCTGAAAGCGTGAATAATGGCTAGAGCGATTCCTATTGGTAAGTTGCAGGTTGAAATCAATCCAGAGATGATTTCTACAGCATCTAAAATTAAAAAGTTAGATGTATGTGCAATTTGGATTGCTTTGAGAACTATTGATAAACATAAACAGGGGACAGGCAGATTTACATTAAACAGCTGTTTAGAAATAGTTAAAGACATAACTAAATGCAATAAGAATTATAGTTATGAAATTTTTAAAAAGGGTATAGATGTTTTTTGGCAAGAGCCTTATGGCACAAAAGGTAATAAAGTAGTTTATCTTCACGGGATTAACAAAGTAATCGAAAGTTTATCATTTGAAATCTCAAAAACAAAACCATTTATTATTAAAATGGAAGATTTGTTTAAGCATGATAGTTCTAGTGAATTGAAAACATTTTTATGTAGTTTTGTTATAGGAAGATTTGGCCAAAACAAACCAATCACAATTAAATCTCTCGAAAGTAATTTGGGCGTTTCAAGTTCAACAATCAAAAGAAGAATTAATGATTCTGAAAATTTGACTAAGAAAAAGAATTACTGTTTTCTAGACAAACAATTTGATTCAATTCGAGAAGCTTATGAGTATTTTAAAAAAGCCCAAATCTTATATAAAGATTCATCTAAAGCACTTAGAGTTCTTAGGAAAGATGGTAAATTTATAGTAGCTCAGCAGATGGGTAATAGTTATTCTTGTGAAGATTATTCAAGAGGTAAAATTTCTAAAAGACCTAAATCTTTCAGGATAATTGATGCTGAAAATAAAGAAACTTTCAAGCGAAAGAAGTATTTTTATACTAAAACTAAAATAGCCCATGACAAAGATTTGATTTTATCAAAAGTTAAATCATCAAATGATAATTTCTTTGTCTGGAAGATGGTTAATCCAGATTCTGAAGTAGTAGATGAGTTGAACGAAACAATTCAAGGACATACTGCTGAAGTTTGGAAATCAGAAAAGAAGTGGTCAAAAAGGAAAAAGGAGTGCATTTAGCACTCCTTTTGTTTACTTAGCTCCGATCTTAAATACTTTGGTTCCACAATCACTGCAAGTACCAGTAGTTGCTGGCTTGCCATTTTTCATAGTGACCGCTTCTGGATTGTTGATAAGTTTCTTCGCTTTACACTTTACACAATAAGCTTCCATTTTTCTTTTTCCTCCTTATAAAAAATCAAGAATTAAAACGATTATACATAAGTATAACTACAATATCAAAACCTTGTATTACGCTGAAGAGGCGCGGGGGACATTATGTGCAATAAAAACAAAGATTTCGTGCATTTGCATGCACACACTCATTTTTCAGTTCAAGATGCTTTGCCATCTCCAACTCAATACGCTAAGAAGCTATCTGAGATGGGATTTAGGGCAGGAGCAATTACTGACCACGGTAGAATTTCTGGAGCGATTGAATTTGTATCCGCATGCCGTAAGGAATCTACTGAGCAAAATAGAATTAAGCCTATTCTTGGCTGTGAGTTCTACACTTATCATGATCGTTTTGATAAGAATCCAGTTGTCATAGATGGTAAGAAGCGCAGACCAAAGCATAACCACTTGACCTTGTTAGCTCAAAATGAAACTGGTTATCGGAATCTTTTGAAAATGGCCTCTATTGGTGCCGAAGAAGGCTACTATTATGAGCCAACAATTGACCGTGATGTCCTCTCACGACACTCAGAAGGTGTCATAGCATTGTCAGGCTGCATGGGTAGCGAAGTGTCTCAGCTTCTTCTTCGTGGCGAAAAAGACAAAGCTCTCAAAGTTGCCGAATGGTTCAAGGGCCAATACCAAGACAACTATTACATTGAAATGCATTACCATGGTATTGAAGAGCAAAAGTCTGTTTTGATTCCTGGTCTTTTTGAAATCGCCCGTAAACTTGATCTTCCAATGGTTTGTGCAAATGATGTTCATTATCTTGAACAAGAAGACTGGAAAGTTCATAAATTGCACATTAGCATGAGAGACCAAGATAAAGACAATAGCGTTAGTGGCAAATTCCAAGCTTATCAAACTAAAAACTTTCACTTAAAAACATATGATGAGATGGAAAAGATCTTTGGTTCAAAAATCCCCGAAGCTCTTACTAACACTGTTTTACTAAGTGAATCTGTTGAAGACTTCATGAAACTTGGAGTACCTCATCTTTTGCCTCGAGTCATAATTCCTGAAAATGATGAGCGATTTAATAGGTTTAGGTCTAAATACTATCCCTATCATAAACCAAACGAAGCTTACCTTGCTTATTTGTCATTTGATGGCCTTGCAAAACTTGGACATGCATCTAAGAAGAATTACATTGAAAGACTTCGCTATGAGATTGATACAATCTGCTGGATGGGTGTAACGGACTACTTCTTGATTGAAAGAGAAATGGCTAATTACATGAAAACAGAAAGTATCCTTTATGGCATTCGTGGATCAGGAGTTGGCTCTCTTGTGAATTACTGCTTGCAGGTTTGTACTGTTGACCCCCTTAGATGGAATCTTATGTTTGAAAGATTCTTGAACCCTGGTCGTGGCCAACAATACAAGGTTGAAGTTTCTGACTTACCTGTGGATCACTGGCGTGAACAAGGCACAAGCACCGATTTACACATTGCCAATAATGAACTCAGGAAAAAGATGGAAGTAGTTGCTAATGAGAATCCTGAATACGCCCCCCAAATTTTTAAGGAATTGTGGGTTTTAGAAAATCAGGGTCTTTCAAACTACATCATTGATGTTGCAAATAAGGGAATCAAAAGCAAAGATAACGACTGTCAGCTTTGGACTGCCTGGGCTTTAGGAATTACAGATAAAAAACCTGAATCAGATTTAGTTGTTTCAAGGATTGCTGAACTTCCTGACGTTGATACAGACGTTGACAAGCACAAGCGTGAAAAAGTAATTGACTGGATGCGTAATCGATTTGGGAATGACAAATGTTCTCAAATTGGAACTTGGGGTACTTACCAAGCCAAGGCAGCTGTCATGGGCTCTTTGAAGGTAAGTGCATCTTTCCAAGCCAAACATGGTGATCAAACGCACTACAGGGCTCAGGACATTTCAAAGTCTATTCCTTCTAGGCCAGGCATTACAATCGACGAAGCTCTCGAAGAATCTCCTGAGTTTGCTTCCTATGCTTCTAAGTGGCCTGAAGAAATCAGAATAGCCAAAAAGCTCGTGGGTGTAATTCAAAACTTTGGAGTTCATGCTGCTGGAGTCCTTCTGGCATCAGAGCCTATTTCTGAACATGCTCCATTGGAGAATTCTAAAGGTGTATTAGCATCTGGCTATGACATGGGTAATGTTGTTCATGTTGGTTTGACTAAGTATGATGTTCTTGGACTTGCAACATTTACAATGATTGCTTTGTGTTTTGACATGATAGAAAGCAGACATGGCGCCGAAAAGATTCCAAACTTTATTAAATTATTAGAGGGCAACGAAGACCCCAAGGTTTTGAGATTGTTTACAGAGGGCAAAACTGATTCTGTGTTTCAGTTTGCTTCAGCTGGAATGAAAAAAGCTTTGAGGGAAGTAAAGGCTGACTGTATTGAAGACCTCATCGCAATCAATGCTCTTTTCCGTCCAGGCCCCCTTCAATTTATTCCTAACTACGCCACTGGTAAGAAGAATCCGAATAGTGTAAAGTATTCTCATCCTATTATCAAAGACATCTTGGGTGTAACTTACGGTATTCCTGTTTATCAAGAGCAAGCTATGGAACTTGGCCGTAAGATGGCAAGTTTCAATCATAACGATGTTGATAAATTGAGAAAAGCCGTTAGTAAGAAGATGCCAAAAGAGTTTGCTGAGATTTGTGAAAAATTCAGGAAAGGTGCAACTAAGAATAACATACAGAGTGCTGCAATCGAAGAAGTTCTTGAAAGATTGCAAGGCTTTGCTGGCTATGCATTTAACCGAAGTCACGCATGTGCCTACTCTTTGCTTGCTTATTCTACAGCGTATCTAAGAACTTATTTCCCATCAGAATGGCTTGCTGCATGTATGCAGTGTGATCGTGACGATGAAGATAAGATGGCTGTTTATCGCCGAGAATGTGCAGCAGAGGGCATTCATGTCAAAACTCCAAATGTCAACGAAAGCGGACTTAGCGTAACTGTTAATAAAAGAGGGGACATTCTTCTCCCATTGAACTCAGTAAAGGGTGTCGGTGATAGCTCCAAGTCAATTGTCGATAATCAACCTTATGAAGATTTGGACGATCTTGCAACAAGGGCTAGACCAAATAGAGGCATGATTGAATCTTTAGCGCATGCAAATGCTTTGGACTGTTTTGCTGGTATCAAAAATAAGTCAGTTGAGCAAATAATGGAAATGTGGGATGCTTCTGTAGATAGAAGAAATCAACAAGAAAAAGATGCTAAAAAAGCTGCTAAATTGAGATACAAAGTCATTTCCCCTATGGAGCAAATGCTCTCTGGAGACGATGATAATTTGTTTGGGTTTGAAAATACCATTCCTAAAAGGAATAGAGACGTAAAGAAAGTAAGAATGAAATCTTTGGATTTATTTCCAGATGATTTGCTTTGAGGTTAAATAGATGGAAGAATTTCAAGAAATAAGCTTGGATGAAATTTTAGAAGAAGATAAATCTCAAACAGAGAGCATTTCATCACAGGTTAAAAAACGTAAATCTAGTTTAAATAACGAAAACTTCGATTTAGATGTCAAGTTATTTGAAGATCAACTATTACTATGTGAAAAGCCCGATGAACATGAAATTTATCATGAAGTTGGTTCATGGAATTTCACCACACCAACAAAAGAATGTTTTGATAGAGCAGAGATTGTAAAAGTTTATGCTAGATTAAATGCATACAGGCATCGCTTATCTGAGCTTGTAAGTCAATGCTCAAGATATCATAAAATAGCGTCTGCTGCCTTTAAATCTTTGAAAGAAACAGCTCACTGTCTATACACAGGCACAGCATCAGAAAGAAATGCTAATGCTGGTTATCGAGTTAGGCCTTTCGAAATTGAAGCATTGTATGCTGAGGGCATACTTGTATACCTAACCGAAACATCGAGGGCATTAGATTCTATGTTTATCAATTTATCAGCTAATCTTAAGCACATTGATAATTTGATGAGAGTAAACCATAGCTATGAGGATGAAGGTATTTCTTTGAATTACAAATCAATGCAAGACGTTGATACTGAGATTGAAGAAGATACTAAAAAGGTTATGGGAATGAGAGTTAGAACATTGGGCGGAAATTAATTTCTGCCCAATACTTTTTTATACAGATTTGTAAGATAATAAAGAGTAAGAAAGAGTCAATCACAAAGTCCAAGCGACATAAATTTAAGACTCAAGGAGAATAAAAAATGGGTGCTCGTTATACTCGAGAAAAGCTTCAGAACATGAAGAATGAGCCATCAACAGGTGGCAATTACAAGGGGATCAAGTGGGTTGATCTCAAGGTTGATAAGAATACTCCATCAAAGCAGGTAATGCTTCGTCTCGTCGGTTTTCCATTTGCTTACAAGGAAGCTTCTGGATATCAACAAAAGCTCAATCCAGCAACTAAGAAGATGGAATGGGTCGAAACTGGTTTCCATGATGATAATCTTTATGAGAAGAAGAAGTTCAACCGTATTTGTACCGAAAACAATCCAAAGTACGGAGTTTGCCCATGGGAAAGCGCTGGATACCGCGTTACTCAGAAGTTTGCTCAAAACGTAATTATTCGCAAGCCTTACAAGGATGCAAGTGGCAAGACTTTCTTCGAGAATGAAGTTGCTGTTCTTCAAAAGGGTAAGATGCTTTTTATCGAAGGTATCCTTAAGAAGGAAGAAGAGAATGAGCTTGCAAATGAAAATTCTGGTATGGAAAATGACGATCCAGATGCAGCATGCACATTCCTTGGTGGTGAGAAGGCTCACAACATAATCATCAAGGTTGATTATAATCCTAAGCAACCTAACAACCCTGATTATACTATCTCTGTAGTACCTAAGTCTGATACTATTTCAGAAGCAGACATTCAGCTTTTGGCTGAAGCAGGAGTTCCTGAAGATTCAGAACTCGAAGAAATCTTTTCTGAAGATCCTGAGCTTAGGAATTATCCAGTATGGTTCAACTATGGGTATCAACTCAACAAGATCTTCAAGCCAACTCCAGTCAAGACAGCAAATGAAACTACTGCTGTAGAAGACCTTAGCGTGAGCGAAGATGATGAAGAACCAGCTCCTGCTCCTAAGGCTAAGGCTAAGTATAGTGCTAAGCCTGCACCAGCTCCAGTTGCAGAGGAAGATGATGAATTCAATGTCAATCTTGTAGATGAAGATGATTTGGATTTGATGCTTGACTAAGAATAGCCCCCCTTTATTGGGGGACTATTTTATATGGAGAATAAAATGACTGCACGAAAAAAAGATACAAAGAAAGAAACTGTTGAAGAAACAGTTAGTCCTGATGATAGAGCTCTAGCTCGACGTAAGCAAATTCAGGCAAGACTTAATGCATTCAAGCTTAATCCAGAGGGAGTTCACATTGGGCAAGATCTCGATGAAAGCAATAAGGTTTATGTTCCTTCAGGAATCGTCGAAATCGATGGATTAATGGGCCCCTATGGTGGAATCAAAGAAGGAACTGTAGCTGAGTTTGCAGGAGAGAACTCATCTGGTAAGAGCTACACTGCACTTAAGATGGCTGCTCAAGCCCAAGCAATGGGTTTGAGAGTTGCAGTAATGAATGTGGAATATTCTTACTCTGATGAAAGAGCTCAGGCTATTGGAGTAGATACAAGAAATTCAGAATTATTTGAAACTTATGAAAATCTTGGCTCTGCTGAAAACTGGGGTAAATGGATTTGGGCATGTGCTGATTCAGGCGAGTATGGATTGATTATTGTTGACTCAATCACAGCTATGATTCCAATGGCAAATCATGACAAAGAGCTTTCAGATGCTGATAAGCTTGGAGCACATGCCAAATTCTGTTCTAGATTTGTTTCTAAGTTAACTGAAATTTGTGGCAAAACAGGAACAATTGTAGTTTTGATCAACCAATTGAGATACAGTTCTGAAAAACGTGGAATGTCACAAGAATTTGTCTTAAAGTCAACTGGTGGAGAAGCAATTGGTTACTTCAGCTCAATGAGACTTTGGTTTACAAAGATGAAGGGAGCTGCTGCTGAAATCATTGGAGACAATGGTGAAAGAATTGGCGGAAGAAGCAAATGTCTTATGAAAAAGACAAGACAATCCGAACCAGACACAATTGCAGAATTCCCAATTTACTTTGGTAAGTTTGAAGGCAATCCAGTTAAAGACTTCTTGCATAGAGCATTGAATCACCCTTCAATGAGGGAAAAAGGCTATGTATCTGTATTAAGAAAAGTCTACAAGTACATTGATGTCACCACTGGTGAACTTTTTGGTCAAACCAAGGATGAATACGAGTTTGTAAGAATGCTTATCAATTCACCAGCGCCTTCGGTCTTGACTCGAGGAGATACTTCTAAAACTGGATTTGAGTATGTATGTGGAAGGATTAAACTTTCTGACATACAAATCAAAGCTGTAGCCGAAGCAATCAAAGAAGGAAAGAAAAATGATTCTGAAGATTATGTAGAAGAAACACCAGCCTTTATGGATGGTGAATTCTATGGAAGTTTTGAAGAAGAAACTGAAATTCCAAAGTTTGATGAAGAATAAAAATGGGGGCAATAAGCCCCCATTTTTAAATATAAAGCAATAATAGATTATGACTAATTATAAAATAGAAGTCGCCAGGCAACTAAATAACAACCTAATTACATTCAAAGAAGGTTTGAGTTATTTAGAATCAAGAGGAATAGACATAGAGGAAGTGAGGAATTCTAATCTGGGATTTTGCCCTCCTTATTTCTCTCATTTCAAAGGCAATAACATGGTACTGTCTCCTTTAATGAAAGGGCGAATAACAGTGCCAATCAAAGATGCTTATGGTAATATTATAGCTTTCGCTGGTAGAAAGTTTGAGCCTATGGAAAGTTCTATTGAAAATGCTTTTTGGCAAATGTACAATACAGCTCCTGCTGAAGCTCAATCAAAAATTGACCAATGGAAAAGAGGCAAATGGATTAATGAGAGCTTTCCTAAAAAGTTCCATTTATTCAATCTAGACATTGCCAAAGAGTCAATGAGAGAGCTAGATTATGTATTCATTGTTGAAGGTTATTTTGATAGTTTAACTTTGAATTCATTTGATTTACAAAATAATGTAGCACTATGTGGCACAAGACTTACAGATTGGCATGCAGCAAAGCTTTGTAGATATTGTTCAACAGTTATTGCATTATTGGACGGTGACGATGCTGGTAGAAAAGCTCTTGATCACATTAAAACAACTCTATCTGAGGTAAACATGAAATTAAAAATCATTTCATTGCCTGAGGGTTTTGATCCAGACACATTCATACTTAAGCATGGTTCTAAAATAATTAATAAAGCGGTGTCGCGAATGTTTGAAAAAGATTTAGATGAAATCAATATAAGATTGTAGAGGTTTATTTTGGAAAGTATTTGGAAATTGAAAAAAACCTCAATCATGGAAGCGCAAGAATTAGCAGCAGAATTAATGATTCCTCTATCAATTGCAACAGTATTGTTGCAGAGAAATTTAAATACTGTAGAAAAAGCTGAAGAATTCTTTGATTTGAGTCCAGAAAAGTTGCATGACCCATGGTTATTGCCTGACATACATAAAGTTGTAGACAGGCTTGAGGCTGCAATTAAGAACAAGGAATACATTTATGTCCATGGAGACTATGATGTTGACGGTGTTACATCAACTGCTGTAATCACTCATAGCTTTAAGCTATTTGGTGCAAATTTTGAATATCATGTTCCACACAGAATTCAAGATGGCTACGATGTAAGAGTTGCAACTGTTGACAAAGCCTTGGCTGTAAATGCTAAAATTCTGATGACCGTAGACTGTGGTATTGTAGCTTTTGAGGCTGCAACTTATGCAAAGTCAAAAGGCGTTGATTTAATAATCACTGACCACCACCATCCTTCAGATGATCATAGAATTCCAGAAGCAGTTGGTGTTATCAATCCAAACAGACATGATTCTCAGTATCCATTTAATGGCTTGGCTGGTGTTGGCATTGCTTTTAAAACAATGTTGGCTTTAGGAGACAGGCTGGGATTCGATAGAGAAGAACTCATTTATGAATTGATTGATTATGTGGCACTTGGCACTGTCGCAGACGTAGCCCCCATGATGGATGAAAACAGAATCCTAGTACACTTAGGTTGTCAAGAACTTACCAAAGCTAAGAAACCAGGCGTTGCTGAACTTCTTAAAGTTGCAGGTGTGAAAACTGTAAACACAACATCTATTGGATTCTTTCTTGGCCCTAGAATTAACGCAATTGGACGCATGGGAGATAGTGCAGTAGCCCTAGACTTACTTTTAGAAAGAGTGCCTTCTAGAGCAGCATTTTATGCCGATGTATTGAACAAGGCTAATGATACTAGGCAGAAGAAGGAAAAGCAAACCGTTGAAGAAGCAATCGCTTTGGTCGGAGATCCTGAAGACCAACATGTTTTAGTGGTTGCAGCAAAGGGTTGGCATCCTGGTCTTATTGGTTTAGTTGCAGGAAAATTAGCTGAAATGTTTGCAAGGCCAACTTTAGCATGCACAATTAATGATGAGGGCAAGGCTAAGGGCTCCTGTAGATCTGTTAGAGATTTTAACATCCTAGATGCTTTGAAATCAGAACATGTATGGCCTTTGTTTTCCAGGAGATCTGACGGCTCTGTAGTATGTGGAGGCCATGCTTTCGCGGCTGGCTTTGAATTACCAGATTACAATCTTGATAAAATTAAAGTAGCCCTGAATGATTATGCTAAAAAGATTCAAGAAGGCGAATTTCAAGATAAAAAAATCTACGACATTGACGCTGGTTTATTAGTTTCCCAACTTGATGAACAAGTTTACAAATCAATGATCAAACTGGCCCCCTTTGGTTCAGGTAACCCAGAGCCAATGTTTATTGTCCGAAATGCAGTTGTAGATAATGTTTCTTTAGTAGGAGCTGATGGCAAACATTTGAAACTAAAGCTCAAAACTGATAAAGAAAATAATAACAAGTATGTATCTGCTATGGCTTGGAGATTAGGACATAAAGCACCTACGGTTGGTGATAAAATCGATCTAATTGGCAAACTTTCAATGGAAGAGTTTAGAGGCAGAACAGATCTAACATTTATAGTCGAAGATTTTAAACCTTCGGATAAAAATAATTTAACAAGATAAAAAAGGGGGCAAAATTGCCCCCTTTTTAGTTGCAAAATAACCCTCTTTTTATTATAATTAAATAACAATGTAAATTGTTAATAACGATTGGAGCCATTAAAATGGTAGAAGACATAAATAAAAAGACTAAAAAGCTTAAAGATCAACAAGACCTGAATAAAAAAATTCAAATTCAACTTGAAAAAGCAATCGTAGGTTACCAACAAGCCCTAGAAAATAATAATGCAAGGCTTATCGAACTTTATTACGAAGAAATTTGTAATATTTATCCCCCTTTAGATTTTGTAAAAATCTGGTTTAAGAAGTACAAGCACTTTTATGACAGCAGAGAAGATTTCGTTCAAGATTACTTGTATGTATTTTGCAAAGCCCTAAGAAAGTGGCAACCTAGAGACAAGAGACCAGAATCCAGATACAATGGTACTGGTGAATTCAAAAATTATTTCTGGTCAAACCTAAACAATTATTACACAAACATAGTTAAATTCCAAGCTGCTGGAATTAGAAACATTGCTGTAGTTTGCCCTATCTGCAATAAGCACACCCAAACTCTATCAACTCACCTTTTAAATGAGCATGCTCATTTACTTTGGGAACATTTAACTATGCTAGGACACAATGTTGATGAGCTTACACGTTGCCCATTATGTAGATCTCATAAAATCCCTCAAATTGTTTCACCGGAACACATTGAAAAAGAGAATGGATTATTTTTAACACAAAATCATGCTGTGAAGAAACACATGCTGTCAAAGCATTCCCCTCTTTTGTTTGAAAAATTCAATGATTTGCATCCTGAGCATGACACTTTGAATGTCAAGCCTGTTTCAAATTACATGATGGATGATTCTGGCGAAAATGAAATCAATGTTTATGAATCTGTAAAAGGCGATGACAAGATTTCAAATTTATGGGCAACTAATTTAAGTGATGTTCAAAGACAGATTTTAGAAACTATCATTGTCCAAAAATCTAAGAAGATTATTTATTCGCCCGACGTGTATAATTGCTCTAATGAAGAATTCAACTTTCATTTAGATGATCTCAAAAGCAAACTTATTATTTGTGGAATCGAAGGTTGAAATGGCTACAATTAATACAATGACAAATACTGAAAGTTTAATAGAAAATTTATCGACAGCTAAAAACTTAATCAATACCAATGAAGATTTATATACTATAAGAGTTCGTGGTGGAGATTCAAATGATCCAAATAAAAAAGCAACTGATCCAGTTGGTTTATCAAGAAGTATCCTTCACGTATTAGATCAAAATCCAGAAGAATGGGTTAATGTCAAATGCGTGGGTGCGAAATCATTATTTATAGCTTCAGTTGCTTTCCAAATGGCTGCTAGTGAAATTGAAAAACACTCTAGAGCTTTGAGGTTAGTAAATACTCAGTGGACTTACTCAGCTGAAATAGGTGGGAAACCTGCAAAGGGAATTTGTGTGAGGATTTTTGCAATTCCTCAACTTCATGCGAGATAAGGAGGAAATGCCCCCTATTAATTAGGGGGCTATTTATTATGACTAGTTGGAAAGAATGGTATAGTAATTACACCCAAGCAAAATTGGATAATAATTTGAAAGCTTTTGCAGCTGGCTTAAAAGGAGAAAAGTATGAACCTAAACTTAAGCCAAGGTTCGACTACACTTCAAGTTGGTCTGAACTGCTTTCTATTGCTAAAAGCACAGATGATTTTCAAATTATAGAATTTAAATTTGACGACCGACAAATTGTTACAGACAATTCACTGCTTTCTGTCTGCATTCAAAAAGCAATTAAAAATAATGCAAATTATGGTAACAATTTAGTTCTTAGTTATTTGATTTTTAATTTTCTAAACTCCCTAAAGATAAACAATCCAATAGATTTGATAAAAGCTATTCGTGAAATTCCTGAAGAAATTTTTATCAATTGTAATAATTGCGGCACAACTAATGAGCCTGGTTGGATAAATTGTTCTAACTGTAAGATCAGCATAGATAATTCTTTTGATGACTAATTGATACCAAAATAAAGAGAGGCCAAAATGCAAAAAGAAAACTATGAAATTAGAAAAGTAAAAATTCTTGATGCCAGACATGTTGAAGACACTGGCACCGATGACACACCAGCGTATAATCAATACATTCAATTATTGCTCCAAGAAAGTATGACTGGAGCAACTTTTATTGGCCAGTATTCTGCAGAGGACTGGAAAGAATTAAACAATCTCGATTATGATCTTCATTCTAAAGAATTAATTGAAATCACAGAATGGTTAAGAAACTTTGAAGATGAAGTTGAAATGCTTGTTCCAAAGCATAGCAATAAAATTGACAAAGACATGCTTTTGAATACACAACCAGCATTTAATAATCAGCCATCTTACAGATCCAAAGCAGTACCAAGATTCAAATTTGACAAAGAAAAAATAAAGAAAGCTTAATTATGTTAGATACACATACACCAACATCAGCCTACAATTTAGGGTTGATGTTTAGCGATGCTAATGATTTTGAGGAGTTTGATTTTAGATCTCTTGGCGATGATTTAGTATGGCATTTTATTCGTGGTTATTTTGAAGTTAATTCTTTGAAAATTAATGACCCAAAAAATTCAGTATTTTATGAACCAAGAATTTCTTTCAGAGTAAAGAAAGCTGCATATCTTGAGAAAGTTTTATCTTTTATCAATCTTCCTAACATTTATTCATTCGAAGATGGAATGGGGATTTTTCATTTATCAGGAACCAATGCACTTGATTTGCTGGGCAATTTGTATGAGAATGCACTAGAAGGCGATTTTGATGTAAGAAATTTTAGCTTATATTATGCATGGTGTAGATTTTACGTTTCTGTATTTCCACATAATTCAAATGGTGATCATTTTCAATGGTGCAAAACTCGTGAAGATGCTGTTGCACCATCAAAAGCAAGAGTTAGTGACTCAGGCTTTGACTTAACAATCATTGATGTTGTTAAAAGCTTTCACAATAAAACAACTCTTTACACCACTGGAATTAAAGTGAAGCCCTCTTTTGGTTGGTATCTAGATGTAGTTCCACGAAGCAGCATCATCAAAACAGGGTACATGCTTGCAAACAATGTGGGAATTATAGACAGAGCATACACAGGCGAAATTATGATTGCTCTTATCAAAGTTGATGAATCAGCTCCAGATATTGAGCTTCCATGCAGAATCGCCCAAATGATTCCTCGAAGAATTGCACACGTAAATTTTGAACAGGTTGGCGACATCGAACAAACACTTCGTAATGAAGGTGGATTTGGAAGTACCGGAAAATAAAAATGAAAAATAATTTTTTTGAATTAATGCAAAAACAAGCTGACTTTTCAGTTCAAGCTGCTAAAGAACTTGTAGTTATGGTTGAAGATAAAGATTTTACCTTGCACCATGGAAGAATTTCAGTTATGGAATCTTCTGCTGATAAGATTGTCCATGAAATTTCAAGCCTTGTAGAGCAAACTTTTATTACCCCAATTGATAAAGAAGACATTAATGATCTAGCTAAAAATTTAGATGACATAATTGATTCAATCGAATCAGCTTCTGCAAGACTTGAGATTTATAATGTAACAGAAATTCATCCTAAGATGCTTGAAATTTGCAAGAAACTTATTGATATTTGTCTTGCTACACAATCTGCCATTGCTTGTCTCTCTAATAAGAATGAATTGAAAAAAGGGGGCCAGTTTGCAAACCATTTAGTTTCAATACATGAAATAGAAAATCTTTGCGATGGCACTTATCGACAAGCATTGAAAGACCTTTGGAAAAAGGAAAAGGATTTCAAAACTCTTATTGCTTGGAAAGACATTTTTAGCAGAGTGGAAAAAGCTTCTGACTCATGCGAACATGTTGCCAATGTTCTTGAGAGAATCAGGGTAAAGTATTATGCCTGAGCCATTTTTCTTAGTGGTATTAGTTGTTATTATGGCCCTCGTTTTTGATTACATCAACGGGTTCCATGATACAGCTAATGCTATCGCAACTGTAGTTTCTACAAGAGTGCTTTCTCCTCGATCTGCTATCATCCTTGCTGCAGTTTTAAATTTTGTTGGAGCTCTTGTTGCACAAAATGTTGCCAAAACTATTGCAAGTGGTTTAGTTGATAAATCTTTTGTAAATCAATCAGTAATTTTATCTGCTATTTTGGGGGCTATAATTTGGAATTTGATTACATGGAAGTATGGTATTCCAAGTAGCAGTAGCCACGCATTGATTGGTGGTTTGTGTGGAGCTGCAATTTCCCGAGGCGGAATTGGTGCTTTGAAGCTAGATGGTCTTAAAGAGAAGGTTTTAGTACCTTTGGTAATGTCTCCAATTATCGGAGTTGTTATAGGATTTGTTTTGATGTTTTTGATTTATTTAATTGCCAGAAAAATCAGATCTAATAATGCTTTGATGATTTTCAAGCCTTTGCAAATTTTATCATCATCTCTTATGGCATTTTCGCACGGCTCTAATGATGCACAAAAGTCTATGGGAATCATTACTCTTGCGCTAGTGGCTGGTGGTTTTATTCCTCATTCAGATAAAGTAATCATCCCTCTTTGGGTTATGCTTTCATGTGCTCTTGTTATGGCTCTTGGAACCGCAGCTGGAGGGTGGAGAATTATCAAAACCATGGGACATAAGATTCTCAGAATGGAACCACCTCAAGGCTTTGCAGCTGAAACTGGCGCAAGTATAGTAATTTTGCTTGCAAGTAAGTTAGGAATTCCAGTGAGTACTACACATGTTATTTCCAGCTCTATTTTCGGCGTGGGATTAGCCAAGAATAAAAATGCTGTAAGATGGATAGTTGCGAGAGACATGATTTTTGCGTGGGTGCTTACAATTCCTGCTTCTGCAATAATGGCAATGTGCTTGTCTTATTTTTTGATGGCGATTGGTAGGTAATAATGTTTTTAGATAAGTTAGAGTTGCAAGGCTTGACAAAGTCTGGTAAAATTTTAGCTAAGATTCTTCGATTAATCAAAGAATCTATAATTAGTGGAGAAAGAGACCTTTTTGAGCTAGATCTGTTAGCAGAAAAATTATTATTAGATAATAATTCAAAATCAGCCTTCAAAGACTTCCAACCTGACTTTGCTAGTTCACCATTCCCCCATTTTATTTGCACTTCTGTAAATGAAGAGTTAGTTCATGGTTTGCCCTCTAAAAATAAATATTTAAAAGAGGGCGACATAGTTTCTGTTGATTTAGGCTTAGTTCACGATGGATGGTTTGCCGATTCTGCCTTTACCATAGGGATAGGAAACATTCAAGAGAATCATAAATCTTTGATTGAAAATTGTGAATCTGCTTTTGAAGCTGGTTTAAAACAATGCTACGTAGGAAATAGATTGGGAGATGTGGGTTTCGCAATTCATGAAGATGCTACTAAGAATTTAAATTCTGTTGCTTTAGGCCTTATGGGCCATGGCATAGGAAGATCCTTACATGAGAAGCCCGATGTTTTAAACTTTGGAAAGCAAGGTACAGGTCTAGTATTATTTGAGGGCCTATCAATCTGCATCGAGCCAATTATAATAGATGGAGATTATTCTATCAAAGAACTAAAAGATGGCTGGACTCTCACAACAGAAGATGGTTCATTTGCTGCTCACTATGAACACACTGTTGCAATTACAAAAGAGGGCCCCCTTGTTTTAACAAGAGAATAACTATGGAAATTTTATTTGTAGAATCAGAAGAATTAAAATTGTATGCAGAAAGGTTGAAAGATTTTTACTATCTGCATTTAGGTCATGTAGATCTAAATACAATTTACTTTGGGGAAAAGCATGGTGATTTACCCAAAAAGGTCAACACAATTGAATTGTTTGGAGTAAATAATCCATCTGTAAGACAATTGCTAAAAGGTGACAAAAACTACGCGCTTACCATTTGGAAAGAAAGATGGGATGAATTACACCCTCATACACAGCTGTGGTTGTTGTTTGAATGTTTATATTCTATAGAGCCAGGATGTGAAGGCAAAATTAGAAAAGCTGACATTTCAGAACATGCCCCCATTATTGAATTTTTTGCATCATCTAGCACTGGGATACACTGGAGAAAATGTGATGGTGAATTACCAAATTTGTTAGGCACAGTTCCATTACCTATTCCATTACCACCTGATAATGAAGAAGAATCTACTGGTTCTACTCTGTAAAAATAATCTCTTCCAAACACGATAATAGGAAGAGATTATTTTTTGAGAAAGCTTTTATGAACAACAATTTATACAATTTGTATCGCCCCCTAAGATTCGAGCACATCACACAGCCTTTTGTCACTAAGGTTCTCAAGGCTCAAATTAACACCGATACTCACCCTTCAAGTTATTTGTTCTTTGGCCCTCCAGGAACTGGCAAAACAACTACCGCTAGAGTTATGGCTATGGCTTTGCTTTGTGAGAATCTTGAGGACAATGAGCCTTGTGGCACCTGTTCTAACTGCGAAATGATCAAAAATGACAGATGCAGAGATGTTGTTGAAATCAATTGTGCTGTCAATGGTAAAGTTGAAGAAGTTCGTGAATTGATCTCTGAGAGACTTAGAATTCCTCCTACCAATGGTAAGTGGCGAATTATAATCTTAGATGAGTGCCACATGCTTACTACTCAATCTCAAAATGCTTTACTGAAGCCTATCGAAGAGCCGCCTCCTTATGTTAAGTTTTTTCTATGCACAACTGATAAGGAAAAGGTTGTTCCAGCAATTCAATCAAGATGCGAACATCATGAAATGTCATTGGTAAATGACAAAGACATGATGATGATTATGACTAATGTTCTTAAAAAGGAAGCTGTCAAATTCGAAAGCGGTTCTTTGCAATTGATTTGCGAAGCATCAGAGGGAAGTGTCAGAAAAGCCCTTGTTTTATTGTCTCAAGTGATAAACATTGGCGTAAATGAAGAAAACATTTCTCAATTATTAAAGAGGGCTCCAAAGCAGCTTGCAATTGAAATTTTGTCACAGATTATGTTTCTAAATAGAGCAGAAGTATTTCAATTAATTGAATCTGCATCTATGGAAGGTCGTGATCTGGGAGCTTTGTTGAATGAATGTGCAAGATGTTTGATGAAGATTACAAAATACAAAGTTTTAAAGACTCCAAAGGAAGATCAAGATAAGAATTTAGAAGTTCTTATGTATGGTGGAAACAATCAAAAGAACGAATTTGTATCTGGTTATTCACCTTCTCAAATTGTTGATGTTGTAAACAATTTACTTGAAATTTCATCTAAGCTTAAACAGAATGTACCTGCAGACATTCTTGTTCAAGTAAACATGTTGAAAGTTATTGATAGATTTGCTAAGTTGAGAGAGACTTCAAAATAAAAATTCTCCCCATGCTAAAAAATTGTACAAAATGATTTATGCTATCATGGGGAGAAAAATGTGGCTCATATATCTGATCACCAACTATTGTTACTAGTACGTCGCGCAAAGAAGGGCGATCAAAGGGCATTTAGTCAAATTTTAAAAGAACTTGAACCTGACATTAAGAAAAAGACAAACAGGTTCTACATAAGAGGTTCGGAAAAAGAAGATGTTCTTCAAGAAGCAAGAATAGGTTTGTGGAAAGCTATCGAAGATTTTGACGAAAATGGGGGCATGGCTTTTAGATACTTTGCAGTTAATTTGTGTGTCCCCAGAAGATTAATTACTCAGATTTCATCAGCCAACAGAAATAAATTCAAGTTACAAAACGAGGCTCTTTCATTAGCTACGCCTGTCAGAACAGACTTAGAAGATTCAGAGCAGTCTTTAGCAGATTTCATTCAAGATGATAGCAGCGATCTTCTTGGCGACATTTTAATACATGAAGAATACGAAGAATTATCTGAAATTCTAAAAGTAAGACTGACCCCTTTAGAAAAATCTGTATTCGAGAAATACAGTGAGGAAGATTCTTACAAAGACATTGCTAGATCGCTAGATCAGACTCCAAAAGCAGTTGACAATGCCTTGATGAGAATTCGTAAAAAAGCAAGAGAAGTATTTACAGCTTATCAAGACGGTTATTTGTACGAAATAACTTGCACAATCATAATTGAAGATAAAGACCCAGAATCTTAAAATAGCACGATAATAGATTGATCTATTTACAAGGACGATTTATTATCATGAAATTCACACTTAATACTTCTATAGCCCTAGCTCTATTCAGCCAGGCTCTCAAAACGTGTAATGTAAAGTCAAAAGGCCAACCAGATTCTGAATTTCTTTTCGAAAAAACTGGCGACAAACTTACTATCACATCTCTAAATGAAACATCTGAGCAACAGATTGTAATTCCAACTAATTCTATTAGTGGCGATGACGAAAAGTTTAGTGTTGCTGGTCAAGGCGTTGTAGAATTTCTCAGACAAATTTCTGAAGCAGAAGTCACCTGCCAATACGTTGCTAAGTCTAATCTCTTTTACATGATTTCATTAGATCCAGCTCGTCAAACCAAGTTCGCTTTTCCTTGTGGCGACCCAAATGATTTTCTCCCTATTGTTTTTAGAGCCACAGGAGTCGAAACAACAATCCCTGGAAATGTATTAGCTACAGCTTTACATTCAACAGCATTCGCAGCATCAAGCGACGGAAGTCAGGCACCTCAAACAGCTGTACGAGTTAAGTTACAAAATTCTGTGCTCGGTGCTGATGCTTCTGATTATCATAGAATTTCTTCTTATGTTACAAGTGTGAGCGAGGATAATGAATCTGAGTTTTCTATTCTTCTTCGTAAAGACATTAGTGAAGTTTTATCTGTTTTGCTTTCTGATGTTGCAGAAGTTACGATTGTACTAGCATCTAATCATGTAAGATTCTTGTGGAGCAACACTGTTTTCACTTGTGTACTTGAAAGTGAAATGAAAAAGAAGTTTGCCCCCATTGAAAAGTTCTTTGATGGTGATTTAGAAGGTAATGCAATTTTATCCAGAGGAGAGTTCCAAAGGTCCTTGAAGTTGGCATCTTTAGTTGCAAAAGACTCAAGTGTTGGGATTTCTCTTGAAGATGGCAAGCTTATCATCACTACAAAAGAACAAGATAAGGGGGCAAGCAAAGACATGGTCGTTTGTCAATCCTCAGAAGGGTCAGCATCTACTTTCAGCGCATGGAAGTACTTAGTAAAAGCAGTAGACATTTGCACATCACCATGGATTGGTTTAGAGTTTAGATCCTTGCCTAACAACATGGGGTCTGCATTAATTATTTGTGATGAAGAGTATACACACTTAATTTTTCCAGTATTACCTAAAAATGACGAAGAGGAATCTGAGGAATAAAGATGTCTTGGGATAAAATTTGGCTTTTAGAAGGTTGTCCTTATTTTATTAATTGGTTTATCGAAGATCTTGTTGATGATTTAGGTAATCCAAATGTAGTTAGATTTGATAGTAATACGAGCGCAAGTGAATTTTCATCTGCGCTCACTGCTTTCCCATTTTATGATGTTCCTGATTTTATTGTTGTCAGAAATCCAGATGCGGAATTGTTATCCGCTTGCTTATCTAACATTGACACTATGAGATGCTCACAAGTTGTGTTTGTTTCTGAATACAATACATTCGATGGTCGTCAATCTTTAGTATCTAAAGCTGTCAAGAACAAAAGATTCAAATCATTTGACTACTTTGAGCAAAATGATGATCTCACTAAGTTTTTTAAAATCTGGAAAGATAGAATCAAATTTGCTTCAGATTGTTTGCCTTGGCTTAATAAAAATGCACCAACAAGACTTGCTAAAGCTAAGGTCAATGGTCAAAAGAAAGACATTATTATAGTTGATTTAATGAAGCTAGATAATGAGCTGAATAAAATTTATTCACTTTATCAAAATGACAATAAGACAATCACATCAGAAGATTTGTCAAACTTTTGTAGTTTCAATAAAGAATCAGAGATTTGGAGCTTTTTAGACGCTGTAATTGCTGGCGATTTTTATTCTATTACAAACTATTTTGATAAGTACAAATTAACCACCTCAAACGAGGGCCCTCTTTGGGTTGTTTCCTCTCAGCTCGAACTTTATATTCAGATTAAAAACAATTCTAGCTCTGATTTTACTTTATCAAATAAATTAAATTTTTATTTAGATGATAATTTCCAGCCTCCGACTGAAATTAAGCCCAAGGCTCAAATTAATCTTTATAGATTAAAAATTGCTATTGACACTTGCAATAAAGTCACTTTAGCATCTTTAATTAACAAGTATTTAGCTACTATTAGCGCGATTAGAGATTTGAGATCTGGCTTACCACCAGAAATTATTTCTGGACTTTTGTCATTGGCATACTCTGAGAAGAACAAGTATTTAGAGCCTATTTATGATGTATAATTGAGCTATGTCAGATAATCATTTTGAACTTATTAATGAACTTGTAGACAAAGCTCAAAAAGATAATAAAGCAGCAATGGAAGAATTAATTGAATTCTATAGTCCATTAATTAAGGCTGCTATAAGAAAGTGTATCTATTCTGATTCTAATTTAATCAGGTACAAAGACGACCTTAAGTCGATGGCTGATTTAGAATTTATCAAATTGGTACATTCTTATGATGTTTCGAGATCTTTCTTTTCTTATTATGTTTCAAATAGGCTTTACAATAGTTTATTCAAATCTGCTAAGACATTAGTTGATAAAAATGAGAATGATTTACCCATTGAAGTTCTATTTTCTGAAATGCCCCCTTTATGGGATCCTGAAAATACTGATCCCTTTGGGCAGGTTGAGTTAAGAATAATTACCTTAGAAGCTATCAAAAAACTTGATAAAAAACATCAAGAATGTATCAATCTTGTTTTCTATGAACAATTAAATCAAGAAGAAGCAAGTGAACAGCTTGGAATAACTCAATCTGCATTCAGTAAAAGGCTCAAGAAAAGCATGAGTGCTTTAAAAGAAATTTTAATAAATAATTTTGATTTCATGGAATAAAAATTTTAATTTTTGACATTATAATAGAATGTGCAACTTTGGTTGTTCAACATTCTCAATCCCCGTAATTGGAACTCAGGAGTATTAATCGTGTCTGATCAAGAAAAATCCTTTACAGACTTAGGCAGAAATGTCTTATCTAAATCCGAAAGCGGCAAGCGTATTATTATCAGCGAGCAAGTTGATAAATTACAAAGCAGAGGTTTTACAGCTGAAGAAGCTTTTGATATTTTGGCATCAAATGATTTCGAGAATTTATCTATTATCGACTCAGTAATCGGTGAAAAGTTTGGCAAAACTGCCACCAATCGTTCAAAAAATGTGAAAGAGGCTTATGTTTGCCCTTCTTCATATTCAGAGATCAAAGAAAATGTCAAGGACCAACTTACAAAGTTAGGTCCTATTAATTTTATTAATAAATTGTCAAGATCTGAAAAGCCACTTATGCCTGTCAATGACAAGTCTTATAATTCTTATTTAAGATTGGCAAGTGCTGCTCATAAGGATCAAAATAGTTTAAATCAGCTTCATTCTGAACTTAAGAAATGGTTCGAAGAAGCTATTTATGTGTCTGTCTGCGCGGCCAAGTTTAACAAAAATGAAATTAGGGTCGCATCTGTGAACGGTGGATTTGTAGCAACAAGTGGAACCAAGTCTTACGATGTAAATCTCGAAGCAGGATCTTGTACTTGTTCAAAATTCACAAGTAGTCACTATGGAGATTTTGGTTTGGCATGTGAACACATTATCGCAGCATCTAATAAAGTTTCTCCCCATCAGAGACTTTTAAAAGCTGTGAGAGAAGCATCTGATAATGAACAATTAGAAGAAGACAACCAAGTTTTTAATTTTGATTTAAGAACAGTTATGCGCTCATAATTTTATACTAATAAGCTTGTTTAAAGACCGTGTCCTAAGGATACGGTCTTTTTCTGTACAATTAAAGGTAACTTTTAGGAGAATTTTGTTTTTAACATGAGTGATTCCGTTGAAAAATCTTCAGAACTTATCGAAGTAGGCAAAATAAATTTGTCTGATCATTCTGAGCTTGCTTTGATTCCTGCAGAAGGCCCCATTTTGATTCCATTTAGGGATTTAAGAGAAGACTCAATACCTTTGATTGAATTGCCGCCAGATCCTTGTCCAGATTTATTTTATCCAAATACTTATGTTGAACCAAAATGTGTAATTTGTAATTCTCCATGGAGACTTCGTGTTGAGCATGAGTACATTTCTCAGGGACAAAAAGCTAATAGAGTAAAAACTTTCTTTGAAAAATACTTTGGTGCAAAAATTACATGGGAATCTGTATCTACACACATGCATTTCCATTGTGATTTAAGTAAAATTCAACAGGATGGACAGCTTTATTATCAGCATAGAGAGGATGATTTATCTCTTTACAAATACAGAGAAGATGATCTTGCTTTAATTGCTCTTACTGATCAACTTTATGAAGTTAAAGGTATGACTTGTAAGTCTTCTGATTTAAAATTAAAGAGGGCTAGTGCTATTGCCAATTTAACAAAGCAAATTCAACAAATCAAAAAAGACAGAGATAATAACGGAGCTTTACAGAACATTAACTTCTTCAAAGTATTGATGGACATACACGACAAGCTCAAGCATGAAGAAGATAAAGCAATAGTTAGATCTAAAGTAAAAGAATTGCGTGAACAATTAATGAGTGAGACTAAATAATGTCAAAACAAAGTGATCTAAAAGATGCTAATGCTATCAAGCAAAAAATGCTTCAAGAGCTATACCGCTTTGAGCAAGAAGTTGGCGATAGTACAGATTTAGATTTGACTGAAAAAAGAGATTTAATAACTGCTCCACCTGTACCTGAAAAGAGCTATTTAAATCCAGATGGTATTGTTGACATTGTAACTTTTTGTGAGCACCCTTATTTCTTGGGGCTTAAGCTTACTCCTTGGCAGAAATTAATTTGTAAAGCATTTTACTCTGGTTCTGCTGGTAATACCCATTTAAAAATTGAAGACGATAAGCCCGAGTCTGGATGTGAAGGCTGTGTATGGAAATCTCATTATGAAACTGAAGTTAATTTCATAAAACAGATGCAGCAGCCCAATCGAAAATTGAGGCCCGAAGAACCTGCCATTAAACCAGAAAATTCTCCTTGTCTTCAATGTTCTAGGTATAGCTCAGAAGACAGGAAATTTTATTATGAATTTCAAATGTCTCAAGCTTTGAATACCAAAGCTAAAGAACAAGTTGGAGTTTACCAAGAGAGACCTGTTTATGATTTGCACACTAATGAATGGGAAATGCTTCATACAGAAGAAGTTAGTGAGCGAGTTAGGCAACAAATTATAGAAAAATGGGGCGGTAAATTTCAAGAATTAATTCTTGTTCTCGGACGAAGAAGCGGCAAGAGCTTCATGGTTTCTGTTATCGCTTTGTATGAAGTTTATAGATTTTTGATGATGGAGCATCCTCAGGCAAGATTTCCTTTAACTGAGTTTGATACAATTTCAATTGTTAACATTGCAAACTCTCAAAAACAGGCCAAAGGCGCCATCTTTGATAAAATGCGCTCTTATTGTTTTAAGAGTCCTTATTTTTCAGCTCATGTAGGGAAAGACATTCAAGGAGAAATCCACTTTCTTACACCACATGATAAGAAAGAAAATGAAAGAAGAATCGCCCAGGGTAATAGCTCTTTATTAACAGGAACCATTCAAGCTATTTCAGGTCACTCAAACTCAAGTACTCTTGTTGGTCTTACAGTTGCTGTTGTTATCATTGACGAAATGGCTGAAATGGCAGGTAATAACCCCGAGGGCAATGCAGATGAAATTTTATATGATAAGCTAAAGCCTGCTCTGGCTACTTTTGGAGCTGAAGGTAAAATGATTTGTATTTCAAACCCTTTAGCCCCCCAAGGTAAATTTTATAATTTATTCGAAGCTGCCTTTGACGATTCTCTTACATTGATGTTTCAATTGCCAACCTGGCTTTCAAACCCAACTATTTCAAAAAGCTGGCTTGAATCAGAAAAAGCCAAAAGCAGAAAAACATTCAATATCTTTTATGGTGCACAATTTTCAGCTGGAGCTGGCGATACATTTTTAAATGAAGATGATGTATTTAGGGCTTTCAGAAATTTATCAGATAATAGAAGACTGGAGTATGGAGAGCCTTTGCAAAAATACTACATGCATTTGGACCCCGCTCATTCTTCAGATAATTACACAATTGCAATAGTTCACACAACCCCAATGATTGGCGAACTTGGCCCAGATGGCAAAGAGCTTCAAAAAGTAATTGTTGATCACATCCATTACTTCGAACCAAAAGGCCCAAACCAACCAATCAATCAAGACGCTGTTGATGAATACATTTTGACTCTTGCACAAAGATTTCACATTATTCAATGTACTTATGATCAACACTGGTCAAGTCATGCATCTATAGCAAGAATGAAACAATCTGGAATTCCTTGTTCTATGACACCTTACACTGGCCAATTTCAAAGAGAAATTTATCAAAATCTTTATGAGCTTTTTGTAGGAGGCCGAATCGATTTCTATGGCATAAATAGCGTGAATTGTGAAATGCCCGATGGATCATTCATAGCTTTGAAAGAAGTTTCTATGGCAAGAGATCAATTTTTAGATTTACAAAGAAAATACAAGGGTAATGGATGGAAAATAGAAGCACCTAGAGGACAGAAGGATGACATTCCTGATTGTGTAGCTGGTGCTGCTTTTCAAGCATTAAAAGATAGAGTATTTTCTACATTACCAAAGCCAAGAAGTATGGCATTTAATCCTTGGAGACAGAGGATTTAAGCCCCCTTTAGTTTAATTTCAAAATTATACTTAAGTTTAAGGTATTAACTATGGATCATTATTGCAACAAATGTGCTTCTGCAACCAAATTGATTAAAAAGAGTGAAATCAACTTTGGATGCCCACGATGCCATTCTCAATTTGAGATTGACAATGGTAAAATTGTAACTGCACAATTTGGAGGCAACATAGCTAAGCCTACAATGAGTGGTCCAGGATCTTCCCCTCTCTTCAAAGGTCTTTCTAATAAAAATAGAGGAACTAATACAAGATTTGAAACTAGCATAGATACAATTCTATCTAGAACTCATCGTCCTGCGCCAATAGATCCTGAAAGAAATGTTGAAAAAAGACTTGAACAATTCCATGTTCATTTTGAAGATGATTCAATTCCTTACGAATTAGACATCAAAGAGAGAGCTAGATTAAAAGTAAGACAAGACATTAGAAGAAGAGAAAAGTTTTACGAAGATGCTGCTAATAGAGTTGAAGAAAATTCAGTTCAGTACATAAAAGAAAATTTTCATCCATCTCCAGAACATGTTCAATCTTTAGAAGAATCTTTATCATCTCGTAGAAAATATGAAAAAGTAAAAGAAAAATCTATTAATGATGATGAATCTCCAGATCAAATTGCACCAACAAGAAGACATTCTGTAGCGAAAAATACCTATTTGACAACAGTTTTTGATTCAAATGTTTCAGATACTGATGCTGATTATAAAACACAATCACTCAATCCAAAGTTTTTAACTGTAGGGCCTTTTGAAGGTGTTTATGGTGGAACTTTAATGTCAAACCATCAACTTGATGCTTATTTGGATTCAGAAAATTTTGATTTAGGGTTATTCATAAATAAAACAACTAACTCATTTGATTTTCCAGAATTAGATGAAACATATTCGACAGATTTTATGTCGAGCGATTTACCTAGTTTGCGTGTACGAGATTTTGATCCTTCAGATGACACCATCGAAGAAGCTCTTGAAAAGTTGATGGACAATCCTGACATTGATACTTTACCACAAATTAAAGCTCCTCAAGAAATTAATAGAGATAAGCAAACTGGCAGAGGTAAAGAGCCTAGAAATCCATTGGAATCATACCCAATTATTCCTGTTGGTACAACTCCATTGCCAAAGTAATCATGTATGATTATGCTATAATTGGTTCAGGTTTGTTTGGAAGTGTATTTGCTCATCAAGCAAAACTTAAAAATAAAAAAGTTCTACTTATTGAAAAAAGAAATCACATTGGTGGAAACATTTACACTTCCAATAAATTTGGTATTAATGTTCATGAATACGGACCGCACATTTGGCACACCACAAGTAAAAAAATTCATGAATACATGTGTCAATTTTGTGAATTTAATAATTATTCACATAGAGTCAAAATTAATTTTGAAGACCAAATCTATTCATTCCCAATAAACTTATTAACTTTGAATCAGCTGTGGGGTGTTAAAACTCCTCAAGAAGCAAGAAAAGTTTTAGAAAGCAAAAAACTCTCAATAAATAATCCCAGCAATTTAGAAGAATGGGCGCTAAATGAAGTAGGTGAAGAAATTTATCAAAAGTTTTTTAAAGGATACACTCTAAAACAGTGGGGCAGAGAGCCTAGATATTTACCTGTTGGAATTATAAAAAGAATTCCAATTAGATTAAATTATAATGACAGATTTTATCCTGATTCACATACTTATGAAGGAATTCCAATTGGTGGGTACACTCCTATTATTGAAAAAATGATTGATGGAGTTGAATTGAAATTAGGTGAAGATTTTTTCGATAACAAAAAGACATTAGAAAAAATTGCTAATAAAATAATTTACACTGGCCCCCTTGATAAGTTTTTTAATTATTCAGAGGGCAATCTCCATTACAGATCAATAAAATTCGAATCTGAAACATTGAGTGGTGATTTTCAAGGCTGCGCCCAAATGAATCACACTTCTGAAAAAATACCATTTACAAGAATAATTGAACACAAGCATTTTGAGTTTGCAGAAAATGATAAAACAATTATAACCAGAGAGTATCCCCAAGAATACAATGGTGATAATGAGCCTTTTTATCCTATAAATGATAATGAAAATAAATCTATTGCAGATAAATATAGATTTCTATCTAATTCATTGGATAATTATCATTTTGGCGGTAGATTAGCAACTTACAATTATTATGACATGCATCAAGTTGTAGCCTCAGCTTTAGCTTTGTCGGGAAAAATTTTATAGGATAATAAGTAATTTTTTTATAATCAGATAAGTATGAAAGCTGAGCATCTATTAAAGTTAGCCCAAATTAGTTCTCAATTAGAGCGCGAAGGTTTAAATAAAGAATCTGATCGTGTTCGAACTGCATTAATTAAATTGGGGGCTAACTGGCAATCACCTTACATGGACATTCCTTTACTAGAGCGAAAATGGCCCTTTGATTTAGTTGATGAAGACTTCCAAGAAGCCGATGATCTCAGACAAAAATTTCCTCGTTATGACGAAAAAGAAGATCTTGATCTTGCTGGTGAAGACGAAGTTGAATTTGATAGTTTAGAAGTAAGACTTCATCCCGGTGAATCTGATCCAGGTGCTGGTATAAAATTTATTTGGTATGATGGATCTTCCAGCTTACAACAAGGTACAAACTGGGGTAAAGATATCAAGAAGCATGATGAAAATAACGCTTCTGGTATGAGATATAAAAACCTAGTTCCAACATTTTATTAATTTAAGGATTTTATGAGATGACATTTTTTAAGAAAAAGCAAGAGCTTGATAATTTTGCTCAATTAGTTTTGGATTACATTGTAGCAAAAGCACAAAGTAATAATTCTAGATACGCAAGTGTTTCTGACGCTATGGCTCTTGCATCAGTCGAAATGTTAATTCAAAAAGAATTAGAAAATGGCAATTTCAGTAACCGCTTAGCACAATCCCTAAGAGACACTAGAAACATGCCAACAACCGATGATTTTGAGCAAGTTCGTAAAAAATACAGAATGAAAATGCGCAAAGCTTTAGATGATGCTAAAGCAACAGGTGGAGATCCTAAAGAAGTTATGCGACAGCTCAGATCAGAATTTGCAAGTTCGCAAGATAGATCTGACAAAAAAGTAAGAGATTACATGATGGCTGAAGCTTATGGTCGTAGCTATCAATTGAAAATGGCTGAACCTGAAGCTGCTATTGCAGATTATTTTCATTTAGGTGATAAAGAAACAAATGAACAAGGCTTTCTTGATTATTTGTTGAAAACTGAAATAGATCCTGAAACTGGAAAAAGCAAATTTTCATTAAATTTAAATCAAGATCCCTCAAATCTTGTTAGCGCCGCTTTGTCTGGTATTAAAGGTGGTGTCGGCAGAAGTAGAAAAACTAAAGACATTCAACAGAAGCAAAAAGAAACTTCCACAGAACAATCTTTAGGGGGCGGTAAAGCCGACTCTGCTGATGTTACAGTTGGTGAAGGCTTAAGGGCAACCAATACTTTGTCACCAGAGCAACTTTTAATTGAACAAGAAGAAAGAGCTGAAGAAACAGACCCCCTTAAAAATTTAACATTGTTAGCTATGCAATTCAAAGCAAATAACATTTTCCCTGAAATTCAAAGCGTCAAACCGATGCTTGATAAGAAAAAAGCTTTATTTGAAAAAAGATTTTTAAATGATGAAGAAATGGCTCAATACGATAGTCTTTCTAAAGCAATTTATCAAAAAGTAAATTCAATTAAAGAAGGATTAATCGGATCAAGATCCTTCCAGGCAATTCCAGAGGGTCCAACAAGACAATCCAAGGCAGCCCAGATTAGCGAATTAGCATTTGATGTTGCTGACATGTATATTATCCCTGGGTATCAAGCATTTGAAGTCCCAGAAGATGAAGCAGCCCAAGCTGCTCCAGCGACACCAGCTGCTTTAGGCTTTGGATCTTTTAAATCTAATGCAGATGCTCACTTTGAAACAATGCTCCCTTACATTTACTCTGCAATGGATTTGCATCCAGCTGGCTCTGAGATGTCACAGGCAAAAGCAAATTCTCCACGTTTGACAAGAAAGATGACTAAATCAATTCCTTATGGTGAAGGCATTGAAACTCAAGCACAACAAGATGCTGTCATTTCTGGCGATCAAGAAGCTATGAATGCTGCTGGAGTGCCAGCTATCGCTCAATTCAATAGAGATTTACTTCAGCTTGTGCATGATTGGCAAGTTCAATCATTATGGGAAGGCGGCAAAGGTCAACAACTCGTCGATTCACCATATAAAAAGAGCGCTAATGATAATTTCTTTTCTGGAATTGCAAAACTTGCTGAAAAGTATAGAGACTATCCTGAAGTTCAACAAAGAATTGCCGAAGAATACACTGCAGCTAGAACAAGAATGGTTGATGGCAAGAATGTAACAGAAGGCAGCACAACATGGCAAAGAACTCAGGAAGATTTTGATGCTATAAGAATTAATGCTGAATTTATGAAATTACTTGACACTGTTGGAAGACAAGTAAGCGGCCAACCATTTACATCATTTGGCCAATTATCTGATGTTGATCCAAGTATTGTTGATAATGCATTAGATCAAATTGTTGCTGAAGAAACTCACTTTGGCGGTGGTTTTGCTTGGCTTCCATCTAAGATTGGAGCTCAATGGAAAGGCAGAATGCATCAATTCGATCCAAGTAGCTTGAAAACTTATTTAAAGAAGAGTTTGGATTCCATCGTATCTGGATCAGCTGGTGGACCAAAGAGCCCCAAAAATGTTGCTTGGTGGCAACATGGTCAACCTACAGACACAGAGGGTGTAACCCCAGTAGTAAGAAGAAAGGCTCCTGGTGCTGATTCTACCCAATTAGGACAAGATGAAGAAAATTCTGGTTTAGTACAGACCATGAGTTACTATCATGATGAAGACGAAGATGAAAAACCTCATAAGATAAAGAGATTTAAAATAGTAGTTAACTAAATTACAAAGCCCCCTTTAATTAATAAGGGGGCTTATTTTTTTGAAAAAATAAAATGAATTTTTTTCAAAAAATAGGTATTTTGTATAAATTAGCATAAGTAGTAAATAGGCTACATAAGCCAAAGATTAGGAGAATAAATTATGCCAAATCCTATAGTTCCTATTCATAAGCAAGAAGACTATGAAGATATGTTTGGTGGTGCAGTTGAGGTAAGTGGTTTGTCTGACATTCAGCAAACTCTTCTTGGTCCTCGTGTTGCAGCAAAAAGAACATATTCATCGCAAACTTTAAGCTTGCTTGAAAGAATTTATAAGTCAAAAGATGAGCTTTTGTCTGCTGCTAATTCTCATTTAGAAAGAACTGCTGAAACTACAGACATTTATAATGTTCCTGGTGGTGTTTCAGATTATGATTTACTTGGTCTCAAAACAGAAGGTTTAATAGTTGGCAGTGGCAGAGCTGTAAAGATTACAGAAGCTGGCAGAGTTGCTCTAAGAGATCATTGGCTTAAATCACAAAATGATCAAAAAATAAATAGAGAATCCCCAAGATTTGATTACAAATCAGCTTTAAATAAGTTTCAAAGCATAAAATCAAGCACTGAAGGTAAAGTCGCAACAGCTTCAGCAAAAGGGAGATTCAAGCAAGGGTAATTTATGAATTTACACAGCGAGGCTGAAGTGTTGGCTGATTTAATTATAAAATTATCAGCTGATACTGAACAAAATAAAAAATTATTCAAATTGCCCCCTGTATTTTCTGCTAAGAATCATAAAAAATATGGAAACGGTAAGAATAATTTGATTGCAATTATCAAATGTTCTGCAGATTACGAAGATTTAAATAAAAACTATAAATTGCATCAAATGATTGAAAAGTATAATTCTTACGGGGGCAAACCTGAACTTACTTCTCAAGATTTAAGAAAAGTTCATAATTGGTTGTATCTTATAAATTTTGTTTTGAGAGCAGCAATTATGGAGAAACTATCTGATCAATCTGATGCAAAGATAATTGAAGAAATTATAAAAGGTTTGTTTACTTCAACAAGAAGAGCTTTTGTAGCTCATCCGAATGGTAAGAAATATGAATTCAAGCCATTGAAGTACGCAGATGTAAAAACAATTTCGAAATGGTTGTCGATAGAGTTAAATAATAAGAGGGCTGGTGTTTCACCATTTGGTTACATTCCTTCTCAAAGAGAATGGGAACTTTATGGATTAAGGGGGCAAACCAGAACAGCTTATAATTCTTTAATGAAAGACATCCATAACTTGGTTAAAAGAGCTAGAACTTTTGATGAAAGCGGAGAGCACAAGCAAGCAGACATGATTTATGACAAGCTTGTTTCAATGCAGAAATCTTTAGAGCAAATTAACATAATAATAGCGGAATAAAAATGGATAAAGAATTTGAAATTAGGTTTATAGCTGACAATGATTCCAAAAGAACTAAGGGATTAATGTTTGCTGAGCCTTTGGATGATAAAGAGGTAGTATTCTTTATTTTTCCACACACAGATTATTTATCTTTTTGGAATAAGAATGTAAGTTTCGATTTGAGTCTTGCATTCTTGAATGATTTGGGTCGTGTGGTTGATTTTTGCGAATTAGAAGCAGAATCAGAAAAACCAATGGCTTCTTCTCGACCCGCTCGATTTGTCATCGAGGCGAAAAAGGGAGCTTTTGATAAAATGGGTGTTAAGGTTGGCGACATGTTTGACTATAGTGGAAACAAGCTTACCCTAATACCTATGAAATCTGGGTCGAAAGACTAATTGGTTAAATTAGAGGAATTAAACTTAAATTTTTATAAGTTTTAAATCAAGTGAACCCTGAAAAGGAAGGTAAAAATAATGGCTGATCGTATTTTTCCATCTGCTGAGCAAGATTCGCTCGGTAGCACAAAACAAATTAATACCATCGACTGGGAAAAGTTTGCAGCATCTATCAATAAAAGAGTTGCTCAAGAAGACGAAGAGAAGATGTTTGCAAATCTTGGAGAAGATCATCAAGAATTAGCAGCAGCTCTTGGCTGTTCTAAAGATTGTTCAATGGATGAATTCAAAGAAAAGTGCCAACAAGAAGTTGACAAGAATGGTCCAAATAAAGAAGAATGCCTTGAAGTAGAAGGCGTTAACGAAACAAAAGAAACAGAAGAATCTTCAACTAGAACTTCCGCATGGAAAGATCTCAAGAAATGGCTTGACAAGAACAAGAAGAAGGGTCCTAAGTCTAAAGATGATGAAGAAGATGAAGACGAGGACGAAGAAGATCATGATGAAGATGAAGAAGATCATGATCACGAAGAAGATGAAAAGAAAGACAAGAAGAAAAAGTCTGATGATGGCATGATGAAGCGCAAGGGCCTCGAGAAGAGCTGCTCAAAGTGCGGTGGTAAGTATGCAGGCGAAAAGTGCTCATGTTCTTCAAAAACTGCTTCCAAAATTGTTTTCACACATCCTGATCAAATCAGTGCAGAAGCTTTGATGCAAGCTAAAACTGCTGGAAATGAGACTCTTGTTCGTGCAATTCTTGCAGCAAGAGAAGACAGAAATAGAGTAATTGAATCAAGACTTGAAAGACTTGCTCAAGAAGAGTCTGATAAGAATCAAAGGCTTGCTCAAAGAAGAGAGCAAAGAGCTGCGATCGTTGCACAAGCAGAAGACAATGCTAAGAGATTAGCATCAGCTGATGCATCAGTTGCTAAGAACGTTGAAGGCTTCAAGACCGTTGCTGCACTTAAGAACAATGAGAAAGAAGTAATTGCACAAAGACTTCTTGAAAATGGATTCCCTGCTGAATATGTCGAAGCTACATTAGGACTTTATCAACAAGATGCACCTATGTCTTCCGAAGAGAATCAAATTCGCGAAGTAATGTCTTCATCATTAAACGAGTCTACAAAGAGAACTGCAGTTGCATCACTTGTTAAGGTTGCAGAACTTTCACAAGAGCAACTTGACAGATGTATTAGATTCTGGGTTGATGAACTCGGTTACGGCGACGAGCAATGGGTTCGCGATCTTTTTGCTAAGAAGTAATTGATCACTAAATCCTCCAGTACTTTATAATAGTACTGGAGGATTGAATTAAATCTTATGAACAAATCAGACAGCATTAAATCACTGAAAGATTATAATTTAGATTATATTTATAATCATTTAGAAAAGAATGGCCTTGTTCCCAGAAAACAAGGACTTGGCGTACCACCTAGTGTTAGAGGTAACTCTAATGTATTGGGTGAAGATGCTAGAAAGCAAGGCTTGCCCCACATAGTTTCTGGAATTAATTTGTCTGACATTTATGGGCAAAACAAATAAGTCAAGGAGGAAGAACACTTTGAGTGTTCTATTCTAAATTATGAGTAGATTTAAAAGAATATCTGATGAAATTCCTCAATCTATAGATCAAGCGCTTTTCAAAACTGCTGGCCAAAAGTCTAATGAGGTTGATACTCGTCGTGAAGCTATGGCTCGCGAAATGTCTGGTTACAATACTGAGAGTGCAAAGAAAGTCCAAGAAAAAGCATGGGAAAGAATTTCAACTGCTTCTATTTTAAATGAGCAGAAGTTCTTTGTTGAAGATGAAAATCTTTCAAATTTAAGACCCGAGGATGTTTCTTTAAGTGGTATTAGAAGAGCTGGTTACGATACTGACAATGTATCTACTTCTATGCGTCCTTCGCCATCTGACATGTTCAATGATCCTATTACAGCTGCTATGAGAGGTGCTTCTATCTGGGGTGACTTAGAGGAAGTAAATGAGATTCTCATGGAAATGGCTGATAAAGATAATCAAAATTTTGACAAGACTTCTGCCAGAGAAAAACAGCAATCAAGAATTGCTAACTGGGAACAAGAAAAGCTTGAAGAAATGGGTGGTTTAAGAAATAAAGCATTCGCTACAAATAGAGGCCACCAGATCATCAAAGCTCACCATGAAACTGGTGTCGCAGGTAGAAACAACATTCATGATTATTCATTCTTAAATGAAGCCGAAGAGCAAAGAAGAGCTCTTGCCGAAGCTAATAGAAACAGAAAGTTAGCTATCAAAGATCATAGTGTTAAATCTCGTGAAGAAAAGCACGAAGAGTGGCAGTCCACAAGAGTTGCCAATAACGTATCAAAATTCCAAGATGTTAAGAATAATTGGATTGACGAATTTGATCGTTTGGTGAGAGGTTAATTATCATGCCCCGAACAGCTTTATCTCAACTTGGAGGATCTCTAACTAATCCTTTAAATAATAATGGGTTGAATAACATTCTCCTTCAGCCAGGTCAAGAAGGTGCTGATTTGGGGCAAGATGTCACTATGAAAATGAGTGACCTTAAAGAACTTTTGAAAGAAATCATCGATCCCAAGATAGAAATAACTGAAGATCATCAATACAAAGTGTTGAATGCTCAAAAATTTTTCAAAGAATTTGCTGAAGATTTAAATGCTTTATATGGCGCTTTGAAGAATAATACAGAGAGCACAATAACAAAAGATCCTATTACTGGTGAAGACTACCCAACTGGACCTAAATTGGCTAAAGATTTATTGTCAAGGATTGAAAAAATGAATGAAACTGTAAGCTTAAACAAAGTTTTCAACATGGTAAGATTTTCTCAGGCAAAGAAAAATAAAGCTAGAGAAGAAAAAAATAAGAAGAAAACTCGCGGCAATCCATTCCGTGTTTTAATGGGCCAAGTTGGTAAAATGTTAGACCATGGAATCAGCAAAAAAGACATTGTTAGATACATTTCCAAAAAGAACATGTGGAATGAAGAAACAATTTCAAAAGCAGTTGATGTGGTTTCTGACTATAGTAAAAAGACCAGATCTAAAGAAAAGAAATTTAAAGAAAAGAATTCAAGCGTAAACGAATCATCTATTAGAGTTTCTGCTATTGATGCTACAACTTCTATTTATGAAGTTGATCCAGATTTTACCAAAAGATCCACTGCAGAATTGATGGCAAGAGCTTCTTGGTTAAACGACTTGAACAATTACAATGAGAAAACACCTCAGGGCGACATGCGTAAAGCCGCCAATAAAGATGGTGTCAATGCAGAACTTAAGAAAATTCGTGAGGCTTTAAAAGCTCGTGGATTTGAACTAAATGAATTACCTTAAGGATTTTACAAAATGAGTGAAAAGAAAGAGCATAAACTTGAACACAAGCATGCTGATAAAATCGATGGCGTAAAACTACTTGAAATGCTTAAGCAAGTATTGCCAGCATTAGTAGAACATATCAGCAGTCATGATCATGACAGTGCTGAAAGCAACGAAAAAGCAGCAATCCCATTCATGCCTTTTTCTGAACTTGTAAATGAAGATTTTAAAAATGGCGACCCAATGGTAAGAAAATTCCAAGATGACATGGGTGGCTGTGATGGTATGGTCAAAGTTGTCAAATTGAATCCAGTAATGGCTGCTGAAAAGATCGCTTCAACAATTCAAAATCTTAATCAAATTAAAACAGCAAACAGATTAGTAAATATTAGAAAAGCCTTTGAAACAGTTAAGGATTTCTCATTTGAAAACTCTGGCTCCAAGCAATTGAAAGCAGTTGAGATTTTAGATAATCTTCAAAGATTAGCTGAATCAGATTCTGAAAAGTATGCATTCACAAAGGCAAAGAGAGCGATCTTATCAGGCAATGAGCAAGAAATCGATGCTGCTGCATTTAGACTTCAATCAGTATTTGCATCAGAAGTTAAGCATCCAAATGTCAGAGTTGCATTCTACGAAAATCCAAGAGCTCAAGATGAAGAGCCTTACCAACTATGTCCAAAAGCAAGACATCAAATTGGACATGCTGTTCCAATGCCTGTTTCCTCATGTAGAGACAATTGTATTGACTCCAGAGTAACAAGGGATGGTAAAATAAGTTGCGCCTATCAAGATTGGCTCACAACAGCTGCGGATAATCACATCAATGTCATTGCGAGATTAGATGAAGTTCATCCTGAAGATAATGCTAAAAACAGATTGAATTTGAAAGATGGTGAAAGATTCAACCCTGATAGCATGGCTATTGATTTGATGACATTCGAACAAAGAATGGCTGACAAACTCAAGAAAATAAAAGATTCAAAAAAATCTAAGCAAGTCGAGAAGAATTTAGAGGCAAGATTGGATGATAAATCAGTTCTTACTGGACATCAAGGCTTAGTTGGAGAAGGTAATATGGAAGATAGACTTAGAAAACCAGTCATCGCTTCGAAGGCTGGCATTGATCCTGAAGAAGAAATTTCATTTGGCGCTCAATTGGAAGCAAAAAGATTGAAACTTTATGTTGAAGAGCCAATTCAAACAAGACTTGATGAAGTATCTGAACCAAATCTTGGCAGACATGGCGAGCCTACAGAAAGAATTCAGGATGTAAACATCAAGAAGGCTTGGAATTTGTCAAAGAAGACCAAGGTAGACCCTGCAAGTGATGAAACTTTAGGCGAACAAGTAATGACAAGACATGAGTCTGATGAAGATGCAGACATGACACTTGAGCAATTGCTTGCAGATGCTGAGCATTATTATGACGACGATGAAATGGAAGCATTGGTTTCCACATTAGAAGAACTTTTGAGCAAATCACACAAAGGTTATTAATTAATGTGGTATAGAAAAAGCAATGATTTTATGTCAGGTTTAATACCCAAGGGGGCTGAAAAAGCCCCCTTAATTGATAATGATCTTGCTTCAGACGATAATCCTTATGATGGAAAATCGTTAGAGGATGCTTTGGAAGTAACTAGAAGACCAGAGTATCAATCTATTTTTGATGGAACAGATACAGCACCAACCGTACATAAGAGTAACAATAGTGCTCAGGTTGCAAAATCTTATGACTTAGGACCAGGCAGAGTTCCATCAAATAAGCCTGGAACAATGTATTCATTGTAATTCTATTATGTATAATTAAATTAAAAATGAGGTTGAATTGTGCCAAATAGTTCCGAGAACACTCCAACATTAATTAGCGTATTGAGAAGAGCTACTGCCGAAGTCACTGGTAGAGAAGTTTCCGGTATGATGCCGTTGGAAAAGTCTTCTAGAACATTGCCAGGTGCTAGATCCATGAGTCTCATGGATTCAAGAGCTACTAAGGCGATGCGAACTGCACAACTTAATACTGCATACACCTCACCAAATTTCTATACTCCTTTTACTCAGCCACAAGCATTCCAAGTTCCAACTAACAGAAAAGAAGTTTATACTTGGGCTCAATGGATTTACGACAATGAACCTCTTGTAGCTGCTGGAATTGATTTTTATTCTGACTTTCCTTTGGCAGGTTTCAAAATTGAGTGTGGCTCACCTTATGTAAAAGGTTACTTTGAAAAACTCTCAAAGAAATTAAATTTAACTTCTTTGATGCCACAAATAGCTCACCACTATTATTTGCATGGTGATGTTATTTTATTTGCAACTATTGACTGTCCTAAATGTGGTGGTATGGGTGTTGACAAAAAGACAAATAACACCTGTGACCATGAGGGGGCATCAATTAGCCACATTGATATTCTAAATCCTGATTACATAGAAATCACACCTGGCTTTGGAAACATGCCAGCATCTTACTACTACACTCCAGATGAAAATTTAGTAAGAGTTGTTAGGGAACAACAACCTAAAGAACAGTACAACATGATTCCAGAAGCTTTGAGGCCCATCATTTTACAAGGACAACCTATTAGATTGTCAAATGAGGCTGTTTGGCACTTGAAACATGGTTCTTCAGCATTTGCCCCCTATGGAACTTCTATTTTGAAAAGATTAATGGGTGTTTATGCTTATAAGGATAAGTTAAGAACAGCCCAATGGTTAATTGCTGAAAGACACATTTTACCAATTAAGATGGTTAAGATTGGCAATGATAACAGACCAGCTTCAGAAGAAGATCTCGAAACAATGCAAGAAGAGCTTGCAAATGTTGCGATGGATCCACTTCTTACAATTGTTACTCACCACGCTGTAGACTTTGATTTTGTTGGCGCTAATTCAAAAATTCTTCCTATTTCAAATGAAATGGAACAAATTGATACAGAATTTATAAACGCTCTTTCTTTGAATAAAGCAATTATCAATGGCGATGGCCCTTCTTATTCTAATGCCCAAGTAGGTTTGCTTGCTCTTAACAAGAGATTAGATCAAATTAGAAATCAAGTTGCATACTGGATTGAAGAAAGACTTTTCAGACAAATTGCAATGTGGAATGGTTTTACCACAAAGGGCGATCGTGGTGAAGATGAATTTATTTATCCAAGAATTAAATGGGATGATACTCAGCTAAGAGACAACACTGGAATTATTCAAGTTTTAGCTGACCTATTTAAAAATGGTAAAATTTCAGCTCAAACAATGTATGAGTATTTCAACATTGATTATGATCAGGAAGTTGAAAGACTAAGATTTGAGCAAGCTGCAAATGTTCTTACCTCTACCAACATTGCAGGATTAGGAAGCGTTTCTGGAATGGGTTATGGTGCTCCATCAATGCCTATGGCAAATATGGGTATGGGTGCTCCAGGTACCGACATGGGATTAGGAATGCCTGGCGGGTTGGGAATGTCCCCAGGTGGCTTGGGTACACCAGCAGGCTTGCCTTCTTTGGCTTCTGTTGAAAATCCAGCTGAAGCTTATAGATTGGCTTCAACAACTATAAATGAAATTTTCGAAGAACAAACTGATCTTTATAGTGCAAGAAAATCTTCCAGAATCTCAACGGCATCTTTAAAATCAGCTGCTCATAAAGATTATTTATCAAATGAATTTGAGGTTACAGGACGTGGTTTATTAGGGCCTTTACCTGAAATGCCTGAGCAAATGATTGCGCTTGTAGAGCCAGGTCCAGGTTTTACCAAATTTACTTATCCTCTAAATGCTTATGCAATCAATGAATACAATTCATTAGTTGAAGAAGAGAAAATAGTTTTAGCTAAGAAGAAATACCCTTCTCAACCTATGCAATTGTTCACAAGCTGGGAGCAAAAGCTTTATAGATTAATCCTTGAACAAAACATTCCATTTGCTATTTATGCACAGTATCAGGCTGGTCCAAATCAAAAGTATCAGTTAGACGCAGCAATTCCAGACATCAAACTCGGAATTGAAGCTGATTCAAGAAAATTTCACTCAAGCCCAGAAGATGTTGGTCGAGATCAAAAGAGAGACATGGAATTAGCTTCGCAAGGTTGGACTATTCTTAGATTTACTGAAGAAGAAATTGATAATAAGTCTCATGAGGTTGTTGGTGTTTTATTTAAGGCAATCAAGAAATTAGCTGGTGGTTAATGAAGATTTTCAGATTTGGTGCAGTTGGTAGAATTAGGATTAAGGGAGAAAGTTCTGCACCCGCTGAATGGAAAAGATCAATTTGGGATAAACTCAAAAATAATGATTTATTCACACCAATTAACATTCACGATGAAAATAACATAAGAGAAATAAAAGTATTTTTTAATAAAAAGGTTTTTGTCATTGGCATCAACCTTTTTTTGTTGACTTTTTCTTATTCTTTTGTTAAAGATTTTTATGTAATAATTCAATCAAGAAACAACATTTTAAACATTAATAAAATTGATTTTGCTAAAGAGCTGCCCCCTAAATTATTGAATTATAAAAATAACAAAGAACTCAATGACCAATGGGTTAGTGCAATGTCTGCTCATTTAAAAGAAAAGTATTGGCAGAATAACATGCAAAATTTCAAATCTGCCATTTGGCCTCTTACTAACGACTTGCTTATTCTATTAATGATTTCCAAATATTATTGGAAACGCAAAAAGACCTGAGTGCCTGTACAATTAATTTAAAATTTTGAAAAATGCAGGTTTTCATCTTCTTTGGCTGAAATAGCTTAATAAGAGTAATTTTTGCGTTTTTCAAAAAACTCTAATAGAAGCGACAAAGAGGAAGCCATATGATAAAGCAGGGTATTTCTGGCGGGCTGATCAACTTGAAATCATTTATCAATAAATCAGATTATGTCGAAATCAAAAATTCAAATCTTCGAACTGCCTCTACATTAAGAGAAGCAGCTAAAGATGGCTTGCAATCACTTTACGCTGAAGTTGATGATGTTTTAGATAAGTACAAAGACACAGATGTAATCAAGCTCATGCATGAACTCAGGGATGAAAAACTCCTATGGGTAAGAGCTCGTTCAATTGATGCGGATACAGTTAATGCAAACGGAGACTATTTTTCAAAAGCCGAACTTTTGAAAGAAGTTGACATCATTACTTCTGATTCAGAAGGTAAGAAAGTAAGAACTAAAGGTCCAGCTTATAAAACTTTTGAGGGCGTCCCAATTTATGCAAACCATAAAAATGATGATGTCTTAGAAGCTAAAGGCATGGTTATTCATGCAGAATGGAATGACGATGAAAACTGTGTATATTGTGTGTTCTACATTGATGAATCAGCATACCCAGACATTGCCAGAGGTGTTCGTGTTGGTTATATGCACGATGTTTCTATGGGTTGTCAGGTAGAATCTGGAGAATGTTCTGAGTGCGGAAACATAGCTGCACTTGAAAAAGATTATTGTGAATGTTTAAAAAAGTACAAAGGCAAAATTCATCCAAAATCTGGTAAAAAAGTTTATGAAAAAAACATGGGCATTAAGTTCATTGAATTATCAGTAGTTGGTGATGGAGCATTTGATACTTGTGAAATCGAAGAAATTTATGACAAAGATGATGTTCTAAGTAAAGCAATAAAACTTGAAAAGAAAGCATCTGATCTTCATGCTAATTTAATGTTAGCTGCATCAAATCTTCCAACATCTGCTGATGAGAGAAGAGAATTTGAATCAAGCTTAAGACAAATTAGTAGTGCATCATCATCTGCTGTCAAGATTGCACAAACTTTAGTTGGCGGTCCGTTATTAGCACAAGATGGTGCAGGAGCCAATGCAACAGTATCAAACATTTTAAAATATCTTGGAATTGATCCAGGCTCTGGACTTAACATTCTCGACATGTTAAATTTAGCATTGAATTTCTTAGAAGTTTCAATTATTAACATGTTCTCACGAAAAGACAATGTTGATTTAGCGCATGTAAGTAAAATTTCTAAATCTATGGCTGATTTACAAGCCACAATGCAAGATCTTATTGATGATGGCGTGGATGCTGGCGGACAGCAAAAAGCTCCAATCAATCAAGGCCAAATGCAACAACAACAGCCACAAGCAGGTCAACCGGCACAGGTAGCTCAACAGAGCTATTCTCCAGCGGGTAATGTTGGTCAATTGATGACCAGTAATCAAGCTTTTTCTGTTCTGCCACAAGAGATGTCAAATTCAATTGGGGGCGGGGCAGTAGCAAGCGGTAAAAATTCTAGAGTAATTGTCTGGTCCCATTCGGGTGAAGAGGTAAATTCTAGAGTTGCGACAGCTTCATCAAGAAGCAAATTAACTATTGGTAAGGCTCTGGAGAACCTTGCCGATGCATTAGGCAAAACTGCTAATTTAAGAGCAGCTGAAAATAATAATCCAATCAAAACAAATTCACCAAACAAGGTGTCTGGAGGAAAATCAATGAGTATTTGGGAGAAATTCACCCAACAGCGCCGTTTGAAGCAAGCTGCAAAGGCTACTGAAAAACTTGAGTTAGAAGACAAATCTGGTAATAAGATTGTAATCTCTTCAAAGGGTGATGTAGAAGCATACCACAACAATAAAAGAGTTGCATGGGAACCTAACATTACTGATGAGCATTTAGAGGCTATTTCAGTTGGAAATGGAATTGAAGTTGCTGCTGAATTTTTAAGCCAATTTGGCCGTGCAATCAGTGCATCCAAGACAAATGGCAGATCTGTTGTATCAAACTGGTCACCAGAAGTTCGCACAGAAGTTTACGAAGAAGCTTTAGAACCAATGCACAAGGGTTCTTATGATGATGTAATTGAAGATCTTTTAGGCAGTGAATCTGCTGAGAGATACAAGAGAAACAATCCATCAGGCGAAGAATCACAATCAGAAATGATTGCAGAGCATGGCGGTGATGTTTTAGCTGACAAAATGCAAACCAGAGAAGAGTTACTTAACGACGCTGGTCTTTACGGAAGAAATTTTGTAGATGATGATGTCAAGGAAGCTCTTTTGGAAGATGCAAGAAAAGGCAATCCAGAAGAAGTTTTAGAGGAGCAATTAGCTGCTGTTCATAAAGAGCATTCTGCAAGTTCCGCTTCTATAGTAATCAAGACAGCTTTAAGCGCTTTGGCAAATTCTGTAGTAGCTTCAAGAGTAACTCCTGAAGAAATTATCGAAACCACAATAGCTCTTGCCAGAAGAAAAGATTTCGCACACTTAATTAAATTAGCACAATTGGGCTCAAAGACAAGAACAAAAATTGCTTCTAGATTAGATTTTTACAATCAAGAAGTTGTTCTTTCTCCAAGTGCTGCAATTTTCAATGAATTAGGAAAAGTTGCATCTTCTGAAGTTTCAGCTAGAGATTTACATGAAGTATTGGCAACAGTTGCTGCAAATACAGAAAGTATTACAAAAACTGTTACAGCATCCGCACTTGAACTCATTAAAGACAAGAACATTGCACCTAAGATGTCCTTGACAAGAGCATCAAGATCTGAATTACTCAAAGCAGCTTTAGCATCTCATGTTAATAATGAAGAGGGCGTGAGCAGAGAGCATCTTAAGACAGCTCTTATGGCATTTGCTGCTGCATCAGAAGATGCATTGGTTACTCCTGCAGAAATTATTGATTCAGTTTCTGAAATCAGTGCAGAAGAGCTTACTGCAAGAGTTGAATTTGCAAAGAGTGAAAAATCAATGAATCAGAGACTTGCATCTAGAGCAAGAAAAGAATTTTTTGGTTCTGCAAAGTTTGCTTCAACAACAGATGTATCTGAAAATACAATTGGCTGGCTTGCTGATTACGCTATCGAATATGGACAGTCTTCACAAGCAATTGCAGAAGCTGCTCTTTTAGCAATTGAAAATCCAAGAGTTGCATCCAATTTAGTTTCTAAATTGATCAAAACTGCTAAAATCACTATCACTGATGAAAGAGTTGTTACAAAAAGAATCAGTGCCACATGTGAAGAATTAGGCCTTGATCCAAAGTCTGAAGATTTTGAAGCTCAATTCCGTGAGAAAGCAATTGCTTTATTGCAACAAGGTGGCTACACTGTAGATCCAAGTACATTCACTTTGAATGAAGTCAACGTCTCTGCAGATGGTTTTGTTTCCGCTTCTGTAACTTCAAGATTTACAAAATCCATGGATGCAAGTGCTATGGAAATGCCAGCTGCTGAAGGTACTGATGTTGCTGAAAATCCTGAGAATCTTGGACCAATTGGACAAGCTGAAGAAATTGCAACTGAAGGCGCTCAAGAAATGAGAGCAGCTAAGAGAAAGCAAATTCTTGAAAGAATTGCTCAAATGGTTCCAGGAATGGCAGCTCCTGCCGCAGCACCAATGGGTGCTCCAGCTGGTGCAGACTTAGCCGGTGGTGGCTTAGGCGCATTGACCATGGCTGATGAAGAAGCAGCTCCTGCAGAAGCAGATACAGATGCAATGCCAGAACCTGGCACAAAACTTCCAATCGGAAGCATTTGTCCTCAATGTGGTTCTAAGAATGTAGACTTAGCTAATGGCACTGGCCACTGTAATGATTGTAATACAGATATGGAAATCAAGTATCAGATTACAATTATGCCAAGCAGTGATACAGAAAATGACAAGTCAAAGTCTGAAGAAGCACCAGAAGCACCAGCAGCTGAAGCTCCTCTTGGTGGAGACATGGGACTTGGTGCAGCGACAGCTCCTGCTCCAACAGCACCAGCAGACCAAGCGTCACCTATGGGCGCACCAGCAACCCCAGGAATGCCTGCAGCTGGTATGACCCCTATGGCTAAATCAACTGCTCCAGTTATGGTCAGAATTTCTTGGAAGCAAAATCCAGAAGTATTCATCAAGGCAGCTCAATCTGACTTTGATCCAAAGACTGAAAGCGAATTGCCAGTTGGCCACATTTGCCCAAGCTGTGGAAACAGAGAAGCAAAGAAGGTTAAGAATACTAGATTCTGCTATGACTGTGGCGAAGTTTACATTCCTAGAGTTCATAGAAGTGCAGACAAAACTAAAGTTGAAGTCAGCATTGACAAGATTGTATAATCATTGATAAATCCAGGCCTCTAATTAAAAATTGGGGGCCTGGATCTCTATCTTCTTAGTTTAAATCAATTCGAGAAAATTCTTTTTTTAAAAAAAATTGCAGGAAATTAGGAATAATTTATAGAAGAAGCATAGGGAAGGGAGCTAACACTATGGCCTTAAATAATGATAATAACCAGCGTGATGCTCTCAAAAGAGCTATGAGACTTGCTGAAATGCGCGTTGAAGATGTTGAAGATATGCAAACCTGTGTCGATGATTTAGTTAGAACCGCAGGCTTGGATGAAGAATCAGCTAAAATTGTTGCATCCGCTTATAGAGCTTCTGTTTTGCCAGAAGTTTTGAGAGAAGCAGGTTTAGATCCAAACTCTTTTGAGATGGATACAATGGAAATGAAGAGTACCAAGCCCTTCGCAGATGAAAATAATGCCGAGCCAGCAATGGCTGATGAAGATGCAGACATGAATTCAAATTATGATGAAATGTCAGATGATGATAGCGGCATGGAAGATGATAGCGAAGCTAATGACGTTGCGACTATCGAAGTTGAAGTACCTGCTGATAAAGCAGATGAATTTCAACAAGCTCTCGAAGAAGCTATGACCAAAGTTTTCGGTGATAGTGCAGTTGCAGAAGAACAAGATGAGGAAGAGCCATCTTCCACAGATGAAGACAATAAAAATGAATCCATGGGAATGGACACCATGCAATCCATGGCAAATAGGAAGGTAAAAGATATGAGTAGATCTGCCCGCGCAGAACGCGAAGCCATTCTTGCCTCACTTGCTGGCAACACACGCACCGCTTCTAATTTTGAGTATGCTGCTGATGCACAGTATAGCAATGAAGGCAACTATGACAAAATGACAATGTCAAATAGCGAAGGCAATAGCCTTCGTGATCAAAATACCACTTTTAACAAGCAAGAAGTTCCTACAAATAATCCTGAATTATTAGGTCTCAAGAATGAGATCAAGGGCAAGAAGCTTGAAGGCACTCCTGAAGATGCTTCAATGTACGAAGCTACATTTGATTTATTCAGTGGTACACCTACACAAGGTATGGATCCTGATTTTGGCAATTTTGAAGTTCCAACACAAACAGAGATGACCAGCCGCTCAAACATCGTTTTAGCATCTGTTAATGATCAAGACGCTGCTGAAGAATTCTTATTCAATGAACTCACCGCAAATGGTGTAGACGAAAATACAATCTCCAACATGACATTTGCTGAAGGCCTTGCGCTTTACAGACAAATCAATGCTTCCAAAGTAGAAACACTTGCAAAGGTTGCAGCACTTGAATTAGATTTAAGTGGCCGTGACCAACTTGCTATCACTGCTGAAGAAGATTGTGATTGTGGAGAACCTGGCTGCGATAAATGCAGTTCAAAAATGACCGACCAAGCATCTTGGGCAAAGATGGAAGAAGCTTACTCTAAGGAAGCAGAAGTTTTCCGTTCTAGACTCAAGACAGCTTATGGTGTTTCAACAAAGCTTTGTTTAGCTGGTTTGATTTCACCTGAAGAAGTCGAAGCAAATGTCGACTTATGGCTTAACGACGGTTTGACCGTTAAGGCAATGCTTGCATCTGGCGCACAGATGCTTCGTATGTCTCAGACTGCAGAACAGCGTGTAGCTTCTGCTCACGTTGAATCTAATGTCAGAACAGCAGGCGTTGCATCAATCCCTGGTTTCTCAGGAACAACAAGCAATGTCTCATCTGATCTTCAGCAGGCTTTGAAGTCTATCTTCAGCAAGCCAGAATTTGAAGGTTAATTTTCATTAGTTTGTTTATTATTTGTTTTATAATCCTTTAGGAGGAAATTCCAGAAATGGCTATTAAAGAACTTATTAACGTATTCCCATTCAACTATTCAGTTGCTAAGGACACTGTATTCTATGCCGGTATGGTTCTTGCTCGTGGCACAGACGGCCTCGTTCTCAAGGCTAACCGTGCAACTGTAGCACACCAAGCAAGTGCTTACATCGTAGGCCTTTCAGCAGACGATAAGGCTGCAACAGGTGTTACATTCATCCAGGCTGACCCAGTTGGTTCAACATATGTTGACGGTAGTGGTGTTGTCCAGGCTGCAAACAACGGTTGGTTTGTTGGTGCAAAGCGTGGTCTCGCAGACAACGCTGCATTTGATGAAACAGTTACCGGTGTAACCGATCTTACATCTGGTTCAACAGGTTACCAAGGTCCACGCAGAGGCGTTGGTGTATTCCAAGCTCCTGGCCAGTTTGTAACCGATCAGTTTGCTCTTTACCAGACAAACGATGCAAGCTCAACCAATACATCTGATTCATCAATTGCAAGCTTTGCAATCAACGATCTTCTTACCTACGGTTCCGGTTCTACCAATGCAGGTAAGCTTGTAAAGGTTCAATCAAGTGCAACCAACCAAGGTGCAGTCGTTGCTAAGGTTGATCGCTACGATTCAGCTGCTGGCCTTCTCTACATCACCCTTCTTTAATCGGTGAATGTACATAATTACTAGGAGAAAATAAAATGAGTATTGTTAAAAATGCAAGAAGTGTAAACGAGCAGAAGGAAGCCGTAATCGCAGCAGCTCTTGAGACTGCTGAAGGCCGTGTTGCTCTTGCACAGGCTATGGTCGAGCCAATCAAGACCTCCCTCATGTATCAGGCTATTGGCCGCAAGCTTCTTATGGTTGATGAGCTCCCACAGGGTGCTCTTCCACGCTACGAGAGAGACATCGCTGTTCGCTCAGCTGTCATCCCTAAGAGAGGCTCCGTCCCAACTCACGTTGTAGAAGCAGAAGAACTTCTCGTTCCAGTTATCGAGATCGCTTCCAACCCAACAATCAAGTTGAACGAAATCCGCCAAAGAAGATATTACATCGTTGACCGCGCACAGGTCCGTGCTAAGGATTCCCTCCAGCGCCAAGAAGACGTTGAAGTATTCAGCGTCATCAATGCTGCAGTTCCAGCTGACCATAGCATCTCCGTAACTGGTACTCTTCAACCAGACAACATCAACCTTGCGTTGACATTGATCGAAGAGCATGAGTTGATCGGTGCTAAGATTGTTATGCATCCTCAGCGCTACAAGGATGTTCGTATGTGGGGTAAGGACTTCTTTGATGAAGCGACCCAACGTGATATCCTCATGACCGGTCTTTACGGCCACCTTTACAGCGCTGACATCCATGTTTCAACCATGGTTCCAAAGAACGCTGTATACGTTCTCGCTCCTGCACAGTTCGTTGGTGCTATGCCTGTTCGCCAGGACATCACCGTTCTTCCTGCAGACGATCCAAAGAGACTCCGCCTCGGCTGGGTCATCTTCGAGGAACTCGGCTTCGCAGTAATCAACGATTACGCTGTAGCAAGAATCCAGGTTAGCTAATTTTAGTTAAACCAAAATAAAAAGGGGGACTTCGGTCCCCCTTTTTTTATGTATAAACCATTGTATGAATAAACTTAAAATTAATGAATCTGAGCTTTTTGAGAACCTCGAAAAATGGATTGGTTACAATGTTGATGTTATTGTAAAAGCTCAAACAATTTCAAAAAAAATTAACGAAGCTAAGCTGCTTCACATTCATAGATCATTACCCTTTGAAATTTTGCCAGTAGATGATGTTGCAAGTGATTTCAAACTTACTGTATTTTTGGATCATCCATGCAAAGATACAATTGAAATTATTTTGAATAGATCTGAATCTTATGTACTAGACGATCAAGAAAATAAAAAGATACTACTTGATGAAGACATTGATAATTTAATTACAAATAGTAATAATGAAGAAAATAAAATTTATCAAAAATTTATTGAATCAATTCATCAAAGAAATTATACTGAAGTAAATAAAGTTATTAATTCTGAGCTTTTACAATATAGAATGAAATTAGAGCCAAAATTAAAAGAAATTAAAGATTATTTAAAATCAATAGAAAATGTTGGTTTAACTAGTCCTACTGATGGCACGGTTTCTTATCTTAACAGAGTAATGGGTCGTTGGGATTTAGCTTTACTTTGGGATACTTGCCCTTTTGTAGTAGTTTCTAATACAGAACTTACTGAAAGTGTCAAAAAGGAAGTTGAAAGTTTTAAAACTTTTGAAAAAGAGTGGTCTTCCTTATTAAACACAATGCAAAAAGCTTGCTTGACATCAAAAATGGATGTTCAAGTTATTACTGACAGTAAAGACAATGAAGCCGATGCTTCTGGATGGCTTTCTATTGATAAATTTGGCGTACCCCAAATAGGCCCCCTTTTACATGTTGTTAAAATTAATGTTTACTCAATTTTAGAGGGCAACATGAAGAAAGACGTTGCTAGTCCAACTGGACTTATCTACAAGTAGGGTTTTTGCTCTCAATTTTGTAAAATAGTTAATAAGAACATTCAAATGAGGAAGCAAAGATGGAAAGAAGAGCAGCAGTCAACTATTTGTTAAAAATTGCAGATAAAACAGATAATTCCAAATTTAGCTCAATAGTAAATGATTTGGCAAGAAGGGTTGCTCTATCTATTGATCAAGATGACATTAATTTAGACAAATTTTGTTCAAAAATGGCAGCTGAGTTGATGTTCAGAGATGACTATTCAAATGCAAATAAAATAATGAAAATTGCACAAGATGCTAACAAGCCATCTGAAGATGTTTTGCCTGTCGAAAATAATGAAGAGCAAGAAGTTACCGAAGAGCCTGTTGACCAAACAACAGATTTTATCAAAAATAATCTTCCAGAACAAAAGCCTTCTGAACTTCCACCTCTTGATTCAGAAAAGCTAAATGATTTTATTTCACGTTTACAAGGTGTTGGAGTAACTATAAATCAGGATGATTCAGAAAATAATCAAGTTCAAACGGAGGATCCTCAAATTCCTGAGAATTTGAACTCATAAGTTTATTTTTATTAAATACAAAAACAGGTGGTTCACCAGCTTCATACTTTTCTATGATTTCTGATGTGAGCCACCTGTTTTCTGCTAATTCTTCAATTAAATATAAACAAAGGTTTAAGACAACTAAGGCTTCTGTAGGAGACAAATCTTTAAACGCACTCATTTTATCATGGAATTCGATTAATTCCAGAGCATGCTGTCTCAAAAGATTTACCACATCATTTGGTAGCAATTTGTAACCCCATAAAGATTTATTATTTTTAACCTTTTATTCTACCTATCTCCAAAGCCGCTCAAATACTGCCCTGTCATTTCTTTCGCGCTCGGTGGAAGCGTATCCAATACAGATTGATCAATTTCTTCTTCTTCAGCAGATCTTCTGTCATAATTTAAAAATTGAGTTTGTCTTCTGGTTCCTAATCCAAGGGCTTCTGATCTTGCCATGAATATAGTTTGCATTTTTTCCATTTCAGTGGCAGTAATTTTTCTCAATTCTTTTCTTGACATGCCCCCAAATTTTAACATTATGTCTACTTCCAATATCATAGGGGGCACTGGGCTATTGGTTTGTGAATCTCCATTGTAATACTTCACAGCAGAATTATAAAGAGCAGCCGCTTCAGTTGCACCTAAGAATACATAAGTTTGATATTCAGACCAAATAGCTTCTACAACATCAAAATTTAATTTTGTAAGAATTTGCCCATCTTCATTTGACATAAATTCACATGAAGGAATCACAGCAATCCAAAGAATAGCCTTTTTAAGAATCTCCCTTCTTTCATGCTCTCCAGAAAGGTACATTTCTTCTTCGCTTCTCATTCTGAATGCTTGAGTTTCAGCATCTAGCATTTCGTGCCAAAATAGCTCTCTTACAGCTATGTAAATTTTATCTTCTTCTTCCCAATCAATTTTGATTAAGAACTCATTTTTCTTTTTTCTTAAAGGTGGTAAGTTTTTTAAAAAGTCTTCTTCTGAGCTTTCTTCTGACTCTTCTGCAAATAAATCAATTTCTTCTTCATAGAATTCGTCATTAATTTCCATTTTCTTTATTTGCCTCATCAATAATTTCTTTATCTAATTCTCTGGTGTCTTCAGGTAGTTTAAATTCAGAAATGTCAAAATTTTCATCATTAGCATAGGTCCTGTAAGCATTTGCCAAAGCTCCATCTGTAGCAAAAGCTATAAAATCATATTCATGAATATATAAATCTGATGTCGATGCTAATCTGATTCTTGGTTTCTCCCAAATAATATTTGGAAGAATAAAAATAAACATTCCACCAAAGAATAGTGTAAGCCCCTTATTGTCTTCTTTTGCTTTTTCTAAAAACACAGAACTTGAAGTTATAAAAGTTAATGTTCCTGAAACTTTTCTTTCTGTAATTGTGAAAAATCTTGGCCCTTGCTCAATGCTGTCAGTAGAATGAACCGCTGTGGCTTTTACATCATAAGTATTATCAACGTTTAAGCTCATTGATAGAATTTTTATCATTAGATCTTCAGATCTATTATTTACTACATCAAAAAATTCTTTTGCTGTTTTATGAGCTTCAAAATCAAAGCAGCAATCATAATTTTTTATTAATCTGTAAATTGTATTGTTTTCAGGCTGCTCTGCTGTTTTTCTTTCAGAAAATAAACATCTTCCTCCAGTTGTTTCTACATCTATGACAACAGGAGTATTTCCTTCTACTCTAATATTTATCTTATCAATAAATTGGGGGCCATAAAGATATGAATGTTCCAAAGTTGATGTTAAAAGAATAGGATAACCAGGCAAAATGAAAGCTTTATAAAGAATGTCGTGAAAATCTAAAAATTTATCAACATAATCTTCTTCTGCTTTGTATTCTTTAACCATTGGGTTTAAAGAAAAGGTATTTTTTGTTTCAAATTTCGAACTTAGCAATGTGGCAAAAGTGCTAACTGGGTTGAAAGTAGAGATTGGTTTAACTGTTCTCGAGCCCTGGTCGTGGTTGAACTGATTAATAAACATCGGGCGCCAATTTGGATCTTCTTCAGATAAAAACTCAAAATTATCTCTAGAATCGCCAGCAGAATAAGTTTTAGAAAGTTCTCGGACATCCCATGTGTAATGAGACAGGAGATTTCCTCTCAACTTCGACTGTACTGACATCTGATTAGGGTCATCTATAAAAGGAACCTGATTGACATCATAAAGGCCAAGAATAAAAAATTGTTCCAGGCCTGTAGATCTAAAAATTCTTGTTGAGTCGTCATTTATCATTGTAGACCAACTTTACCGTCAGTTAAAAGTAGCCATTTTCTAGCAAGTGATCTAACTACTTTGTAATGAACATTGCTTATTGTTTCTGCAGTGATTGGTATTGGCTTTTCAGATTCATCTGTTTCGTAAATGTTCCAAGAAACAAAAAACCTGATTAAAATCATTTTGCAAAATTTAGAAATTTGTATTACTGGCTTTCCATTTGTATGGTTGATTGCAGTACATGCTTCCATAACGGCTGACATGTTTTCAAAATCCCTGCCTTTTGCCTCGCAAATACATTCAAATGCTTCTGGGTCAGTAGTATCATCTGGTAGAACCATAATACCAACAACATCACCATCATTGTTTCTAGCTTCTTTAAATTTTAATGTTACTCTAAATGTTGCCTGTGGATCTACAAAAATTGACATTTTATACCTGTTCTGTAAACTCTAAAGAGGGCATTGAATTTCTTGTTTCTGATAAGGCAGTAAAATTTATTGTCCTTGTTTGACTTTCCATGTTGCCATCTCCAGAAGATGGCTCCCACGCCAATTCATTCAGAGTTATTTTAAAATTACCAAAATCAATTATCAAACCGCCACCATTTATACTACTTGGCCCAGCTAATTTTTCTAAATTGCTGAAAAAGTCAATTGGCGATCTGTAAGAAATCTTTCCCGTGATTAATCTTCCTTCAGAATATAATGCATAAGGATAAGCATTTTCTCTTCTTCTAGATTGTACATCACTCTTTAAAGAGTGAGCTGAATAAATTTCTTTGAGCTGATTGTCAATAGTAAGCGAAATACCAGTCACAACAAAATCTGGAATTGTTAAGCCTTGATAACCTGTAAATAAATTATCTCCTAAAGCAGTTGGCAATCCAAATGTGCCACTATTGTAAGTAGATAACTGAAGCTTAACATTGGTTCCATTAACAACGCGCATTGGATTGTTTACAGAAGAATAGCCATCAATTAATAATTGTCTGTTTGTATTCAAATCAATTTGCTTGTCTCTGTAAACTCCCAAAGATTTTATTTCTAAATCTACACTGACATCTTGACCAACTGAGGCGTCTAACGAAATTTTATTAATTAAACAGGGGGCTAACAAACCTTCTCTTAGAGACAGCAAAGAGAATGCTGGTTCTGTATCTGGTTTAAAAGTATTATTGTTCTGAAAACAAACAAGAGTAGCTTCATCTGCATTATGTGCATAAGCAGTTCCAGCAGATAAAGTAAGTGTTCTATTTGCTTTATTTACTGAAGTTACAGATACATTTTCTGGTGTGCCAACTTCAGTGATTATACTTAATGTAAATGGGGTAGCCAAATTTGAAAAATCTGATACATTGTCTGTTACTAATGTAGTATCACCCACAGCAGCATTTTCTATAAGATTTCCAGCTGCTGCGGTAGATGTTCCCCACCAAGAACTTCCAGTTTTATACCAAATGTTAGCAAATACTGGAGTAACCCAACCCATGTCGTTCTCAAAAAGAACTGTTTTTAAATTTGCACTTATAGAAATTTGACCGATACTTAGTACACTTGGGTCTGCACCTTCGCCAACAAATCTATTTTGATTATAAGATTTTTGATTAAAATTAAAACCAAATTGTTTTACTTCTAAAATTTTATCAGGTGTTATGTTAGAATACTGAGCATTTAAATTAAATTCTCTGGGGGCATCAAAAATAAAAGCAACTATGTCATTGAAGCCGCTTCCTAAGTGCCTTAGACTTAAGTTTGAAGAATAAACATCAAAATCACTCATTATGGAACATTCTCCACAACAAATACATCGTATTTGGACCAAGAAATTGCGTTTGTACCCGCTTGTCTTGTAACATTAGTACCTGGAGCTACTTGGACGTCTAAAACTCTGTCAAATAGCTGATTTGCCGTTCCTACTAAAAACTGAGTATTACTTGCAGTATTTTGTGGAATAGTTATAGTTGGCAAAACAATAGGGTCGTTGGTTCCATTTTGAGCAGTAATTGTAACTAGAATTTCATTCTTGGTTGTAGTAGTCTCACTTACTGCAGGGCCATACAAAGGGTCTGTGCTAGTGCTTGAATTAGTAGGAACATAAACTCTCAATCTTCTAGGCTCTTTGGTAATCTTTCTTGTCAAGTATACACCACGAGAAATTACTGCCGTGCCGCTAATTCCATTATCAACAAAACCTAAAAGTTCAAAGTAAGGCCTAATGTTATTTATAAGATTCCAGGAGCCTGAGTATGTAGCATACATGCCAGTTGCAGAAGCATTTGACACATGCATTTGTATGTTTCCAGTAGATGGTACTGCATTCAATGACAACACCAACCAATAGGAATAAATCGATTGCATTTTATAATTTGTTTTCAAAACAATCTTTTTCAAATCAATAGTTAGTTCACCGTTTTTGTCACGTAAAATGTTTTCAAATGTTACATTATCAAATGTTGCTTCTGTAATTTCTACATTTGGTTTATTTAATGAAGGATCATTAGAATAAAGCTTTACACTAACATAATCTGTTAGATTTGTAAGAGATGTTGATGTTGCTTTAAGTTTGAATAAAATTCCACCTAAATGCAAATCTGTAGCACCAGTAGGTGTAATTTTAAATGCAATACCAGAGGTTGATAAATTGACAAAATCATTTGGTGATACAGGGGTATTCGTAAATGGACCGGCCCCCTTTATTGAATTTACACTTGATAGTCTATATTCTATTTGTTCACCAGATTGAGTTGATTTTCTATAAACATGGTAAAATTGAGCATTTGTCACTGGGGCCCATTGGATTATGTTTACATAATTGGGGCCACTTGGATTAGTAATTACTGATTGAACTGTAGTTGGAGTTTCTTTTACTTCTCCAGTTGTAATAACTGCACTTACACCATAGTAGTATGTACCATTAGTGAGAGAAGATGTTATTCCCTTAAAATCATAAATACTTGATAAACTCAAAGACGCAGGGCCTGAGCCATAAATTACAGAGGGTGAAGAATACAAATCACCTCTGAACATTGCAAAAGTTCTATTCAAATCTCTGCCTGTTATAGCATGATATGCATCTGCAAAATTATCGCCAAATTCAAATCTCTCAAGCCCTTCATAATTAATTCCCTTATTGTAATAAGTTGAATCTTTAAGGGGTCTAGATGCCCAGAATTGTCTAAAAGTCTTTCCTGAGCTTTCTTGCAGAGCTGAAGTGTAGTATTCCAATGCTCTGACAGGATCACCGATAGAAGCCCTTGATTTGTTACTTAATAACTGATTTTTAGTAGACTCAGCTACTTTCATAATTGTTTGACTGTCAGTAGTTGAAAATAAAGGGGGATTTACAGTTGATGCAGGATAATCAATAGCTTGTCTTAAAATTGCTGGATTTAAGCCAAATGTGTCAATCTCAGGATCATTGGGGTTTAAAATCAAAACATCAGCAATGTGGAGCCAATCTGAAGGCAGTGGAGGATAGTAAAGGAATTCAGCTGGATCATGCGATGCCACAGGCACTGGTAAACCGTAGATAGCTTTAACCTTAGGTTCATAAATGAAATTTACACTTGTTCCTCTATCAAAGGATTGTGCAACATAACCACCGTTCACAGCTGGATCCATAATCAAGCCTAAACCATCTGTGGTAGCAGATTCAAATACAACGTAAGTGTTTGTTCCGATGTAAGCTGTAATTGGGAATCCTAAATTTATAATTCTTTGTGGATTTTCAATATAAACTATGTTTTGTGAAGTGGTTAAATTTTCTTTCAAAACTGATGAATAAATTGTATTTACAGTCTTTTGAGCTTCTGAAATCGGAAAGCCTATTCTCATTCCGTAAACATCTGACGAATTGTAGGAACCAGCAAAGTTTTTAACTATAGAAAGTCTTTGTGAAGATACACTTATTGAATTATTTAAATAAGCAATTTTGCCAGAAGATATTTTGATAAATTTCTGATCATTCTCATCAGGACTTACTGTGAATCCAGATGATGTATTTGTTTGAACAATACCAAATGCTGGTAATTTTTTCTCTGCCAAATAGCTTAATTGATTTAGATTGAAAACTGCAGATCCAGGTGTATTTTCATCACCTATGCCTTGATTTATAGAATAATAAGCATTTCCAATTACTCTAGCGTATTCAGCTATAAACTCTTCGTTAATTTCTGCCATAATTTCCTCAAATCAAAATACTGAATCTTAAATCTAAGTATTCTTTTAGTCTTTCAGGCATCAGATCTGAATTTGTTGGATCTGTCCAAAAGTCTATAAAACTGGGGGACCAAAATCTTAAATTTATCCAAGCTTTTACTAAATTATAAAAACTTTGGTCTAATTCATTATAAATTTTATCATAATCGTTATTTTTATTGATAATGTAAGGTGTTAGATACACTCCCATAAATTCTTCTGCAAAACCACCCCAGCCTCTTGGTTTTCGCTTATCTATGTAGTGAAATACTACATCTTTAGTAGCTAAATCATCTGGATCAAAATAATTTATTTCAATTATAACATTGAAGATTTTAATATTTTCAGGTGGTGCCGATGGATAATTTGTTTCACATGTTGCATCTGGTATTTCATCTTTTCTTGACATTTCTATAACAGATTTGACATCTAGGTCTTTTGTCATAAAAATAGGAGTACCTGATAATTCACCTTTTAATAAACTAGTAGATACACTTGCTGCAGGATTATCGTTACCCATAGATGGGGCAGATTGCTCCAAGAAAATGTTTGCAAAAGCATAGACATTTTGATAAACTTGACCTGAAGGCAATAAAGTAGTGAAGTCTAAACCAGTGAAACTTCTTTTTATTTTTGTTAATTTTGCAGTTACATCTTCATTTGTAATTCGAGAAACTCCATGGCCTATCACTGCTTCAAATTCTGCAAGTGCTGATGTAGTTGGTGGCACTTTTGCAAAGCCATAACAAAGATCGATTGTTCTATTTTCCAAAGGCAAGCCTAAAGCAAATTCTTGTAAAGAAAAATACTCATCTTTGCCTTGTACTAATAAGTCCATTGCCAGCAATACATCTGTCAATAATTTTGCAGTTACTTCAGGTGTTTCAGACATTATGAACTCCTAACTACCAATCTGTCACCAGGAGGCGCACCATGATACCCATTTTGTAATTCTTCTAGAGTTTTTGCAACGTATACATAAACAATGCTTTCAGCAAGTTCGCTTATGTCATTAATAGCTATTGGTTCAACTGGAGAAGTAGTTGGATCTAAATGAATATAGTAATCTTTTGGCTCTCCTCCTACTAGTAATCTTATAACTACATAGATATCTCTAAAGAATGGAACATAGCCATTTGAATTGTAATTTTCTCCGCTAATGTTGAGTCCTGAATTGCTAGTCAACACTAAATTTGTATTGTTTGTTATAGATGAAATAGTGCCAATAAGTGTCCCAGAAACGTTGAAGATTTGTGTCCCTGTTTCTAATTCTGTTGTAAATAATGTACCTATTCCAGTAACGCTTGTACTTCCTGATGAAACGGAAATAGTTCCTGTTTTTGCAATAAATTTAGAAATAAATCTAGGATAAATGTAAACTATTGAAGGCTCTGGGAATTTTTTGATAGTCCAAGCCCAGCTAGCTTCTTTCTGAAGCAAAGCTGTTGTAGCTCTTTGAGTATTTGCCTTTGGTAAATAATTTTCAAAATCATCTTCATCTCTATTGAAGTAACCATAGACCTCTGGAACTATTTCATTTACTTTCATCCAAGCCTTATAATTAACTCCACCCCAATTATCCCAAATAGAATATGTTCCATTGTCTAATGGTATTTTAGTAAACAATGTTTCATCTAAATAGAATGAATCGAAATTTAAAGAAATAGATCCGCCTCTTTGTCTTTCACTTGGGATGAGGGCTATCCAATATTTAGTATTACTATCTAAGCTAATTGTAGCGTTGAAATTGAAAATTCTTTCGCTGCTTGTTAAATCGCCAAAATCAATTGAATCATTTGCAGATGTAAAACTCAAACTTTCATTAATAGTTCCATCTGCATTTGAAGAATAAATTTTTATGTCTAAAGAACCTGTTGAGTTTGTTAGAGTATTAGTTGTATTTGAACTACTCAAAATTACACTTAAAGGCAAAGCACATTCAAAACTATTTGTATCAGATACATTTATGAATGAAAATGCTTGAAATTCTATTTTTCTTGCGGATTCATCATAGGGAGTTTGTGTCGCTAATTTTATGTCTCCGCCTTGTGGAGCTGAATTTAAATTAATAACAATCCAATAATTTGTCGATGTCAAGAGTGTGGCATCAAGGCTCCAGTAAAAATCTTTGTAAGTTCCGTCTTCAAGGTCGGTGTAGTTGATAGAATTTGAACTTGTCTTAAGTAAAGCTTCTGGCTTGCTGTTTGTTGAATCAGATGTATACAAACTTACTGTTAAAAGACCACTATTCGAAAGCAATAAGTCGTCGGCTGAAAACAAATCTGCCTTAAGTCTCAAAGCAACAGTGGTAATTTTGCCCCCATTTATACTTTCAAAATTGAATGCTGTGCTATTATTATGTAAGGTTAAGTCTACTATGCTAGAGGTTGGTATAAATTCATAAATAGTTTCTGCTTGCTTTCCAAAAGAATCTAAAGCTTGGCCAGAGGCCCCCTCTAATGTTAAAGTAAAACTATCAGAATAGAAAGATCCTGCTTCTTCTGGATCTGCCTCTGATACACTGTTGAAAGCCTTGATGTTTGTTTGCCAGTATGGAGTACCTTCGGTTAGAATTGTGATGTTTATTGCAGCTTCTCTTACAGCAGTGAATTGATTATCATATTTAAATAAATCTTCTTCATAAAATTCACCGCCTGCTTCCAAAAACTGTAACACTAATTCATCTATTTCAGCAGGTGTTCTTCCCAAGGCTTCATACCTAGCCCTGAACTGAGCAAGAGTTTCTTGTGTGCTGTCTGGAGGATTTACAAATCTTGTTGTTAAAACTCTATGCTCGCCCATGGATAAATCAGGCACAACTGATGCGTAGCCTTGCAATCTCCATTCGTCAATAGTGTCTAAGTTTTCATAAGTGAAATAACCTATCACTGATTGCTCTTTTTCAATTCTATTTTGATATTCTTCTTTAGAAATAAAATACTTTGATGCTAAAATGTACCAATCTTTTCTAAGTGAATTTTCATTTTGGTCTTCTAAAACTAGTCGCAAAGTATAATCTAGACCCAATCTGTTTCCAGAGGCCTGATTGTCTGCGGCAGTACACTGATCAGTGGGCTCTAGAAATAATTCAAATGTGTTTGCTAAATTAAGCTTGTTATTTAATAAAAATAAATTATCAGCATTTAATCTGAGCATTTCTGTAGATGGGGGCTTTGAAGAAATAGTTTCTATCAATTTTCTTTCATTTGTTTCAAATTGAATAGCAAGAGTTTCGTCTACATCAGGCTGCAACAAAGGATCAACAGGAGATTTTAACAATCTTCTGAAAATGTTAGACGCAGCACCATTTGGATCAAGCAATGAAGTAGCAGAATTTGCAATTGTGCTTGGTGTTCTAGATGCTAAAATCAGCAATCTAGCTGCAGCATTAAGAATTGATTGATCTTTTCTCTCGAATCTAAAATTGTTTATAGTTTTATATAAAGAGGGCACTAATATTGAAGAAATTAAAGGATCGCCGTGAGGTTTGATTGCAAAGCTCATTGGGATTTGATCTATAAAAGTAATTTCAGTATTTTGAAGTATTGTTATTCTATTTGAACTTTGAGGATCAGGATACAAATTACTTGTGCCATTTACAAAGTTAACTTCAATTGCGCCATAATTTTTTGAACTTGCCCTCTTTAAAATTATTTTTGCAAAAGTTAAATAATCTAAATCAGGCTCAGGATAAAATTCAAAGTTTTCCCAATCATGTCTTGATTCATCGGCGCTAAACTTAGGCCCCAATTTTATTGAAAAATTAGCTTCTCCAGTGTATTTTTGTGATGAATTTAAATTTGCACCATAAGTTTTTACCATAAGAATGGCTGATTGAAATTCGCCAACTTTTAAATCGCTTGAATAGTTGGACACACTATTGATAGAATAGTTCTGATTTTGTGATAAAATACTATCTTCTAGTTTATATTTATAAGGATTTGAAGCTGGCAAGACATTTGTATTTCCATCTATCAATTCAAAATGTAATCTATTATTTGCAATTAAATATCTTAAATCATAGCCAAGTAAATTATAGTCTGATGAATCATTTATAGCATGATCAGTCCAAGTTATTTTTGAATTCAGTTTGGATTTGAAAAAATGCTTTACGTCCCAAATTAAAATTTCATTGGTTGGTAATACATATTCAGAGGGGGCATCATCAAATGTAATTATATCATTGAGAACCATGCCATCTTTAGATCCCCAAAACATCACTACATGCCACCATGTCTGGGGGTGATGATCTGTTCCTCCAGCTCCAACAGTTGGATCATAAATCAAATTATTGGGTATGTTCAATCTGATTAAATAAGTGTCACCATTGTCTTCAATTTGGTGTGCTAAATAATCCAATTCATAATTGGAATTGACACTTACATCTATTTGCTCCCACACTGAACCGTTATGCTTTTGCAATAATTTATTGTAATACATAAATCTTACATCTATAGGAGCATCAGTTTCAGCATCAATAACTTGAATTCCATCTAGATAGTTTTTGTCAATTTCAAATACATAAACGTAGTCATCATAATGTCTAGCTGTAACATCATCATTGTAAATTGAAATCCATCTAGCATGCTCGAAATAAGGCACTCTTGTGTATGGCGCAGGCCCTCCACTGTATCTTATTGGAAATTGACTACCATATCTAAGTTCATAATTTCCAGCTTCAAAACCAACTGAAGGTGGATCTTTTACATAGCCTTGCCATGCATTATAATACCAAGTACCAAAGCCTTCTGGGCAAGGCGGTCCATACAAAGAGGGATTCCAGTTAGAACCAGTTGCAAATTCGAATGATGATGCATTATAATTTTTAGTTAAAAATGCACCTTGCATACCAAAGTTAATGTTGTCATTGGATGAAAATTTTACTAAATTATAATTTTCAATTACAGAAGGATCTGAATCGGCAGGATATCTAAATGTGCTGTAATCTTCATTGTAGAAGAAAGTACTGCCTCTCATTTTACAAAGAAGACTTTCTAAGGCTAAAAGAGTCTTAGGACTTTTATTTGAATCCCCTAGTAATGAGAGTACACTGTTCTGAGCTTCTCCAAGAATGTAGGAAATTTTTTTCAATCCTTCTCTTGTTACATCACTCATCTAATACTCCATGATTCAGTTGAAACATTATCTGGGCCCGAAGATGGAATTTTGTTTATTTCCATCGCGCGAACATTTACTTCTCCTATGTGAAATGTTTGTTTGTCAATGCCATTATCAGTTATTTTTATGTCATTGATTTTAACATCATAAAGAAGTCTTATTGGTTTCATTTTAGTTGAAACTACAAAGTCCATGTTTCTGCTTTGTTCTGCATTTAAATTAGCAATCGGCCTATTATTCAAAAAGTCTTGATAGAGAAGATCATAAGCCATTGTAGCTTTTCTAGAATCTTTTAAAGAGGGCATGGCAGTAGTGTGGGTTTGATCCCAAATAGTTTCAGCATTTGTTACAGCTGTTGAAACATAGGGGGCAAAAATAGTGTTATGCTCAATTATAAAATGCTCTGGAGTAAGTGCTTTTTTAAGACAGAATGGGCATTGTGTCATAATCCAAACCTGTCTTCTTTTTGCAAAAATGTCATAGATTAATCTTTCAAATTCTTGCAAGATAGCAGCAGTGATAGTTTGATCATCTTGAGCAGCTTCTAATTTAATTGTTACAGAGTGCTCAAGTTCGTACGTCAGAGTTGCAACTTCTTTTTGGTTAAGTGTTTGTCCAAAAATAGAAATAGCTGGCAAGGCAGGTTTTAACTTTCTGTCTCCAATATTCCAGCCTTTAATTTCTCTATCAAAAATAGTGACATTACCAGCTGCGTTTTTGGGCATTTCTGAAAATAAAATTGCCTGAAATGTTTCATAGATGTTTTGTTGCATTTATAACCACGCTCTATCTGCCAGCACCCTTGGATTCTCCATCTTTTACTGGGTTTTTAGGAATGTCTAAGGCTGTATTTCTGATGTATCTGTTGCCTCTAGTAGCTCTTTGAACTAATAATCTTCTTTCGCCATTTTGAATCAATGTGAGCTCATCTTTAGCCCACTTTTCTCTTTCTTTTTGAGTTTCTGATCTTTGAGCATCTGTGCCTTGCAATCTTTGTTCCCAAATCATTTGAGATGATAAAAGAGCTGCAACTGCTGGGATCGGAGGTGGATACTGAATTTCGCCCCCAAAATTTATTTTTTTAAGCGGCACATCATAAATAGCTGCCAATGCAGAATCTATTTCAATACATGCCTGTTGAATAAAAAATTCAATGTTTATAGAAGGCAAAGTTTCTGGAGCAGGATTGAAAGGGTTTGGATCTGGATTTTGCCCTTCAATGACAATGTTCTTTGGTAAATACTGCTTTACATCTTGTACGGTACAATACATCCTAGACATTTTGTGCTCCTTCTGATTCAGCTGTCACTTTTTCCAAGTATTTAGGAACATACTCTACACCTTCATTAGGTGGAAGTAATCCTGTTCTTTCTAATTCTTTTCTGTTAATCAATGTGTAAACGTTAGTGTTTTCTAAGTTACTAGCATTTTTTGCAGCTGAATTCATAAATTGTTGGTAATCTTCATCAATGTCAAGATCCATGTACCAACCAACTGCAGTGTTGTACAATTCGATTCCATCAGGAGCTGCGTCAGTTCCTTTGAGTTTGTTCATCATTTGAGCTTGTCTTCTAGAAAGGTCAGTGATCATTACATAACCTTTGCGTTGATGAACCCATTTTGCTGCCTGCTCGTAAGTTAAACCTGCTGGAATTGGTTCTTTGATGTTTAGGCCTAAAAATCTTATTTTGTCAGTAGTTTGATACTCATGCCCAGGAATAACAAATAAGTCGTATTTTTCTTGCATAGAAATTTGCTTTGCGATTAGTCCAATTTGAGGACCGTCATGAGCAACAATTCCTATGACATCAAGTCCTGAAATAACCGCAGCTGAAAGAATTGATTTGATTGATTGATTTCTAATTTGTTCATCTCTAAAATCTGTTAAATCACCAGCATGCACATGAAGATCAACTCTCATGACATGTTTTCTTAAGGCTTCAATTTTTCTATACCAGCTCATAGACTTACTCCTTCCTTTAACTTTCTATCAGTAAGGCGGTAAATCCTATTCTCTTTTAGTTCCACATTCAGAGCAAAATTTTTCTTGGTTGTCAAATTTATTGCCACAGTTCTTGCAAAAAGCAGCCATTAGAAAAGGCCTTCCACAATGTGCACAAAATTTTGCATTTGGTTTATTTTGGCAACTGCATGATGTGCAAGTTTTTATTTCAGAACTAGATTCAATTGTTTTTTTAGTTTTAGTAGGCACTACACCAAGAATTTCATCAGCTATAATGTCAAATTCTTCAAGAGTGTCAGGTCTTTCATAAGTTTTTACTTCAACAGGTTCATAAGTTTCTTCTTCTGATAAATCAATTACATCCATAACTTCATTTTGATTTTCAGCAAGATTTAAATTATTTTGTTGCATAAATTTTTTCATTGTTGGTGAATCAAAAATGTCAACATGAGCATCTACACCTGAAACACCGCCAAGTCTTACATTTACAGCTATTTCTTCTGGCTCATCTGCACTTGTTGTGGTATGACCAAATTTATTTACTCTAACGTTTGATAATGATTCCGACTTCTTATCAAGCCTGAAAGACACTCTATTTTTTTGCTCTTCCATTACAGTCCTCTAATTAAAAAAGCCCGCGATTAAGCGGGCTTGCCTATCATCTTAATTATACAAAACTTAGCTCTTCTTGTCTTCTGATAAACTCCAGCTAAACTTTACAACTTTGGCTCCAAGAGCATCTTGAATACCCATGATGTAGTCCATCATTTTATGCTCATTAACATCTAAGGGCGCATCGAAAGTAATTGAGCAGGTATGCTTCTTAGTATCATTTGATTGCTCAGAGTCTTTGATTGTAACTCTAGGCATTGCAAAATCTTTGATCAAAGGATTGCCCATGTTACCTTCGAAATTTGGTGTTGAATAGTCTTCCATCTTGTTTCCTCTTTTTCAGATTTTTGAACCCCTATTTAGAGGTATTATATTATATATTAATTATTATAAATCTTTATTAATCTGCTGATCATCAAATGAGTTCTTAATCTGCTCTTTGATTTTATCTTTAACATAATCTTTAGCTAAACCTTGGTATTGCTTAGGTATGTTCAAATCACCTATAACTTGACCTAATAGCTTTTCAATAAACTCATTATCTGTAAACTTAAGTATAGCAGATGTAGGATCGAACATGCCTGACATTAATGCTGCATCAATTATAACAGATACATTGTCATCAAACCATACTTTCATTTTTGAACCAAAAGCTTGACTGAATGCCCATCTTAAAGGTTTTTTAATTAAGAAGTTTCCTAAGTTCAAACCACCTAGTGCTTTAAACATCTTTTACTCCAATTCAAAGCTATGTTTAACAACTTTAAATGTCTTTGTTTCACAGTGTGGACAATGTCCCTCTACAGCCTTTTTACCATTAGGCCATTTAATCAATTTAGGTCCTGTTACAATTACTTTTGTTCTGCATTTAACACAGTACATAGGGTGTGTGAGTGTTGGTTTATTCTTATCCATTTTTTGTCTCCTTATTACCTTTTATCACTGTCTCATTACTTATCCTAGCCTCAAATTGGTTGTACAATATAAAAATCTGGAGGAAATTTATGCCAATTTATTTATTCAAATGTGACGAATGTGAATCAAACTTTGAAGTGTTTACTACTTATGAAAAAGCAAATTCTGATCAGTGGTCTTGTGAAGAATGTGGATCGCTTAATACTAAAAAAGTCCCAGCTTTGGCAGCTTTTCACATGGGTCTCACAGTTTCTGAAAAGAATGCTGGTGTCAAGAAGGGACGCAAAGACATGGGAGCATACATGAAAGATGCCCGTGATAAGCGTAAGAAAGAATTTGGCCCCAACAGCAGAGAAGGTCAGTCAAATGAACTTTGGACCGGTGGTGAATACGATAAAAGAGTTTGGAAAGGCCCTTCCTCTAAGAAGGCAAAATAGGGTTGTAGTTGATTATTACAGAAATAATGTATGACAATAAAATTGTCTATAATTCCAAAAAATAAAAAGGAAATTATCAAATGAACAATACAGTGGTTGCTCCAGAAGAGCAAGAAGAGAGTTTTTTCGTACAGAATGTCACACCAGGGCATCACTTCGTCACAGACATGGGAATTCATTTCCAACCTTTTGAAGTTAAGGATTTACTATCAGAAGATCCAGCATTATTGAAGAAATCAAGAGACATTAGAAAGTCATTGGCTTTAGGTACTCTTGTTAAGATTTCAAAGAGCGAAGCTGATGATTTGCTTGAGATGGAAATTGCTTTAATGCAACAAGAGCAAAGAAAAGAAGCGTCTACAAGAGACACCTTGGTAAATGTAGATGGTAAGCAAATTGTAGCTGATACTTTTGATGCTGCAAGAGCTGGAAATACTGGAGATAAGAGCAATCTTGTTTCGACAGCTGGTTATGCTAACGACCATAGTTCCTACGCACAAGCTTTTCAGAACATGAGAGATGCTTATGCATCACAAGGTAAAACACTTTCAGCTAGAGATTTTGGTCAAATGACCCAGGAAAATCCAGACATTGTTCGTAATTACATGAATAGAACAAGTAGCTCAGGTGTTTGGTCTGGCGATCCTGGCAGAGGCAAGGCGACATACGCAGTGCCTTCGAGTAATGAGGGTGATTCCAGAGCACCAGCACAAGGTTACATGTCAAATTTTAATCGTGATAGTAGATTGGCTGGCACTGACTACACTAACATGGTAGTAGACAATGCTCCAGAACTTCCTTACGCTGAAGAGATTATTATTGGTGACGATGATGCCGTAGATGCTTATGATGCAGAAGAGGCTAGAAGTAATCAAAAAGGATCTGTTAGACGCAAGAGATCTTAACTGAGGTGATAAATTGGCTGCAGAAGAACAAGTTTTTTCAAGTTTAGAATATCCTGATTCTAATTGGCTAGACTACATGTCAAGCGCAGCCAATCCCGGAGTTTATTTGACATGGGAGAGGAGAAGTACCTCTCCCGTGGCTTTTTATCAAATATTAAGGGGACCAACCATCGATAGTGAATTTTCCACTATTGCAACATTACCATTTCCTGCGTATGAATATGTTGATTCTGTTGGCAACCCATCACATTATTATAAAATTAAAGAAATTTCAGCTGACAACACTGTCATTTCAATTAGCTCCCCAATCATGGGTTCTGAGCTTTTAATAAAAGCTTCTTTAATGTTCCAAATTAGAGAATTGATGAACATTCACATAGAAAGTGAAGAAGCTATTTTTGAACATGGCAACAGAAGTTCTTGTAGATTTGTCCACAAGTATTGGAACAGTTATCCGAGACCTGAAATCAGAATTAGTGGTGCGTCAGAGTCTGGCGATGGAGAACCATTTATTCATTTAGATGATGTTAGTCCCATTTATCAAACAATCAATGGTGACACACAAAACTATCCACAGGGCTTGAAGTTCATTGCCGATTATAATGGAAGGCTGTTTTTTAAAGATGAAAACGGCAATAATGTAAACATCCAGAATTATGATACAATTTACGCATCGTACTGGGTTAGAATGTTTTCTGGAAGCCAACTAAATGATGCTTTGTACATGGCATTGCAGGCAATTAACGCACAGCCAGGTACTAGTAAAATTACTACGGTTGGTCAAGCCCCCTTTTATTATGATGCAGCTTTAATCACAGGGGCAACATACTATCTTTTAAGAAGTTTATTAGTTCAATTAAAATCTAGAGAATTCAGATTATTATTAGCTGACCCTAACACCAATGACATCTTTAATCAAGTTAAAGAAGATGCAAGACTCTATAAAGAAGATTTTGATGAATTTCTTAAGAAAATACCTATCGCTAGATACCCAACAACCAAAACAGTTGTCACTCCTGAATACATGCTTCCAGGCGGTAGAAGTAGATTTTTCAGAGCCATGTTCAAGGGCATGGGCGGTTAATTTTATAATTTATTGATTGGTGATCTTATTATGAACAAGAAATATAAAGTAATTTTAGCTGCTAATCCATTGACAGACATGGAACAAGAGGCAATTAATGCATTAACAACCGGTGGAGCTGCTAAATACATCACCGAATTTAAAAAAGAAATTGAAAAATACAAAACTCTTGATCCTGGTGCTTATCAACAGAAGCTTAAGGAAGTAACAGACTTTTATGTCAATGAAGAAAAAATTACTAATGAAATTGCTGTTAAATTAAAGTTACCAATTCCTTTAGCGACAAAGTATGTTGATAACATCGTTGATACCTACGGCTTAGGAAGGCCAGATGCTGTAAATTTAATTGCTTCTGTTTTGAATTCTTCAAGTGCTTTTGGTTTTACCAGAGACGATGCAATCGAATACATGAGGGTTTTATTAGGTAAGTTCAAAGACACTAATACGGTCGCATCAAAAGCTGCTGAGGATTTTAAATCAATGCAAGAATTGGCTGCAGCTGCAGAAATTCCTGCTATAGAAATTTATGATGTATTTTTAGATGCAGTTATCACTGGTGATTTTTCTCCAGTATGGGCAATAATAACAATTGTTCCAATTCTAAAAATAGATTTGTTAAATAAAGACACTAAAAATGTTAAATCTATTTTTGAGAAGGCTGTTCCAATTATTGAAAGAGCCCAAGGAATTGCTTTACCTTTAAGTCAAAAAGGTGAAATTATAAATAAATTGGTAGAAGCATCCAATGAAATGAAATTTGCTTTTAATCCAATTTTAGAATTCCTTACAGAAACTATGATTGCAAGACAAATTGAATTTTTTAATTTAGCTAAAAAAGATTTCATAAACAAGCCTGATACTTTTAAAGCTTTGTATGATTCACATAATAAGCTAGATGCTGATTTTTACAATCTACAAGAAAGAAGAGATTTAGTAAACAAGCGAAGTACTTTTGCTCCTGCATCTGATTTGGTAGGTGGCCAACCTAAGAAAACTGAGTCAAAAATGATTACTAAATATAAAATTATCATAGCAGCTGAACCAGCAGCACCAGCAACAACTCCTGCTGCTCCCGCATCTGCTCCCGCATCTGCTCCTTCAAGTACACCTTCTACAACTACTCCCTCATCTGCTCCTGCAAGTAATAACTTAGACGAGGATAATAAAGATGATCTTAGAAGGCATAACTTTGTCTTAAGACTTTTTTCACTATCGGTTGCAGAGCTTGAATATTTAGATTTTGAAATTCAGGATTTGATAACTAAGCTTGATAATTATTTAACTCTCCAGCCTCAAGGTGTTGAAGGCGACAACATTGTATCTTTTTTAAATGATGATGAAGCTAAAGTTTTATTTGAGCAATTAAAATTGAAAATTAAAGCTTTCAACGAAATGCAAGCTGATTTAATTTTAAAAATACAACAAATAATAAATGAACAAAAGTCAATAACTCCAAGTTTAGATGCTAAAAGAGATCAATTTGAAATAAATCTTAAAAAAGCAAAAATTAAATCAGACACAATTTACGGCATGAAATTCAAAGAATTTGAAAAGAAAATGAGAGCTGCTCCTTATCTCAAAGAATTTGAAGATAAGAAAAAAACTTATGATGCTGGAAAATCAAGAATTAACGCGCCATCAACTAAATTCATAGTTCCTGTTAAAGTATTTAATCCTGATACAAAAACTTTTACTAGAATGGAAATTCCAAGAGGACAATTTATTTTATACATAGGTAAAATTGGAGAAGATTGCATTAGTTTATTAAGGCAATTAGCTACGATTTTTGCCAGTATTGGAGATAAAAATTCTGCTAGAAGCTCTAAAAGATTCTTAGAATCTGCAAATCAATTAGAGGCAGAAAATGAAGAATTCATCTCCAAGAATCTCAACCCATTTGCACCATCAGTTGGAGAACCAAGATAATGGAAAATTTTGAAAAGTTTAGCGACAAAAAGTGGAGAGAATACTGGGATGATCTTATGCTTAAGGCAAAGAGCCCAGTTCCTTGGGGCACCATTGTTGATGAAAAGCCAGAGCATGGTGAGAAAACAATTTCTGAAGAAAAGAAAATTCATAAATTTAAGAAACCAACTAAGAAGAGATTTAAAAAGCCTAATAATGATTAAAATTGTATAATTTCAATCATTATCTCAAGTATTAGTAAATTATGGCAAAACGAATTTCTTTATCATCAATAATTAAACCAGACGAATCAGAATATGTAAACGCATCAGATCTTGATGCAGGTCTAACAGATGCTTATCAACCTGTTATGTCTGGATCAGCCATGCATGCTAGGCCTTTGCCTGTAAACATGTATACCTATGATGAAGATAGTGAAAAGTTCGATGACACACCATTGTCACGAGCCCCTATGAGAATCAATAGGAGATATGTTCCTTCATCCAAAGATAACTTACCTTTGAAGCAATCTATGGAAAGGCCAGAGTTCCCTTTGTATGAAGAACAGAAAATACAGTCAGATTCTGGTTTAATTTTTCCTAAGCCATTAAATAAATTTACAGAAACAAATCAATTTGACATTGACAAAAATGATTCTATGATTTACCATGATTTCGAAGATGAAATTATGAGTGAATTTGTTGCAGCTGATCCAAATGTTTTAGGCTTATTGCAAAAAACTGGTAGAGCTATCCCTACAGAAGTTTCATTAGCCGCTAAAATGGTTAATAAAAATAGAAATGCAGCTAATAAGACAAGCTTAGCATCTGAGAGACTTAAGTCTGCTCCAAGACTAGTCGTGCCAGAAAACATGGCACAAAATAGCGCAAAAAAAAAGATTCAGATTTAGCGCCTCTTTTTAATAGGCCCCCTGATTTAAATTTTGTAGAAGGCAATGCTGTCTCTATACTTAGCCAAGATCTTGGTGATCTAGGTGATTCTTATAAAGTTCAATTTATTGACCAGTCAGGTTACACTGTCAAGGATTTTTCAGGCTATTTAGACAGTGATGGTATTTTAAAATTAGGTAATGTAAATTTAAAAGGGGGCCAATACATTGTTAATGTAGAGGGCAAAAATGGTAAATTATCTCCTTTTAAAGCTTTTATTCAAAACAAACCATCAAGGATCAATGCAGATAGAAGTAAGACCAATAGAGTAACAGTAGAAGAAGAGTATGTTTCAATTGATATGGATCAGTTGGAAAAGCAAAGACAAAACAATTATGACTCGATTTTGCAAGCTGGTTCAAAATCTAATGATCAAATTGGTACAGAAAATGACGACTATACTTCAATTAGCCAAACTGATAAAGTTAAACTGAACACTGTAAGACAAAATGATTCAGAGGTAAGTACAAATCAAAATGTAAATAATGAACAAGAAACAGATAGTCTTGATTATGCAAAGATTCCAAATAGACAATCTGAATTAAATAGTGAAAACTATGAAGACCTAGATGACTTAAATCAAATAGGCAGACAAACTGGCAGGCCAACTTTACAGCAAATTTCACAAAATGTAAATGTAATAAATGTTCCTCAGGGTTCTAGTGCAGAAAATTATAACAACCAAACAAATAATGAATCATTATTAAACATTAATAATGAAAGTGGTTCAAAGACGCCAAGTGGAGACAGTCAAACTACTTTAAATGAAATTGAAAATAATCAAAATAATTTAAGTGCTTATGATAAAGTAACTCAATTCAATTCCACACAAAATTTTAATCAATTAAATACAAATACAGATAACCAAGTTGGAAATCAATTTGGAACATTGCCATCAAATGAATTAGGCCAATTCGAAGAATTGCCAAGCGATGTGATTCAAACCCAAGAATCTGCCACTACACCAAGAATAAATCAGAATTTTGATTCTCCAGAATTCATGAGTGCAGGCACTAAAACCGAACAACAGATAGATTCCCAAGATACTCAAAATCAACAAATAGGCCTGGATGCTCGAGTTACCCAGCAAGTAGGTGCACAAGCTCAAACAAGTACTCAAGGTACTCAAGCAGGTACTCAAACAGGTACTCAAACAGGTACTCAAACAGGTACTCAA
>JACCDZ011080644.1_pt1 | contig 76707 bp, 111 predicted proteins | sample 7449551 | NCBI WGS metagenome assembly JACCDZ01 (sample SAMN15323452, study PRJNA562643) | freshwater metagenome | isolation source: river surface water | place: USA:Blue River Watershed | collected 2017-08-18
CCGTCCTCGTCGAAGGTGTATTCGTTGGCGATGATCGACTCGTCGACCTGCTCGTCGGAGTTGAGCCAGTCGTACGCGTCTTCAAGGCGGCGGTAGATCCAGTCGGCGAAGTCCCGCAGCGCGTCCTTGATGTCATCCTCGGCATCCCCGAGGTCGCGGTAGCGGTCATCGTCGTGCTCCACCTCGATGCTCATGCAGCCGGAGTGGTTGTAGTGGCCACGGTGGGTGCTGGTGGCTACCAGCTTGTAGAAGTGGCGGGCCTGGGCTTTCTGCAGGGCCTTGGCGATACGGTGCAGCTCGACGTTGCCTGGGCACTCCACGAACTTCTTGGTGCCGTCCTCAGCCGTCTGCATGTATCCGGCAGGCGCCTCGGCCTGCAGCTTTTTCAGGGCGCCCTTTGCGTAGCGGTAGGTGCCCTCCCAGCAGGCTCCATCGCCTTGGCTGGAGAACCCACTGAACCATATCTTCGGCTCCTTGTCGCCCTTGCTACCTGGCTTCGTCGGTGCGTGGTGCCGGTAGTCGATATCGATGCCGAGGATCTCGGCCATGCTGATGGCGTCGTCGTAAACAAACTCCCACCAGTCATAGTCCGGGCAGGACCGGTACCACTCCCGCGCCTTCTCCTTGGCTCGGTCGCTCAGCTCCTCGAACTGGTACAGCAGGTGGGTCACTGCGATAGGCATATATGCTCCTGATCGGCCACCCAGGCCGAGAACGAGGTAGTGAGAGGGCAGGCTGCCAGCGGCAGCATGTCCAGGGTTCGGGTGATGGGTACCTGGTGACTTGGCTCGCCGTCCTTTGTGCAAAGGAACAGCTCGAAGTTCTTGCCCCAGGAAACCTGGAAGCAGTAGAGGCTGTTCTCGCTGCCTCGGTAGTAAACCCGGCAGAATCCGGGCTCCGTTCGGAGAAACTTGAGCTTTTTCATGCGTGTCTCCAGAGCGGTCGGTCACCTACACCTGACTGGCATAGACGACCGACCGCGGCGATCGAATCAATCACGGGTACCTCCTTTCCTTGGGGTGCGGTGGTTTGTCAGCGGTAGAATTTGGCCGCTGGGTAGCGCGCAAGCACTTGCTGCTTGGCGTGGTGACGGCTGCGGGCCCTGATGAACCAGTCAACGAGGAAGTCGCGCTCGTTGATTTCGTCGTACTCCAGGCAGAAGGCGCGGTACATGGAGCCTGTCTCCGGCGACCCGAGGCCCCAGTAAGCGCCTCCCTTGTCATAGGCCCCGCAGCTGCTCATAGGCAGCCGGGCCACACTGAAGCGGCCTGGGTAGTTGCGATCCTCTGCCAGGGCACTATGGCGGCCCATCTCGGCGCCGCGGGCACTGCAAGCATTTGGCAGGGCTGGCGCTTTCATGCTGCGCTCCGGCTTTGCAGATCGTCGGCGCTAACCCAAACCCATGCCTGGACGTACGCACCTTCGCCACCGCTGAGGCTTACCTTGGCTTCTTCGCCGATCTCGACAAGTCCTCCGCTACTGTACTGACGGATCGCGGTGCGGCGGTACCGGTCTTCCTCCCACCATGCCTCCATCTGCTCGACGGAAAGCGCGTTCAGCTTGTGGGCCAGGCTGTTACGCACGGCCTGCATCGCTGCGGCTTCGTCCTGGTCTAGGAATCCGGAAGTCACCCCGGTGTGCCAGTAGTCGCGGAGCTTTCGGCGCCAGAACCGGCCTCGGGTCTCGGCAAATTTGAGCAGGTGGTTCAGGACGTTCGGCGTGAGGTCTTCGGGCCTGTTCATGCTGCCTCCACGTTGGCCAGGGTGTAGATGTCGACCCAGCCTTGGCCGCAGTCGGTGCACATCACTTCCTGGCTGGCAGTGCCGGAGTCGATGTCGACGCCATGGCCGTCCAGGTCTTCACCGCCGCAGAATGGGCAGCAGGCGCCACCCGACTGGATGTAGGATTCCTTCTGCTCTTTGGTCATCTCGCTCATGCTTGTGCTCCGATGTGCGCCAGTCTGGCGCGGAGGTTTGCTGATTGGCGTGGCAGGACGAAGTCGGCCAGCACCTTTGCGTCGTTCTGGAATGCTGAGGGCAGGGCGCCGTTGAACACGCCGCCGGCTTCTTCGCAGATGGCCTTGGTTGCCTCTCCGCCGGCTTCGTCCAGCACCCACAGAAGGTTCTGACCGGCTATCACTTCGTGGAGGATCAAAGGTCGTCCCCCTCTGTGGTTACCGCTTCGGCCAGGGCCTCGGCCAGCTCGCGCTTCGACTCGTGGTCGTAGCACTGGATGCTGTAGCGACCTTCGAGGATCTCTACGATCTCCTCGCGGGTCATGCGGCGTTCGATGTGGTCTGCGTTGACCATGTAGGCGCCCTCCGGGTTGTACAGGTGCATGAAGTTGATCGTCTTGCCGACCCGTCGCTGTGCAGGTGTCACCTGGTGGTAGAGGCAGTCGGCGACAATGGCGCCGGTCAGACGGTGGATGTCGATTCCGGCTGCTGCTCTTGCTTCTCCAGCCATGCGAATACCTTTGCTGTTCGGTCAAAATGCGAGGACATCACCGGGGCCTTGAAGGTGAAGTAGCGGTCGCCGATGCGAACCACGTGGCAGGTGACTCGGCCGATGGTGAACTCACTCATGTAGAAGGACTCGCTGCTGCCGTTGCGCACCCAGCCGCACGGCGGCAGAACTTCCAGCAGATGCCAGTACCGCTCCTCGTCGACCTCGACCGGGTCGGTTGTCATCCGCTGCTCGGTCAGTGCGACGAACTCGTCTGCATCGATCAGTTCGATACCTGGGTCGCGGGCCTGCAGCTCCTCAAGGGTCTTGCCGCTGTAAATTCCGACGTAATTGCTACCCACCAGAACTGCGCCGTCTTCAGCGTGGTTCTTCACTCGGTTGGCAAAAACGAAAGTCTTGTCACCCATAATTACGGTTCCTTCTTGCAAATGGTCCAGCCGTTGCGGGTTACGGTCTCGCCTGCATCCAGGCGGTGGCCGTCCTCCATTGCGTTCATGGTTTGCTGCACGCTCAACCCGCCGCCGTTCACGTCCAGCAGGAATCGTTCGATAAGGTCAGCTGGCAGGAGTTTCTTCTCGCCCTTCGGCGTGGTCACTCGGTAGGTCATTGTCCGGTCACTCCTCGGCGAGCCAGCAGGGCTTTGGCCCGCTTCAGCGCGTCATGGTTTTGTGGGTTTTCTAGGGCGTAGAGGACGGCCGTCATCTGTGCTTTGGGGATGACGACCAGGTCTCCGCGCCGGCGGGCCAGGTCCTTCGCCTTCCATGCCCTGGCCATCAGGGCGTTCTGCCCGCTGTTGCCGTTCATGTAGTAGCGGTCGAGGTGGGCGTAGTTGCCCAGCTCCTTGAGTTCCTGGTACCAGCAGTTGCTGCCGTTGACGCACTGCATCTCTGCCAGGCTGTTGGCGTAGGCGAGGACCATCTTGTCGTCGGCAAGGTGGACGAGGTAGCGGATCATTTACGCGGCTCCAGGAGAATGATGCCTTTGGCTTTGGCGTAGGCCCTGGCCTCCTTCTTGGTAAGGAAGGCGTTGTCGAAGTAGCCAATACCGTCAGGCGGCTCGAAACCCCACATATCTCGGCCGGTCTTGTGGGCGCCTTCCAGCTTGGCTAGCCGGCCAATCTGGACCCTGTCCGGGTAGTTGGCCCTGGCGATGACGTGCTGCTGCAGTTGCTCTGGCAACTCAGACCAACTGATCTGCTTCCCGAGGCCACCACGGCCGGGTAGGTATCCCTCGCCCCACTGGCTGATGCCCATGTTCGGGCTGGTAGGGCACTCGTTGAAGCCGAGGAATGGTACTGAACGGCCCATGCTCGGCTGCCAGATCGGCCAGCCAAAGAGCACGGTGTAGCGGTCGTTGTGCTTGGGCCCGGCGTCGTGGATCGATACCACGTAGGGCGGGGCACCTACCAGGCGGTGCGCTCTGGCTTTGCGAGGGGCGTTCATTCGTTCACCTGTAGTGGGGGGCCGTCGTAGAACTGGTGGTCTTCGTCCAACTCGAAGTAGCTTCCACCCGTGTTGCCCTCGATCTCGCTATGCAAGTGGTGAAGGCGCACGTCCAGCCAGACCACCTTCAGCTCGGCGTTGAGGAGGCCAACCTCTTCCCACCACTCCCGGTACATGAAGTGAATGTCCTCCGGATGTTGGCCGGATTTCATCGGGTAGGGCATCAGATAGAGGCGGCACTGGGCCAGGCCGGGGGCGACGTAGAGAGTCTTGTGCATAACTAATTCCTATGTGCTTATTTACTTAGTTATTGCCATAAATACAGGTCAGTCGAGGAAGCTGGCGATTGCGCCGGCGTCGAAGCCCGACCCCTCTGCGTAGACGTAGTCCTGCAGAGCGTCCTGCAGCATGATCAGGTAGGACGGGTCATCGCCGGCCTCGTGGATTGCCCAGATCTCGTGGTTGATAGCCATGAGCGTCAGAGCTGCGCCGAGGGTGGCTCGGTTCATCGTCACGGTGCACTGCATGCCCATACACTCGACGCTGATCTCTTTATCGTTCGTCTCGGGCACCCAGATGCCGACAAAGCCTTCCTCCCAGAACTCCCAGCAGGCGTACCCCTTCTCCGTCACCCGTGAAGCAAGGGAAAACACTCGGGCCTCCACGTTGATGCAGTGACTGAGGTAGGTGTTGTAGAGGGCGTCGGCCATGCTCTCGCTGTCGTTGCTGCTGTAGACGTTCATCGCTAGGTTCCTTTGGGTTCACAGACCAGCAGGTAGCTGCCGGGGTTCTGCATGCGGTAGTTGGCGGCCTGGGCTTCGCACTCGGCGATCGACGGCCAGTTGTTGAGGTGGTGCTCTTCGCACCGGGTTGCAGAGCAGAAGTGGATCATCAGGGCGTAGAGCATTGAGGTCCTCCCAGACCGGCTGCCACCAGTAACAGTTGACCATCACCCGCTTGTTGCGGCGGGTGGGTCGGTTCGAGACGTAGAGTGGCCAATGCACGACCTTTCCGTCTGGCAGACAGCCGGTGACGGATCGATCAGCGTTCTTGACCAGTCTGATGGGGAGCAGATCAACCATCCGTTTCCCGCTCCAGTAGCCTGTGTTGAACCCACTCCCAGTAGCCGAGGCGGGTATCAAGGTTTGCTACCTCGTCCTGCCAGACCGCCATCGGGTAGTCGGGGTGTCGGCCCCAGTTGGTGCCCTGCATGCCGTCGTACTTTTTCCGTAGCTGCTCTGGGCCCATCTTTCGGTCATCGCTCTCCAGCTTCAGGATCTCGCTGAAGGCGAAGCTGATAGTCCAAGTGGCCTGGCACTCTGAGCAGCCGACGTCCTGCTCCACGCACTGCGGGCTTGCCTCATACAGACGGCCAAGGGCCAGGTCGTGGCTGCGGCACACAGGGCAGAAGTGGCTGGCCCCGTTTTGCAGGGCGTCCTTCATCACGTCAGACGGGGTGATCGCCATACCAGGCCTCCTGCAGAATCTTCGAGTCGTCCGGGTACTCCGGCCAGATGCTCTCCAGCGCGGCATTGACGTCTTCTTCGAGGTTCCCGCGGGTGGTGTGGTCAGCGATCAACTCGATCGGGCTGTTTCCCCACACCAGGAAGATCACTCCTTGGTTCCCGTCTTTTCCAACACTGAGGTGACATTCGTCGGTGGCACGGCATTCCTGTACGACTTCCTCTACGGACATACCGGCCAGGTCAACCGGGACGTCATCTCCGTTGTAGAGGTCGACCGGGGTCCAGCCCAGCTTGGCCAAGTGGCGGATGATTCGGGCCAGGGCCTCCTCTTCGCTGATGCCGTGGTCAAACTGGCGGGAGGCGTTGCAATAGCTGCACTCTTTGCAGGTCATCAGCGAATCGCCGTCCCATTCGTGGTCGCCGGCGGCGTCCGTCTCGAAGTTTTCGCCGTTCTGAATCAGGTCGGCCGACACGGTGACCATCACAGACAGGCGATCGCTGCCGCAGTTGGGGCATTTCCAGTTCATGGGAACTCCTACAGGTTGTCGGCTTCGACCAGCACGCGCCGGCCTTTCCAGGTTTCTGGCTTACTGACCTGATCCGGGTGGACAGGTTGGTTGTTGTCGCGGAACACCACGGAGGCGCCGCGCTCCTTGAGGTAGTTGGCCAGCTCGGCCGCCAGGGTGCTCTTACCGGTCCAGGCTGGGCCTGTGACTGTCACCTTGAGGCTCATGCTGCCTCCAGGGCGAACTCGTCGGCGTCGATGTTCGCTGCGATGCCATTGCGGATCACCAGTAGCAGGTCGTCGTAGGCGAAATGCCCGTAGTGGACCAGGTCAGTTGCATAGCAAGGCATCCCGAGCAGCTCCTTACCGCGGTCGTGGTAGAGCTGGGCGCCACTGAGAACTTCACGCACCTGATTGGCCGGCATTCCGGGCATCAGGGAGAACAGGTGGTCCGAGATTTCACGGTCGGCACCGGTCTCGCGCTCCATGATCGAGTCGATGTCGGCGTCCTCGATGTCCACGCTGTAGATGCTGTCGGGGATCAGGGCGCCTACTGCGCACTTGCAGCCGTCGTTCGACCGGTACATGCAGGAGTTCCTGCCATCCACCGACTTCTTTTTCTGGGTGGCCAGATGTCCGGCCATCACCATCACCACCAGCTGTGCCGCCATCGGCAGTTGCTCGAATTTCATGCTGATTCCTCGGTGTGGATCTTCAGGTCGCGGTCAACGATGAACTCGAAGGCCGGGAGGCAGTCGAGGCCGTGCCAGTTCCATTTGCCGCTGTAGGGGTTGAGTCGGTCATCCAGTCCGTAGAGGCTGCTGTAAAGCTCCTCCTTGGCCTTTGGCACGTCCTCGAAGCGGCACATGAGGCTGTCGCCGTCGATGCTGATGCGCAGCTCTCCGGCGTGGGTCTGAAGGCTGTAGGGGTACCAGCGCTCCGGATAGACCAGCACGGCGCCGAGCCGGGCCAGGGTTGCCTCGGCCTCCTTTCGGAACAGCGCAGCCTGCTGCTTGGTTACTCGTGGCATGGTGCACCTTTGGGGATCTTGAGCAGGCTGTCGTAGTCGAAGGCCGCGTAAGCCATCTCGGCGAGCTGCTCCCAGTTCAGGGTCCAGGTGCGGCCGTCGGGGTGGACGATCATCGGGGTGTGCAGCGGCAGGGCGATCAGCAGTTCCAGATCGGTGTCGCCGCCGCTGATGCTGCCGATGCGGGTGTGGAGGGCGAGCGGCTGCTCGCTGTGTACTGTTCCGTGCACGGGGGTCACCAGTCGTAGGTAGGCAGGCCCTCAGCCTCGTCTGCGTCGCAGTCGAGGCGGACCCAGCGGGTGTTGTCGAGCTTGCCCTCACGCTCCAGCTTCATCCGCCAGTCGAGGATGTCGAGGAGGCACTGCGGCACCGACTCCTTGGTATCATCCGGATCGTCCAGGCACATGAAGAAGCCGTAGCCCCAGGACATACAGAAGATCCACGGGTTCTTGTCTCCTTCGGCAGTCAGGCGAGCTGCCACTTCTTTTGTGAGGTGGCCAGTGCTGATCACCGGGATGGTGTGAACTTCGAGGCTCATGCTGCGACTCCTTTTGCCTGGTCGAGCCAGGCGGTCACGTCCTCTTCGCGGAGCGTCGCCATGCAGTAGCTTCCGAGGATCTGTTGGAACTTCAGGTAGAGGCGAACCTCGCCGCCTTCCCAGCGGATCAGCTCTGCATAGAGTTCTTCGTGCAGCTTCTCCGGGGCGTTGCTGAAAATAGAGGGGGCGAGCATCTCGATTAGGGCAGGCTTGAACTTGGCGTGGTACCAGCCTCCGCTGTAGCCCATGTTCATCTGGGTCTGGCTGACGAACAGCCAGCCGGTCCGGCGCGGGGGCACGCCCTTGCTGTATGGGGTGAACTCGATCTCCTCGAACATCTCGTCAAGGGTGGCCTCGTAGCGCGGCTCGTACCGGCCTTTAGGTTCAAGGAATTTCACCAGGAGCCCTCCTCGATAGACGTGGTCGTGCAGCCTGGGTAGGCGTTTGCACACTGTTCTTCGGCGTGCTCCTCGTCTTCGGCTTCGCACTGGAACTTCAGCGGGTTGTCCAGATCAGGGTCGTCCTCTTCGTAGTAGGTCACGGTGTAGGTGAACAGCTTGGGCTCAAGCTCGAACTGGCCGACTGTGTTGCCGTTGGCGTCCTTCAGCGCTTTGGAATCCTCGCCGCCTTCTATGTCCTTGGCCGCCTTGCGGAGGATCCGAGCTACCTCGGCCCGCCAGTCTTGTTCAAAGGCGTCGTTATCGAAGTCCTGGATGTTCAGGGTGAGTCCCATGTTCATTTCCTCTTGAGGGCTGGGCGAGGGCGCTTGACGACCTCGGACAATGGGCGGCCGGTGACGGCGTAGGCCGTCCTCAGCATGTCTTTGATGGGGAGTCGAACGAGCTGGGAGCGGAGTGCCAGCACAGGTTCTAGCCACGACCGAAGGTTGATTCGCTCGTTGGTAGTCAGGCGGCGCATTCGGGCTCACCTTGGTAGGGCAGCTCGTGGTAGCTGACCTCCATCATCAGGGCGTATTGGAAGACGTCTCCGATGTAGTCCTTGATCTGGTCCCGGTCACGGCCGCCGACGTAGACATCGAATCCGCCGAACTCAGCAGTCACCTTCACCTTGTGTTCTGTCCAGCCGTCATAGCCGCCGTGCTCGTCCATGTGGTGGAAGGCGGTCTTGAAGACCAAGCAGCTGCTGTCACACACGTCGATCACCAGCTCGGTACCGGCGTCGAAGCCGCTACCGGAAGGCATGTACTCACGCACCAGCCGGTGCGCTTCTTCCAGGCAGTGATCCTCCATCTCTCGGCGCAGCTCCGGCTGGCGGTGAAGGTTGTGGTAGCGCTGGCACAGTGAGGCCAGGGCGACATAGAGCGGGACGATCTTCATTGCTGCGACTCCTTTAGGATCTCGCGGATCCTCTGGGCTTGGTCTGGTGTGATGCTCAGCCACTTGGTAGAGGCGACTGCGGAGTGCACCTTCAGGTAGAGGCCGTTGTCCTTGTCTAGGGCGTCGAACTCGGCGTCGATGTAGCGATGACGCGGTGGCTGTTTCGCTGTAGCTTCCATAACGATCCCCTTAAATACTTATCTACTTGAATGCTTTAATACGGGTCAGGCTACGACGTAGCCGGCAGGGGTTTTCTTGATGTGGCCTGCGGCCTCGGCAGCCTTGTAGACCGCCGACGCCCTTGTGTTGCCGATGCTGTGGGCTTTGGCGAAGTCCTTCACCTTCATCAGTTCCTCGCCGGCGGAGAGCAGTGCGTTCATCAGGTCCTCGTCTCGGCCCGGTGTGGCCGCCTTCGGCTTCGGCTCGACCTGTTTGGCCGGGGCGGTCACCTCGATAATCTCTGCGGGTTCTCCTGTAAATACAGGTTCCTGGGTCGCCAGTAACTGCTTCGGCTCCAGCGGTAACTGGATGTCAGGCAGTGCCGGTAACTCAGCTGCCGGCTTGGCGCCGGTGAGGAATATCAGGACTGGCACCACCTCCAAGGCGAGGGCGAACCCCAGTCCCAACAGCGTCACCACCTGCTGGGGTAGGGTGGCACCCCGGCTGGCAATGATCTGCTGACGCTCCTCGGTGGCGCTGGCCACCCTGCCCAGGGCGGCGGTGCGCTCGGCGTCGGCACGGGCAATGGCGCCGCCCTCCAGCTCCTGGGCTTTGCTGACCATGCCTCGCTCTCGCATCCATGCGGCCTGGCGCCGCACCTCTACCAGTTGCAGGTCAAGATCGGCGATGCGCCGGCGTCCTTCCTCCTGCTGCTCGGCTAAGTCGATCAGCCGCTGCTCGCCGCCGGCGGCCCGTCCTTCGACGGCGCCGACCACCCTGTCGAAGGTGGCCCAGCCTGACACCCCGGCGAAGAGTAGGGCACATGCCACCAAACAGCCTGCAAGGGCCCTACGTTTGACGCTGAGCAGAACGGCGGCCACAGGCCAGGCGGCGTACTTGAACACGTCCAGCAGCACCGCAGCGCCGCTGAACATGCCGGCCAGCACCGGGTCGGCTATCAGCCGGTGCACCGCCATGCCAACCGAGGCGGCGGTGACGCCGGCCAGGGCCAGCGCCAGTGGGGTCAGCAGCCGGGTCATCGTTGCACCTCCGCCGGCTTCTTGTGGCCGAGGCCTCGAATCAAGTGGAACCCTGATGCCTGGTGCTTGATCACTCGACCCCAGGTGTCCCAGGGGCCGTCTATCCGCATGATCTGGCCTGGCATGGCCTTGGTCTCCAGCTGATACAGCAGGCCGCTCATTTGCCGCACCACTGCTGCCGATCACCGATGCGGCAGAAGCATCCGTTCCATGCCTGCCAGTACCAGTCATCCACCTGGAGGTCCTGCACTACACCTCCGACCATTCGTTCAACGTAGACGGGTTTCATAAGCACCTCTGTGACACTGGTTGACGATCATGGACTCTACGCATTGGCAGCGATCTCCTCGGCGCCGCCGCGTTCAATCTTGAGCACTGCGAGCCTTCCGTTTACTTGGGAGGCAGCCGTCTTCAGCAGCAGCACAAGGCGATCCTTGGCGGCGATCTCAAGCTGGTGGTTCTCGAAGTAGGCGACCATGGTCACCGTGAGAGCTGGGTACTGACAGGGCAGGCCTTCCACGCTGTACTGGCCACCCTCCAGGGCGTTCAGCGCCTGCTGGACGTAGTGCTGGCTGCCTCGGTTGTCAGGGGCAGTCTCTCGCAGCTCTCTGTAGAGCTGGTTGGCCACGTTGGCCGGTGTCATTGGTTCGGCTTCTGTCGTGCCGTTAAGGGCTTCAGCGTCTTCCCAGATTTCCCGCACGAAGGTCACCACCACCAGCGCCCCGATCTGCTCCATGCGGAAGCTGCCGGCAATGTTGCCTTCTTGGTAGCACTCGTCGATGGTCTCGACGGCATGGTCAATGACATGGCCAGGCTGCAGGGCGAGGACCAGCTTGATAACGTAGGACTCGTCGAACTTGTGCATGCTCATTGCTCCAGTGGGCGCTCTTTGATCGTTGATTCGCCACCGCAGTCCTCGCAGAAGCCCTGATCCATCACGGCCCGCAACTCCCAGCATTGCGCCAGTGAGTTCCAGTCAGCAGTAGCGTCCCGGTACACGTCTCGGCTGCCACAGTAGCTGCAGGCCATGTCCACCTTCACGCTCTCGCTCATGTTCTTCGCCTCGGAATGTTGTGGTACTGCAGAAGGTCCTCGCGCTGCTCGTCCCGCGCTTCCCTGAAGTTCTCCGGGACGGGGGACAGGCCGGCGGGCCATTTGTGGGTCTGCTGGAGGTGAATGCCGGCCACGATGGCGCGGTTGAGCATCACGTCCAGCTCCTTGAGGTCGATCAGGACCTTGACCTCAGCCATTCTGCTCAGCTCCATTCAGCGGGATACCCGCCAGCTCCGCCCAGGCTTCCAGCACCTTGGTCAGTACCTCCGCCGACGGCACACGCCAGTTCTCGCTGATGTCGTACCAGGCGCCGGGCGTCATGGAGTTGAAGAGGAACACCGACAGGTTGATGTTCTCGTTGCCCCCTCCTGCGGTCATACCGGGCGAGATTTCCACGTATTCGTAGGTGAACACCCCACCGATGGCCTCGCCGTAGCGGTCCCAGTCGATTGCCTTGTCCACCACCTTGGCCATCTCAATGGCCAGCAGCAGGCAGCCGCCGTACCAGCGATCCCCTGCGGTGCCAATCTGATCCAGCAGGTTGCTGTTGTTGGCAGGGTGCATGTAGTGGTCAGCCAGCTTCAGGAGGCCTTGGATCAGGGCGCCTGCGGTAATGGCCTCGGCGGCGTGGAAGGAGACAAGCCGGCTTTCGACGAGGTCAGTTCTCAGAATGTTACGCGGCATAGGGTTTCACTCCTGGGTAGGTGTGGCGCTGTGGGCGAGGCATCTGCCACGCGCCGATCGGCTTGTCGGTGCCGAGCCAGACATGGCTGTGATAGGCGTCGTTCAACATGATCCCGATGCCGGCGGCGTAGAACTCCTCGGTGAGGCGGTGCACCGACTGCTTGTGGGTGCTGAAGAGTTCGTCGCGCTTGGCGTTGATTTCCGGGATGTCACGGCGGAGCCGGTAGACGAACTCGACCTTCTCCTGCATCAGGGTGTGCCAGAGGGCGTCGTGGACACCTCGGGCAAACCCTCGGGTGTACGCCGTGTACCGGTGGCGGCCTGCCGGCGTCTTGCTGCCTAGCTCCTGCCAGAGCGGAAACAACGCACTGTTGAGCCGGTCGAGGGTTCCCTTGCAGTCCTCGACCATGTGGTGGGCTGAGCGGATCTGTTGCTCGATGCGGGTGTGGCTGAGGATTTCGTGTCTGGGCATGGTGCGTTCCTAGGTTACGAGTAGTCCCATTCCGGGTAGCTGATAGGCCGCCCCAGGTGCTCGCTGATGCGTTTGTGGAGGTGGGTAGAGTCATCCCACGGCTTGTCGGTGATGTGCATCAGAGCCTCGCGCAGGAGTACGTCGGCGGTGGTCTGCTCACCTCCAATGCGGACGAGGTTGAAGAACTCAAGCCTCAGCTCCTCCTGATCGTCCTCGGACACCGGGTAGGTGACAGCCGTGGCCACCCCGTCTTCCAGCTCAACAACCTGGTCGGCGAAGTAGTAGTCAACGTCGAGGTAGGTGAGCCGGAGCAGCTCAACCTGCTCCGTGGTGAAGTTGTCAGAGATCCCGATACAGTCGGGTTCGTGCTCGTCATACAGGATCAGGTCAGCTTGCTTTGCGAGGTCCAGTAGGTTCTTCTTCACTGTCTCTACTCCTGCTCGAAGTAATGTTGAACCACCTCAGCGTCGGCCCCTCCGCCGGATGCCTGCAGCCAGCTGGCAACGAGCCTGCCGTCGGTGTCCTTGCGCATCTCGTCGTCGTTCAACTCCTCCATCTGGGAGGCGATGTCTTCACCATCGTCGCTGATGAAGAGCACCCGCACCGGCACCTCGGCGTAGACCCCATGCAGGGCACCGCCGGAGATGTCGGCCACCACCCTGATAGGGCTGGAGGGCTGCTTGAACTCCACCAGTCGCTGCATGAACGCGCTGCTGATTTCGCTAGCTATCCACCGGCCGCCCTGCCAGAACTCTCCAGTGCCGTCATCGTCGGCACCTATGCTCCAGAACGTGGCGGTTCCGCTTTCGTGCACTTCAAGGTGGGTAGTGCCGTGGGGAATTGCAGACATGACTTCTCCTTCCCGCCGTGAACCACGGCAGGGTTTTCTGTGTTCTGGTGGGGTTAGATCAGCTCGCCGACGTAATCGACGTTGATGATGAAGTGGGAGGGGTCGCCGTCCTCGTCCAGTTCCTTGAACTGACCGTCTTCATCGGCCTCCAGCTCCAGTACCTGGGCGCGGAACACATCCAGGGCGTGGGCGCTGTCATGGGCTCGCACCAGGGCCGCGCTGTCGTCGTCATCGCCGAAGACGCGGCCAGTTACGAGGAACACCGATGTACCTTCGTCGCCGGTGAGCGCGTTGTTGTAGAGGCTGAGGCAGTGGGTTGCGGTCATGCTCGATTCTCCAGTGGTGGGAAGGTCAGATGCCCGTGCTCAGCAGCGCACTGCAGGCCGTCCAGGATGTTCTGTGGCACCAGAAACTCCCGGAGGTAGTTGCAGTTGAGGTACTCAGCGTGCACCTTCTCCTTGGTAGGCTCGCCGGCCACCCGGACAAGGTTGTGCACATGGCGGTCGGCGTCGAAGAAGGCCACGAGCGAGCTACCAGACACCGTCTCCCTGAGAAGTACAGTCCAGGCGACGCGCTGGCCCATGGGGCTGTAGGTTGCGCCGGTGTTGTAGGTGTTGATCTTCACTCGTCACCTTCATCTTCTACGTGGCAGCCCATCTGGCGGGCCTCCTCCAGAACGCCCTCCAGGCTGTCGCCCAGCTCGTCCCAGCCGAAGTTGTTGTGCAGGTCGCACAGCATGGAAGCCATGCGCTCGACTAGGGTTTGCAGCTGTTGCACAGTTGCGCTCATGCTCACCTCACAAATTGGGGTAACTGTGGACGGTGACCACCACGCGGTGGGGTTGAGTTTGGCCTTCATGCCTCTTCCTCCTCGAACAACTCCTGGAACAAAGCACCGCCGAAGCCGGCGTCCTCGTAGTCCAGCTCGGCACACCTGGCCACGAAGTCCAGGTCAGTCTCACCTTCGTGGCGGCAGTAGATTCGCTCGTAAACCTCCAGAGCGTTCTCAGCTCCGGCGGTGTATAGCTCCCGCACCTTGTCTCTGTACTCACGGACATTCATCTGTTTCACGGTAGCCTCCTAGATATTGCGGTAGCTGTGGACTTTGACGACCACGTTGCGGCCGTACATGCGGGCCATCGCGTGGTTCTGGTAGTGGCCGCAGCAGTCGTGCTCACAGCGGCAGCCGTAGTCGAAGGCCTCGCTGACGGCGGCGCAGAGCCACTGCTTGAAGGGCGCTCGACCTTGGCGCGGCAGCTTCTCCCACACCTTGCGGGCCTGCTCTCGCTGCTTGGCGCTGATCCGACCGTGGACGATGCGGTCTTTTGTGCCGTCGTCGTCGATGCTGAGCAGCTTCGGCGCCGTCAGGCGGAGCGTGGTGACGTACTCATGCCGGTCGAGTTCGGCCCAGCCAGCCCTGTATTTATGGGTTAGCCGTGCATAGATGTGGAAAGTTCGCATGCTCAGATCACCCTGTAGTTGTGGAAGTCCACCAGCTCTTCAGGCCGGTCGAGGAAGGCGTTCCAGCGGAACGACCTCTGGTAGCCGCGATCGAGAAGGTTGCCGCCCCAGTTGCGGGTGTAGAGGTCCACCTCTGGGTTGCCGAACTGCCCGGCCAGCTGGGTCTGGTGTGCCAGCTCGGTGCGCTCCTCGTTGAAGAAGTAGACCGAGGTCAGGTCGCCTCGGTACTCCGGCGTTGTGCTGACCCCGTACCATGTCTCGGTGACGCCGGCGGCGAGGAGCTGCTTGATGGCGCGTCCGCTGAGATAGCCGATCATGCTGCACCTGCCTTAACGTCGATAGGTTCTGGCTTTACGACTACGTTTACGTCGTAACCACCGCCGGCCAGCGTCATCCGCTCCTGGAAGTCCTGGATGCCGCGGAAGTAGAGGGCGCCGGTGGCGGCGTCGCGGTAGACGATCACCTCCTGCCCCTTGAGTGGGCCTGCACCTTTTGCCAGCCCGGCCAGCTCGTACTGCCCACCCTTACCGTCACACGCCAAGAAGGCATACGGCAGGGGCGGCACGCTGGTCAGGGCGCGGAGGGCTGCACCTACGATGCGTTTGGCACGCTGGGCGCTGCGGCGGTACATGCCGGTCAGCATGGGGTCGCCACGCTCAGCCTTGAACTCGGCCAAGGTGGCGGCGTTATCGACGTAGACCAGTGTGCTGGCCAGCAGGTGTCTCAGCGATCTGTCACTCACGGCTTTATCCTCATGGACTGAACCTTGTGCTTAACCCAGGCCGGCAGCTTACCGCCGTACTTCCGGGCTTCCTTCCGTCTGTGGCGGTCGGCAGCCTCCTGCGCACCTTCTTCACTGAGGTGGAGGCTGATCACGCCGTATTCGGACTCATGGGTGCAGGGGCAGTGCAGGGCGGCAAATACGGTTGTTTCGCTGGCTGACGCCATTACTTCACCTCTCTGTCGAACATCACGGCCGACTGGTTATCCAGCATCCAGTCCGGCAGGCAAGTCAGGGTGTTGCCACCTTTGCTCCAGCACGTCACACCATTGACTCGATCACGGGTTACGAAGAGCGTGGTGCGGTCGTTCACCACCAGCGAGTTGTTCTCGCCGATGGGGATGTCGCCGGGCTTGGGGCCACACCCGGCAATCAGGGCCAGGGCGATAACGATGGCGATAGGCTTCATTTCTCACCTCTGTAATCGGCCAGCGATTCAGTCAGTCGTTCGTTCTCTATCAGGAGTTTGTCTCGCTCCTCTGCGACAGACCGGGCCAGGACTTGCAACATCCTGTACTTCTCGTCTGCTGCGATCTTGGCTAGCTCCAGAACTGCGAGCAGCTCCTCGTAGTCGGAGGCTAGGACGCATGTTCTGTAAACGGCGCCGACCTTTGCTGCGAACTGCTTTTCGTGGTTGCTCATACGGCTTACCTGCGCTCCTTCATCGGATACATTGGCTGCGGGTTGGTCAGGCGGCGTCGATGACTTCGTCACCGTCGTCCGACCGGGCCAACCACTCGGAAGCCAGAAGTTTCGGGTTGTATGCCTTGAGCAACCGCTGCGGCAGTTCGACCTCCCAGTCCTTCTTGCCGGCATGGGCCTTGGACAGGGCGTCGGCCAGCTGATCCAGCTCGCGCACCAACACCACCTTGCGGCCTGCTTCTCGACCAGCCGGCACCTCCATGCGGTCAACCATCTCCGACAGCTCGACGGCTCCCGATTGAGAGATGTAGGTGGTCCCACGGCGCTGGAAGTCAGCCACGGCGTGGCGCATGAAGCAGGCCGGCGAGATACCGGACAGCAGCGACAGGCAGAGCAGGGCGGCCGGGTCGATCAGCTGATCCCGACCTTCACAACCGATGCGGCGCACGATGGCCCGGGCAGTCAACACCAGCAGGTCGTCGTCGATGTCACCCGGCACGTCGCCGAGGCGCAATTCGCTCCACCGGCCAGTCATCACCAGATCGGCGGCCTTGGCGTACACCTGCTGCGGCAGGCTGCGCATCTCCTCGGCCAGTTCCTCGGTGTCGGGGAGCTGGGTGCGTAGAGTTTCACTCAGCGCCGACAGATCAAGCACTACGGAACCCCGAGCGTTAGCGATGCGCTTGGCCTGATCGGCTTCGTAGGTGCCCCGCACCAGCTGGTAGTGGCTGAAGGGCAGGCTGCCGCTGTCAGCCAGGGCCAGGATGGCGGACTGGGCGTCGTTGTAGCCGGCACGCTCATGGAGAGGTTCGAGCCGGGCGTAAGGGCGCAGCGCCGGGCTGCCGTAGTCCAGGCAGCTGGTGGCGAAGGCCAGATTCACCTTGGAACGGATCTTCAGGTCGTGGGCCTCGGCGACGCGCTGAATGTCCCGCTCGATCTTGGTGAAGTTGGTCAGCAACAGCAGGCAGGCGAAGCGAGGGGACAGCACCTGCATGTCCATCGGGAACAGGTTGCTGCTGCGCAGGGTGTGGCGCTTGAGCTGATCGACACCTTCCTCGAAGTACGGCGAGGGGATCGACGACCACGACCAGAGGCAGCGCCCCGCGTTGTGCATCATGTTCAAAGATTCCAGGCGGACCTGATCCACCGGCATGTCGCTGTTCTGGATGAAGGTGAGGTTGTAGAGCAGGGCGTCGACCATTGCCCGGTAGATGGTCGGGCGGTCGATCTCTGCGTAGCCCACCTCGATCGAGCGAATGGTCGGCGTCACGCGGCCTGACGGCGTGGCTGGGGCGCTGTCAGCGGTATAGGCCGGCAGGGATTGGACTCGAACACGGGGCAGCTTCATGTGGGCACCTTTGCGATTTGGAAAAAATTCAACGTTTTCAAGGGGGTTACGATTTTCGTGTCGTTTAATGGCGCGATATGTCTGTGCTAAATGTGTAATTTGTTAAGAATTTTTGGGGCAAGTTGGCATAGAAAACTTATTTTCTTATGTTTGCTTGCCAGCAGCGGACAACTTAGGTCACGGATTTTTGACGATTTTGGCAAACTTGTATAAGAGGTTAAGCCGATTTGGAGAGGGTCGGCTTAAAATTTGTCAGATTTCCGGCACCGCACCTTTAGCGGGGGAAAGTTTCCCAGCGAGGCAAATAACGATGATTTGCGGTACTGGGAGGAGTTCGCATTCGGCCAGTATAAGAGTGTAAGGAGGGGTGTAATTTATGCCGTCCTACTCGGGGTGGTACTGGGCCAGGGTGTGGGGCAGGGTGTGGGGCTGGAGGCCGCGCAGGTGCTGGGTTTGGGCGTGGGTTGTGGCGGTGTGGCAGGGTGGGGAGGAGGCTGAGGGCGTCGTGCAGGGTGTAAAATCTTTGCCCATCTGAGAAAAACAGATACCCTATCCAGATATAGGGGATCAACGCCTCTAAAAAATTTTACCGTTTTGTAGCACGTCTGTGGGGTACCTATTTAATAGAGTACACCTACCTAAAGTACACAACATAACTACCCCCCCCTACTACTACTACTACTTCTATATAAGAGAAATATATATATATAGGGGGTACCCATACCAATACACCTAGATATTTAGATACAGCGAGAATGCCCGCTGTATCCCTCAATACCACCTCCCTGCACCTACCCTACCACCCACCTGCTGAAAACCTCACCAGCAGCCTGAATGGCGCCGAGGCGCGGGCTTTTGACTCTCACCTGCGATGCTTTTCGGGTTACGCCGTCCGCCGTGTCGCCGATCGGCCCTACGACCGAACCGACGCCGAGGCGCAGCAATTCAGTACCGTGCTGCGAATGCTTTGCGGCGACGGCGGCTCGCGGAGATGCGGCTGGCGGTCTCGAAGGCGGTGGCGACGGCGATGGAACCCACCACGGCGCCGAAAACGAGGATCATCACGGCCATGAGCACGGCGGCGGGGCCGGGGACGCCGACCTGCACCAGGGCGAGAGCGAGGAGCTGAGTCACGCTGTCAGGCTGCATGGTGGCACCCCTTGACGCTGCGGGTCGGCGGGTTGTTCAGCACCACGTCGTCGATGTACGGGACGCTGTGGGCCATCATGTGGTACTGCACGGTGAATCGCTCGCACTCGGCGCCGCCGTGCTCGACGGCAACGGAGGCGGAGATGCGCAGGAAAGTCTCGCTGAAGTTGTCGCTGCCGGCGTGGAAGGCCACCTGCATGAGAACGTCGCCGTCAATGAGGCGTGCGATGGTGCCGCCGGTGCGGCTGGGGAGTTGAATGAAATCGAACATGGTGTGCACCTTTATGGGACGAGCTGGAGGGATCCCATTACAAAAGTTTTGTAGTGGGGAAGGGCCATGGAGGTCGGAAGGTGGGCGACGGTAAGGTGCTGATCACGCGGATCGACTGACCCGCACCTTTACGCATGGCCACCTTTACGTTTGGCGACCTGTGGGTTGGGTCGTCGCTGTGAATATGGGCCACGCAGACCTGTAAATACAGGTCTGAAATTACGCCGGGAGTTTGTCCAGGGTGCGCAGCTGCTCGGCGAGGGCTCGGGCCACAGCGTCGAAGTCAACGCGCTCGGCAGCCGGACCTTGCAGCAGGGCGGCGATCTGCTCGGGGCGCTTCTCCAGGGCGGCGACGATGTCCTTCTCGCCCAGCTCCTTGGCGGTGTCGATGGCCTTGGCCAGTGCCGACGGGGTTTCCAGCATGTCCTGCAAGCGCAGCCGGCGCATCTTGATGACGCTGTTGCTGCGGTAGGGGCGGAAGCCGTGCTTGTCGGAGCAGATGTTCTGCACCTTGCGCAGGGCGGCGCCGCTGAAGTCGGCGGCGACGTAGAGGTGATTGACGCTGCCGTCGATAGCGCAGTTGACCGTGACGAAGTAGATGTTCGGGGTGGGTAGATCCAGACGCGGGATGACCTTGGCGCGGTGGGCGTCGGCCAGCTTTTGCAGGCGGAACGACGGCAGTGCTGCGGTGGTCAGGTGGGATACGTTGGACATTTTCGTGATTTCCTAATTTCTGATTTCTATTTTTGGGTGTGCAGCTGCGGTGAAAACGTCCAGCACGGCGTCGGCTGGGGCGTCGGCGTCGTGCTGGTCGGGTGGTTCGCATCGGATGGCTGGTTGAGTTGCAAAGGGGTCGCCAATCCCACCGAGCGGCATAGGGTAACGCCACCTCAGCCGGCCGCACGTCGTATCGGCTGGGGTGCTGGTTGGCCGGTTCAACCGGCTGATCTAGCTCTTGCCCATAACGGCGCACCTCCTTATGTCTGACCTTTAGGCCAGGTAATTCTGGGGTTTATGGGAAATTTCCAGGACTTTTTGGAAATTTTCAGAGTCGGTCGGCTGGGTCGGTTCCGGCCTTTCCCTTAACGTGATGCTGGGCGAGCGCCTGCGTGTGCACGCGCGCGCGTAAAGAAAAAAGGCCCTTTCGGGCCTTGGGGTTAGAGCGATGCTCGGATTGCGTCCAGCTGCGCGGCCGCCTGCTCCCAGTCACGGGTTAGCAGGGCGTTATCCAGCACGTCGTTCACGGCGTCGTGCGCTGCTAGGATATTGGCCCCGCGCTTGCCGTTTATCTCGGCATAAACGGCGTCAAAAGCGGCAGTGTATTTAGCGAAAGCGGATGAAGATTGCATGGTTTAACCCCTTGTATGGTGGCGCCCCGAACGGGGCGCCTGATGAATTTAGACTGCGGCCACTTTCTTGCCAGCGCGGGTCGCCTTGCCACCTTGGCCGCTTTTCAGCAGCTCGGCGGCCTTTGCAGTGTCCACCGGCTCGGCCTTGGCCACCTCGGCACTGTGCTGAACATCCAGTGCCAGAAAAAGGGCCTTTGCAGCCTCGGCCAGCTCGGCCAGTTCCTCGGCGCTGGCGACCAATTTGCCAGCGGCCAGCGCGGTTTTGACCTCGGCCAGTTTTTTGGCGACGGCGGCGGCCTTTACCTTGGGATCCGCTGGCGCCTTGGGCGCCTTTTCCATGCTGCGCCACTCGTCAAAGGTCAAGGCAAAATCGCCGGGGGCAACAATGGCGGCCTTTCCGCTTTCGTCGCGCTCGGCGGGGTTTTGAAACTGGCCGCGCTGCGGGTTCTGTTCTCCCATTTTGGCCACTTTCGGGGAGCCGGTTTCGGCGTCAAGGCCGATCTGGGGCGCATGCGCTTTGATATAGGCCAGCACTTCGCCGCCGAGCTTGCTGGCCTTGCCGCTGGCCAGCTTGAATGCCGGGTTTTGCAGCATGGCGGCCAGAGGCGCCGTGTTGTGATGCTGTACAGCGTGAAGGGCGCAATAGTTAGCCCAAACAGTGATACTCTCGGATTGGTTGGCCAGTTTACTGGCGATACCGGTAATTTGTTGGGCGGTGATGATCTGGCCGCGAACGGTGATAACAGGGGCTTTTTTCATGGTTGCGATTTCCTGATTTCTGTTTTTTCTGAGTGGATTTTGCTATGCGCCCCGGTAGGGGGGCGCATAATCAAAGCCACTGGCGACAATGGGGCGCCCCGTTATCGGGGGCGCCGTTTCGTTTCCGTGCTTTGCAGTGATAAGGTCCGGCCAGTGCTGGCCGTTGCTTGCGTCTTTTTCGCTATCGTCGGCACTGGCGACGAATAGCAGACGGGGGCAACAGCGGGGCGCACTGGGGGCGCAGATCAAACGGGGCAAAGCGGCAAATTATAAAAGAACGTCGGCGGTATATATGGCGATATGGATATCCATAAATACAGGCCCGAGCCTGGAACCATGCTGGCCCTATTCAGCAGGCAAAGCTCCGCCCGTCATCCCCGGAGGGTGACAAGTCGGTTTTTGCTTTGCCCCCGTAGCATGGGCGCGGCCTGCTTTGCCCCCAGCTCGGGCCCGTAGGCCGTCCACTGTTTGACCGTTGCCCCGTCATCCATTTAGCGGGGCATGCTCGGCCAGTGCCTGAGCATGCCCCGACAATGGCGGGGCAAAGGGGGGCGCGGCGCCCCGTTGCCGAGGCTGGCGCTATCCATACCGCATAGGTGCGGCGCATGGGCTGGCGGGGTTAAAGAACGGCCAGCGCGGGGCGCTGGCGGGGGGCGACTAGGCCGCCCCCCTAGGCCGGTCAGTAAAGCTGTCCGGCTTGAGACGAATAATAGGGGCACTTTCCGAGTAATGCAACAAAAAAAGCAGACAAATTGAACAAAAAACAGAAGAAAAAACGCGACCGCCCCGCCCCCTGTTTTTTGTCAGGCCGAGGCCACCGCGCCCGCCTAGGTCCACGCCCAAAAATTTACCAATTTTCAAAGCCCCTTATACTCTTACACTATTCAATCACGCCGTAAACCCCGCCGTTCCTGGCCTTTAGCCCATCAACCCCCACCCAATCCACCCCCTCAGTCACCCCGTCCCAGTCCACCCAGGCCCATTCCAACCTCCAGAATTTCCCCGTATTCCCGTATTTACATAACCCCATAAAATCCGTATTCTTCGCCCGTCAATACAGAGATACGGCTACCCCTACGCCGACAACTTCCAAGGAATCCAAAATGCCTGAATCCGCCACCCGCCAGGACCTGATCGACCACGTCGCCAGCGACCTCGGCCTCTCCAAGACCGCCGCCAAAGCCACCGTCGAGTCCGTGATTGCCAGCATCGAGCAGATCACCTTCGAGCGCGGCAGCCTCTCCATCCGCGAGTTCGGCAAGTTCACCGCCCGCCAGCGTGCCCCGCGTACCGTGAAGAGCGGTGTCCTGGCCCACGCCGTCCAGGTGCCGGCCCGTACCGCCCTGGTCTTCACCTGCAGCAAGAACCTGGTCCGCTCCTGATGGCGGCCCGGAAGGAGTTCCTGCCAGAGGGCGTCAACCCTTTGCGTGTGCTCGGTGAGTCGACCCTGTTCGACAGGGACCCGTCTCTGGCCGGCGCCGTTGAGGACGTGATTGGCGCCCTCAAGCAGGACCTACTTCCGGAGGACGTTCAGCTCGCGCTGGTCTCGGCCATGTCTCCGTCTGCCCGGCGGGACATGGTGTCGAAGATCGCCGGCCTCGATGCCAGCGTGCTGATGACGTTCAAGCAGCAGATCAGCCTGGTGGACACAGTGCTGCGCCGCATCGTCAACGCCGACGGCACGGTCACTGCGAACTCCGAGGACTACGACATCCCGCTGAAGGACGCCTTGAACCTGTCGCTGAAGGTGACACAGGTGATGGTGAGAGACCTGCCGAAGATCTACACCCTGGACCGGGTGCAGAAGCAGGAAGATGCCTTGCGGCGAGTGATGGAACGCTGCCTAACCCGCGAGCAGCAGGAGCAGGTATTGCTTGAGCTAGAGCGGATTGAGCAGGGCGGAGACTAGAAGCTCCACACAGTTCGCTGAGGCAAGTTCTCGTTACAGAGTGCGGTTCCTGGAGATCCGAGACGGGTGGACCAAACTACTGTCTTTTTATACAGGCCGCTGATCGCTATTATGTGCATGCTGCAGATCACAGACGTAGCCGCATAACGCACTGAAGGATTACCCGATGGTCAGATTCGCCCTCTTTGGATTCCTACCGATCTCCGTTACGCCAGATGGTACCTGGCGTGCGGATACCGGGAATGCCGCCGGGAACGCTGTAGCCGACGCAGCTGCCCGATTGGTACTGATGGCGATATATGCGGCTGAACGGGCGCTGAACATCGAGGTCCCTGTGCGGATTACCCGACTGAACCCTGACGAGCGCATCTCGACGTGAGCAAAGACGCAGGCTCCGTAGCCAACCGGCTACGGATGCAGCTCAACCGGGAGGAGGGGCTGCGCGAACTCGACAAGGTCGTGCTCAAGTACGGCTACGCGAACGGCCGGAAATGGTCCTTCAAGGACCACGAGTTCCAGATCGAGATTATCCGTGACACGCGCTCCCGCATTGGGGTGCGCAAGTGTTCGCAGGTCGGCCTGTCCGAGCTGATGGTCCAAAAGACCCTTGCGATGTGCGGCACCATGCAGCACACACGGGTAATCTTCACTCTGCCCACCCGCGACATGGCGATGCCGTTCTCGAAGGACCGCTTCGACAGCGCGATCGATCAATCCGACTTCTACAGCGGCCTGGTGCAGAAGGCCCAGAACTCTGCCAGCCAGAAGAAGATCGGCACCTGCACCCTCTACATCACCGGCTCGTTCGGCGCCAACTCGGCGATTTCCGTACCGGCAGAGGTGGTGATCAGCGACGAGGTGGACTTCTCCAACGAGGCCGTCCTCGGCAAGCTCAACTCCCGCCTGCGCCACGCCTCACTCGTCGACGAGATGGGCAACCGCGGAATCCGCATGAAGTTCTCCACCCCCACGGTAGAGGACTATGGCGTCGATGCTGAGTTCCAGGCCGGCGACCAACGCTTCTACATGGTGAAGTGCCGCCACTGCCACAAGGTGGTGCTGCCGGACTTCTTCCACGACTTCATCATCCCCGGCTTCGACAAGGGCATCCTTGAGTTCAGCCGGGAGGACGTGCGCGACACGCGGTACCGCATCCGCGACGCCTACATCAAGTGCGCCTGCTGCGGCAAAGACCTGCAGGACAGCCTGCTCGACCCGGCCCGCCGGCAGTGGGTTGCCAAGCGCCCTGACGTCTGGGACCACAGCTATCAGGTCTACCCCTGGGACGTGCCGAAGTACAACACGCCTCCGGCGATCATCAAGCAGATCGGCGACTACCCGTTAAAGAGCGACTTCTACAACTTCGTTATCGGCCTGCCGTACTCGGACGCCGAGAACACGTTCATCGTGACCGAAGAGCACCGCAAGCGCGTGGGTGACGTGCAGCTGTGGATCTACCAGCAGCACATCGTCACCTGCCAGACTGTGGGCGGCATGGACATCGGCAAGACCTGCCACCTGATCGTCAAGGCCAAGGTCGGTAAGCACTGGCACGTCGTCTGGGCAGAGAAGATCCGCAACACCCGTGACGACCCGGCTACGCCCCAGGTGCTGGCCCGCTACGACTATTACCGCATGGCCCGCCTGTGCATCGACGCCGGCCCGGACATCACCCTGGTGAACAACCTGGTCGGCGCCAGGCCGAACATCACCGCTGTGGTCTACGTGCAGCGCGTGGCCGGCATCCTGCCGATTGTCGAGAGCAACGCTGGTGACGTGATCAACGCCGACCGGACCAAGACCCTGTCGCTGACCCTGGCCCAGCACAACGCCGGTGAGATCCATTACCCGCTGAAGGAAGACCTGACCAAGGAGATCTTCGCGCACCTGAAGACCACCAAGAAGATCCGCCAGCGCGGAACTGACGGGGATATGGTCGAGCGGTTCATCAAGACCGATGACACCGACCACTGGGTGCACGCCCTGAACTACTCGACGATTGCCGCGATGGCGATTGAGGACTTGGGCAACGCCGAGATCATCGGTGCGCCGCCCATGGTAGGTAAGGTGAAGGTGGGTAGTTCTCGGGCGTCCGAGGGCGGTACGCCGGTCAGTTCTGAACGGGTTGGGTGGTAGTACAGATGTCATCCATAGCCCAACGAGCCCCTTCCTTACCCGGCAGGTAGCCCTCCTCAGTGATGATCTCCAGGCGGTCACCGCTGGTGTAGAAGGGCAGGAAGTCAGTCCTGCCCTTGACCCCTTCGTAAGATATTTTTCCGCAGACCGAGCCACCGAGGGTCTCAGACAGCTCGCGCAGCTGTACGGACTCTGGAACCAGCACCTCTGTGCTGGCTTTAACAAGCTCCATTACCTTGTCTTCAGCGGTAGGCTGGCAGCCGACGAGGGGTAGTAGGGCGCACAGCAGCAAAACTTTCTTCATCGGTTTCTCGGTTGTTTCTGGGTTACTTAATATAACCAAGCATACTAAAAGTCCGCAGTCAAATAACGCTTTGCATTGTCCACTGCTGTCTCTATAATCGGGCCCAAACCCGTATTTATGTAAATACAGCTCGATGCCGCCAAAGCGAAGTACCCCGGGCAGTAAAGCCTCTCGCTTCCAGTCAACTGGGGCGGAAGTCATCCTGCCCAGTAAGAACCTGGCAGGCAAAGCTCGCGCAAAGCGGCCTGGCTCCGACTTCGACCGTGGCCAGAGCATCCGCAACACCCTAAACCAGTACACCGCCAAGGCCATTGAGCAGATCCGCAACCGATCTGACATCAATGAGATCATCCGCACGCTGATGCGTGAGGACGGCCTGTTCTCCAGCGCAGCCAACTCGATGGTGGCTCTGTCCGCCAACAGTGGGTTCCGCCTCGCCGGGTACAACTCGGCCGGCGCGATGGACCTGGGCGTCATGTCGATGGCGTACTCGATCGCCGACCGCTTCAGCACCCTTCACGACTACAGCCAGGGCTTCAACGACAAGCCGGGCATGCAGTCGCTGCTGACCAGTCTGCAGATCGACGTGATCGGCACAGGCGGCTGCGGCGTAGAACTGGTCCTGGACAAGACGTTCGGCCCAGAGCGCCTGGTGCCTGTTGGCTACTCGACGATTGCCTGGGAAGCCGACGGCAAGGGTGGCCGCTATCCGACACAGGATGGCGGTGAGATCAATCTCAACCTGCCGACCGTCTTCGTCGCCGAGCACAACCGCAACCCTGACGAGGCCTACTCCGTCAGTCTGCTGCGCCCGGGCCTGACCCATACCATCAGCTTCAACGAGTTCCTGGAAGACACCCACCGCGCTGTGAACCGTACCGGCCACAGCCGCCTCGTCGCCAAGATCATCGCTGAGAAGGTGTGGGCCGCCGCACCTGACGACGTGAAAGCAGATCCGGCCAAGCGCCAGGCCTACTTCAACACCGTCCGCAGCCAGGTAGAGAGCGCCCTGCAGGGGCTTGAGCCTGAAGACGCGCTGGTGGCCTACGACAGCGTCGAGTACGAAATCAAGGACACCGGAGGCAGCAAGAGCGACTACAGCCCGATGCTGTCCACGCTGGGCAACCTTCTGGGCGCCTCGCTGAAGACCCCGGCCTCCGTGTCGGGCCTTCGCGCCAGTGGCGGCCAGGGCCTGTCCAACGCTGAGACCTTGATCTACCTGAAGGTCGTCGAGGCAGCCCGCCCGCCGGTGGAAGAGGTTATGAGCCGTGCTCTGACCCTGGCCTGCCGCCTGCTGGGTATCGAGGGCTACGTCTACTTCGAGTTCATGCCGGTCAACCTCCGTCCGGAGGAGGAGCTGGAAGCCTACAAAGGGACAAAGCAGAAGCGCGTCCTGGAACAGCTGAGCCTGGGCCTGATCAACGACGCCGAGGCCTGCTACCAGCTCGGCGTTCGCCCGCAGGGTCTGGTCGCAGAACTGGCTGGTACCGGCTTCTACAGCGGCGCCAACGCCAATAGCGGCCTGGCCACTGACGAGAAGAAGGACGAAGAGGCGGGTGACGAGGGCGAGCGCGACAGCTCGACAGGTCGCTCACTCAACCCAAGCACCCCGTCCAAGTCCGGGGGCAAGGACCAGTGAAAGCCATGAACCACAAACCGGGGAGCCCCCAATGAACGTCAATATCTGGCTGGGCACCGAAGAGGCCCTGGCCAACCTGGAAAAATATGAGGCCCAGTTCACCGGCCCAGAGTACCTCGCGTACTACGACGACGAAGACGAGCCGACGCTCGATAAGAACTTCAACGTCCTCACCGACCGCAAGGGCCTGTCGGTACTTGATCGCTTCGGCGACAAGGCTGTCATCAAGGTGCACGGCTCCCTGACCAACACCTACGCGACCTGGCACGCCTGGTACCCGGGCTACGTGACCAGCTACGAGGCCATCCGCGACGCCCTGGCGATCGCAGGCAACGAGCAAGGTATCAACGAGATCTACATGGACTTCGCCACCGGCGGCGGCGTTGTTCGTGGCCTGGACACTGCTGCGGACATGATCCGCCGGGTGAACGCCGTGAAGCCGGTCTACGGCCACACCGACTCCCATGCGTTCTCCGCCGGCTATTGGCTGGCGTCCACGACCCGCAAGTTCACCGCCAGCCGCATGGCCGAGGTCGGTTCGATCGGCACCCTGCTGGTCCTGGCCACCCAGGTCGGTGCTGCCGAGAAGGCCGGGGTCAAGTATCACGTGTTCCGCGCCGGCGAATACAAGGCCCTGGGCCTGCCGTACGAGGAACTCACCGAGGAAGCGGCTGCGTACCTCCAGGCCAACCTGGAGAAGACCAACAAGTTCTTCCTCGATCACGTATCCCGCAGTCGCAACCTGATGCTGAGTGATCGGAACCAGTGGGGCGAAGGCAAGACCTTCTTCGCAGAAGAGGGGCTGCAGGTCGGGCTGATCGACGGGGTAACCACCCTTGCCGATCTCATGGGAAGCGCCGCTTCCGTAACTATCACCAGTGACAACCGGAGGTTCGATATGAACATCTCTGCTGAGAAACTGGCTCAAATCGCGGCGGGCGCCGACCCAAGTGTGGTCCTGACCGCGGAAGAGCTGAAACTGTACCAGGCCAGCCTGGAGCAGGAATCCGAAGAGGAAGAGGGCGCCGAGTCCGAAGCCTCCCAGGAAGGTGGTGAGGAAGAAGGCGACGAGCCTGAAGCCTCCGCAAACACCCTGGCCCTGATGAAAGAGATCGGCCGCCTCGAAGCCAAGCTGGAAGCAGCTGACGAGAAGCTGAAGGCCGCCGACGAGAAGCTGGAAGCCCAGGCCACCGAGAACACTGCCCTGGTGGCCGTGGCCTCCGTCGCCGTAGGCAACCTGCAGACCGCCCTTGGCCTGCCCAAGGCTTCCAAGGCAACCGGCACCGAGGTAGTGGCCCAGTTCAACGAACTGCAGGCCCAGATGGCCACCCGATTCAAGATCGGTCAGACCACGGTTACCCCCACCGCTGATTCCACGAAAGTGGGCGGCACCCCGTCGTTCCGACACAACCAGTAAGGAGGCCGATCATGGCTGATTTTGCATTCAATCTGCTCACTCACAGCCCTGAGCGGCTGAACGTGATCTCGTCCCGCCTGGGCGTAAGCCCGGCGGCAAAGCTCACCGACCAGGACGTGAAGAAGGCCGTAAAGCTCGGCCCGAACTCTAACCACGTGCTGTGCGCGGCTGGCAACGAGATCGAAGGCTTCGTCGACAGCGTCGATTCGGCCACCAACGGCGGCTACTCGTTCGGCGGCGTTGCTCGTTGCAACCGCGGCTGCCGCGTGAAGGCCCAGATCGGCGCCACCCAAGGCGGCACCCCGGCTGCCCTGAACGACCTGGTCGTCGCTGACGCCCAGCTCGCCATCGGCACCAAGGGTCTGCCGCAGGTCAAGACTGGTACTCCGAGCCGCCACCTGTGGCGAATCCTGGCCCTCAATGGCAGCGGCGCCGCAGGCACCGAAGTCGTTCTGGAACTTCTGTAACTGGCGCCGACCTGTATTTACAGGCACAATCGCACCCATAAATAAGGGAACCTGCGTATGAAACCGTTTAAGCTCCAATACTGGGCCAAGAACGAGAAGGGTGAGAAAGTCCTCAAGGACATCACCGTGACCGTGGAGGCCTACAAGCACGCGGCTGAGAAGGGCATGACCCTGCGCCAGTACGCGAAGCACCTGGCTGCTGATGCTGACTACAGCATGGGCGATCCGCTGGATCAGATGTATGCCAACTCCGGTCTGTTCGACGGCAAGAAGTTCGGCATGCCTGCAATGACCCTGCAGGATCTGATCGCTCAGCCGCTGGCCGACGGCTTCCGCCGCCCGGACGGCAGCGACAACAGCCTGGGCGCCCGTCTGCTGTACCCGCAGCTGATCCTCGAGACCATGAACGCCCAGGCGCTCCGTGATGACGGCAGCGACATCCTGAGCATCTGGGAAGAGCTGGTCGCGGTCAGTCGCAACATCAACGGCACCAAGGCCGATCAGCCGATCATCGACGCTACTGCTCCGGAAGGCAGCCGCAGCGGCCGTATCGCTCAGCTGGCTGAGCCGGAGACCCTGGTCTCCATCACCACTGGTGACAAGTCGTACCGCATCCCGACCAACTCGATTGGTCTGATGATCTCCGACGAAGCCATGCAGGCCACCACCATTGATCTGGTGCGTGTCGTGATGGAAGCCCAGAGCCGTGGTGACCGAATCCGCCGCGTCAAGGAGCAGATCAAGTCGATGGTTCAGGGCGACCTGGACACCGGCATCGCCGCTCTGCCGGTGACCAAGATCGGCACCTTCGACTCCAGCATCACTGCCAACGGCGTGATCACCAAGCGTGCCTACATCAAGTGGCTGCACAGCAAGCAGAACGTCGCCAACATCGGCCACGTCCTGACCAACATCGACACCGCCCTGGATGTCGACGCTGCGCTGCTGCCGACCATCACCGGCCCCGATGCCTCCAAGATCAAGGCCCCGTTTGGCGGCCTGAACCTGGGCATCACCGAGCCGAAGATGGTTCCGTTCGACGCTGACGTGTTCGGCGCCGGGATCATGGTAGGCCTGGACGCTCGCTACGCCATCCAGCGCTTCGTCAACGTGTCGGCTTCGTACGACGCGATCGAAGAGTACGTGATGCGCAAAGCGACCGGCTTCCGTGTCGACTACGGCGAGATGGCCTCCCGTCTGTACGACGAGGCCTGGTCCGTCGTGAGCCTGGAAAAGGCGTAACCAAGTAAGGGGCGGCTCAGGCCGCCCCTTCATAGGAGCTGATGATGGCTAAAGGCAAGCAGCAAGACGCGGCCCCAGTGGCTGAAGAATTGAAGGACCAGGAGCCGGCCCCAGTGCAGGAACCTGATACTGCCACCGAGCAGACACCTGTTCCGGACTCTCAGGAAGCTGAGACCCAGGACGTGGAACCGGCAGAAACTGCCGAGTCCCAGGGCGGTGAGCCCGAGGAACCGCCGGTGGTTACCGAGGAGGAATCCGAGGAATCCGCTGACGACGCTGAGCTGGTAACTGTGCGTAACGCAGCGAAGTCCTCGCTGCGCCAGCCGAGCTCCGGCTGGGAGATCGAGCCGGGCAAGTCCCGCAAGCTGTTGAATGACGGCTGGCTCGAGAACCAGCTGAACGCGCAACTGCTGGTGCGGGTGTAAGTGATGGATATTGCCAGCCTGGTCCTGCCGGCTCAGATCCGAGGAGTTCTTACGATCTCCGAGTCGGACCTGTCCGACGAGGCCCTGCAAGCCTACGGGCTCACCGACGACCTCGGTGAGAACCTGGACGGCTGGCTGACGGGCTGGGAATCCATCACCGATGCTCAGCAGGCCCGCCTGCTTCGCCTCTACGCGAAGTATTTCTGCGCTGCGACTGTGGCCGCAACGGCCCCAGTCTTCGTCCTGACGAAGCAGACAGACGGATCCAACGAGGGACAGCGGAGCGGCAACGAGGGATTCCGCTGGCTGGCAGGAGAACTGCGAGCCAAAGCGGAGTCCTATCGGAGCAAGCTGCTCGAACTCGTTGGCCAGTCCGTACAGGCTGAGAGCATCACGTTCGTATCCAGAGTGGTACCGAGCCGAGATCCGGTTACGGAGGCTCGAAGTGAACCTGCGTAACATCGCGGCTCACCGCATTACCGAGCGCATGGAGGGCTGGGACCAAGCCACCCAGGCGTTCGTACCCAATTCCTTTGTCGGTCGCATTGAGATTACCGACAGATTCCTCAGCAACTTTAACAAGCCGCTGAGGCGCCGGATGATGTTCACCCGGCACGACGTGGTGTTCCCGGATAGCTTCACGTTCCGGCACCCCGGCACCCAGGACGTCTACCTGATAGGCCAGACCAGGACCGACGCCAGAGGTGGCAACCCTTACCTATCGCTGTCTGTCTGCCACCTCGTGACTGATACCCCTGGCGGAAGTGCCGGCCTGGCTACCTTGCACCGCAAGGCGCCCGCCGGCCCCGCCAACGACCCGGGCTGGCTGGTCGATACCGTGGTGGCCACGTGCTACGCCGACCTGGAGTTCCGGAGCAGCTCTACAGAGGCGGACACTTACGACCTGAAGACCGGCAACTTCTTCGCGTTCCTGCCGCGCACCGTAGCGGCGGAGCAGGGTGACCGACTGAGCCTTCACGGAAAGAGTTACCGAGTCGTGGATACCTACCCAGACAGCGGGTTCACGGCCCTGCGGGTGGACGAGGAACCTGATACGCGAATCGATCTGGTCATCTACGCCAAGGGCGATCGCGTCTACAACAAGACCACCCACAGCTACTCCAACCCTGAGCAGGCATTCAACGTCACCGGAGTCCTGTCGAAGAACCACAACTTCGCTTCTTGGGCCAGTGAGTCGGAGTCGTACGTCGATCTGGTCATCGACGAGCGCCACATCGGCTTCCGGCCGGAGCCGGGCAACTGCGAAGTGGCTATCGACGGCCGCCGTCGCACGGTGAAGCACGTCAGTGCCCCGCCAGGTGAGCGCCAGTACCTGTTGAGGTGCTACTGATGGGCAAGTTTGCTGCCTTGGCAGATGCCACGGTGATGGACATCAGCGCTCTGTTTAACCGCAGCATCCGGGCGGCTCTGGTAGCTGGACTCGTAACCGCTATCAGGACCACCAGGCACGACTCCTCAAACGCAGCGGTGCATTGGATGGTGGCCTCGGATAACGGAAACAGAAGCCGACCGTGGGCCAGGAAGACGGGCAAGATAAATGACTTCCGGGGCACCAAAGGAGGGAGAGGTGAAGAAGGCCCTCGAGCCCCTGTGGCTCCAGTTGGTTACCGCCGTGACAACGGAAAGAACTTCACGGCGACGCTGAGATTCGTTCGTGAACGCGAGCTGAAGGAAGTAATCAACCGCCTCGTCCAAGGGCGCCACCCAGAGGGTAGGTTCTACTTCTACCATCCGTTGGCTGAAGGCATGCAGTCTGAGGACAGCGAGATTGGCGACCTCGACCTGTACCAGGAACGGGCCAAGATCCAGGAAGCCGGGGAGTCTGCGGTAGCCGCGGTTGGGCAGGTGTTCCAGAGGAACATCCTCGCTGGCAACGTGAGGAAGCGTCGATGAGCATGCTGACCAGCATGGCTGAGCTTCACACGCGGATGCGCGACCACGTCTTCGCTAGCGTAGTGCCTGGCACGCGGTTCGCCTTCGACATCGTTGACGCGATCGACGTGGGTGATCTGCAGGCCGGCGAGCTGTTCGAGCAGAACGCGGACTTCTGGCTGTTTGAGATCGATGTTGAGGATGTTGGCCGCGCCGGCCCGGGGATGAACTCTCCGAAGCGCTGTAGCGGCTCCCTGTCGATCACCTTTTGCACCAAGACGGCCAGCAACACTGTGCCGTCCCTAGCATCCCTGGAGGCTGTGGCCCGCTGGTTCGAGAACCAGACTATCCAGGGCATCCGATTCCGGTCTTTCCTGCCCGTGCGGCCGGCGAAGATTCAGGGGTTCACGGCCTACTCTGGCGTGATGAATTGTGACTTTGAAATCCAACAATGAGGTAGCCCTGCATGACTGTTCGCAGCTTTGCTGATACATCCTCCGTGTCGCTGGCGTATGCCATCGGCGACGGCACCGCCGCTGCGGACTTCTCCGCAGTCGACTTCCACTACCTGCCGTACACCACGGAAGGCTTCCAGATGAGCAAGGAGCCCAAAACCTCCACTGCCATCACCAGTGACCGTCGGCCGACTGGCTCGAAGAACACGAAGGGTAGTGCCTCTGGCGCCGCTACCATCGAGTTCGGCGCTGCTCCGTTCGTCTTGGATATGCTGTCCATGGCCCTGATGAACGACTGGGCCCTGGTCGATGACCTGAATCCTACCAAGGGCACGTACCTGATCGACGGCGAGGTCAAGAAGTTCATGGCGGTCGAGAAGACCTCCAAGTCCGGCCCGGCCACGACCGACAAGCTCTACCACGAGCGCTACTACGGCACTCTGGTCAACGATATGTCGATGGAGTTCGGTGACGGTGAGCTGATCACCATGGCCCTGAACACCATCTCGATGTTCGCTGACTACGCGAACGCGGTAGCTGGTGCTAACGGCCTTGGCGGCAGTATCGCCCACGCCAAGTTGGCTCCGGCCGACTACGAGATCGCCGACTCCTCGAACAACCTGAAGAGCCTGGTGGTCAAGGACGAGAACGCTGTCGCCCTGCCGATGACCTTCTCCGACGCCTCCCTGCAGATCCAGAACAACGCCCGCGAGCAGCCTGGTCTGGGCAGTGAGTTCGCGGCTGGCGTTGGCTTCGGTCGCGTAGGCGTGACCCTCTCTGGTGAGATCTACTTCTACGACCAGACAGTCCTCGACGCCCACATGCAGAACAAGCGCCTCAGCGCTGAGATGAAGCTGGAAACGGCCGAGGGCATCTTCACCATCAAGCTGCCGAACCTGATGGCTCAGTCGCCGACCAACAGCGCCGATGGCGAGAACCAGGACTACAAGACCCAGCTCACCCTCGTGGCTGAGAAGGGCCAGGTAACCCTGGACGGCACCAACTACGGCTGCGTCATCTGCATCACTTACGTGCAGAAGCCGTAGTTGCTGCGACCTGTAGAACTGTAAATACAGGTCTGATACAGTGGCGCCCATACAAGGGCGCCACTTATCAAAGGATTCCACATGCTTGACATCGATTCCCTCGCAGTAGATCCCGCAGCCGCAGAAGGTGGCGTGTGGGCAAATTTCATGGGCGCACGATTCCTGATCGCACGCCACAACAACGAAGCCGGTTCCTTCCTGCGGTCCAAGCTGGCCCTGGAAAACTGGGACACCCTGTCAGCCGGAGGAGAGGCAGCTGAAAAAGTAGCCGCAGAGATCTCCTCAAAGGTGATCGCCAACCACGTCCTGCTCAACTGGGACGGTATCACGATTGGCGGCAAGGCTGTTGAGTACACCCCAGAACTGGGCCTGAAGTACCTGACTGATCCGCGATTCCGCGATCTCCAACAGTTCATCGAGAACTTCTCCCTGAACCGCAGCAACTACCGAGAGAAGGCCGAGGAAGAAGTGGCCGACTCGGTAAAGGATTCTGCCGTCTCCTGATAACGCACGGAGCCAAAGGGCTCCGGGCGATGCGAGAACTCGAGAGCAAATTCGGGAAACCACACCCGGCTCTCGAGGGCTTCAAGGAGCCGCCCCCTCAGTTTAGCTGGCTGGTCGACTCCTTCTTTCGCCTGCACAGGAGGCGGCAGCTGTACGAGGGCGGGTATCAGCCCATCAAGTTCGGGGACATGGCCGACTTCGCCAAGCTCATTCTCCGACTGCCGCAAGACCTTCTGCCCCTCTTCTACAGGGCCATAGAGGAGACCGACAACGCAGTCCTCTACGACCACTACACGAAGTCCCGCGAGGAAGCCGAGAAGGCCGCCGCGCAGCGCAAGACCTCCCGCAAAAACCGCAGGTGACCAATGAGCACTAGGTTCGACGTAGATTTCTCTGAAGCTCTCCGGCAGCTGGCCGAGTTCCAGCTGCGCATGAATAACATGGGCCACGCCCTGGACAACATGGAGAAGAAGTCAGGGAAACCGGCGACCGCCGCGAAGCGCCTGATGAAGGACGTCGCGGACCAGTTCGACGCGCTGGAGAAGAAGCTCAAGGCTGCCGGCGCCGCGTCTGAGGAGATGGGCAAGGTCACGGACAGCGCCCGCCGCAGCGTGGCCGGCACTCTGGCCAATCTCGCCGCCCAGAACCTGAAGCTGACGGTACAGGCCGACGCCTACGCTGGCAAGTTGAAGGAGGTGGAGCGCCTGCTCGGCGACTCCTCGGCTAAGTCTTCGTTCATCAAGTGGGCCGAGAAGACCCGGTCGCTGACCAACGAGATCACCGGCCAGAACAAGCTCCTTGAAGCCTCGTTGAAGTCCCTGGACACGGCAGAGGGTAAGCACAACGAGGTCCTCAAGGTCAGCTTGGCGACCAAGCGGTTCATCACCACTTCTGACATCCGGCAACAGGCCGAGAACCTGAAGCTGCGTGCCTCTGAAGCCGAATTGAACACCGCGCTGGCACAGGGCATGGCTGTTCGCAGAGCCAAGCTGACCGCTACGAAGAACGAGCTCACCGAATCCACCAGACTCAGTGCCCAGCTGGGAGAGCTGCGTCGAGCCTACCAGGGCCTCGATGGAGGCATTCAAGCTCAGATTGCCCTGCAGCAGACCATGAACCAAGGGCTGGCTGCTGCCGCCACATTCCGCCAGCGTGAGCAGAACCAGGTTGACGAGCTTCGCCGCCGGCACGACAGCCTGAACGGAGGCCTGGCCGAACAGGCCGCTCAGCTCAAGGTCCTGAACCAGGCCCGCGAGAAGGAGATCACCGAGCTTACCCGCGAGCGGGTGAAGATCGAGGAGTTGACTCGAACGCTGGCCAGCCTGAACGGCGGCGAGCAGGAGCAGATTGCCAAGCTCAACGCCCGTATCGCGGCGCGGCGCCGGGCTATCGCTGAAGACCAACAGTCGATCGCCGTGGTGGAGGCGCTATCTGCATCCGCGGCGCGCCTGATCGTTGCCGACGAGCGCCACAAGGCGGCCCTGGACGCCAAGAACCGCGCCACCCTGGAGCAGGCGCGCAGCCAGCAGCGCATGACCAAGGAAGAGGCCGAGGCACTGGCCAAGACCGAGGCGCTGGTGGCCGCTAACAAGCGGCACTCAGACACGCTGATGGACGGGGCCAGGAAGGCCCACGGCATGAGCAAGGCTCAGCTTGAGCTGAGCCAGGCGCGGGAGCGAGAGATCGAGAAGCTGACCCGCCTGAAAGCCCAGAAGGACATGATCAACAGCAGCTACGGCAGAGAGATCGCGGCCATCCAGGCACAGATCACCGAGCAGCAGCGTTACAACCGCATGCTCACCATGTCTACAGCCGAGTTGCTCGGGTTCGCTGCCGCGCAAAGGGCCGCCAACGCCTCCATGGCTATGGGGTCTCAGTCTGCGGCGATGCTTCGCGCCGGCTTGGCGGGTCTGCACACCAGTATCGGGATGTACACCAGCGCCACGATCCTCGCGGCTTCCGCTACCTATGCAGTTGCCAGCGCTCTGCGCAGCACGGTGGAGATTGGATCCGAGTTCACCGCTTCCATAGCGCGAAGCAACGCCATTATGAACTCGAGCCAGCCGTTCTGGATGCAGGACACCGGCGGCATGGCTGCCATGGAGAAGCAGGTTCGTGCCCTAGGCCAGAGCACGATATACACCGCTTCCGAGGTTGCCGGCGGTCTTACCGAGCTGGGGATGGCGGGCCTGTCCGCCTCTGACGCAATCGTCGGCCTTCGCCCGGCCCTGGACATGGCCACCATCGGCGGCATCAGTATGGCCCAGTCCGCCGACATCGCCACCAACGTGATGATGACCTTCGGCATGCAAGCCAAGGACATGGGCGAAGTCGTAGACGTCATGGCCACTGCGGTCACCAACTCCAATACCAACATCGAGCAGCTGGCCAACGCCCTGACCTACGCGGGCCCTGCCGCACAGACGGCCGGGGTCTCGATGAGGGATACCGTGGCCGCGATCGAGGCCCTGGCCAACTCCGGTATCAAGGCATCCCGGTCCGGTACCGCGCTGCGCCGGTTTTTCGTCAGTATCCTGAACCCTACCAAGAAGGGTGCGGAGATGATGGCTGAGTACGGGATCTCCGTACTCGACGCCGAAGGCAAGACCCGAGGCTTGGTCGACATCATCGGACAACTGAACACAAAGCTGAAGGATGTGTCCGGCGCCGAGCGTCTGTCTGCGATCCAGGACCTGGTCGGCGTGTACGCCACCTCGCCGATCGCCGCCCTGGTGGACCAGGCCGACAACCTGGTGCAGCTGCGCCGAGGCCTCGACGACGTAGCCGGTGCCGCCGAGCGGATGCGCGACAAGATCTCCGACGGCCTGAAGTACGACTGGAAGGAAGTCATCTCCTCGTTCGAGGAAGTGAAGCTGGCTGCGTTCGACAACGTGGAGGGCCGCCTGCGCCTTGGCGCCGCAACCCTGTCGAAGAGCCTGATCGACCTGACTGTGCCGCTTAAGGAAGGGGACTCGCTGACCCAGCTCGACCTGATTCTCGCCAGGGCGGAGAGCACGGCCGTTGCCCTCGCCCAGATGGTGGGCGGGATCCTGGCGTTCAAGTTCGCCAGTGGTAACGTGGCATCCGCGTTCGCCGCCGACACCAAGTCCCTGGGCGAGAGGCTGAACATCCTTAGCGCCCGCGCTGCCACCACCGGCGCCTCGATGCAGTCCCTGGCCCTGAGTACCGCCGGATCCAGCGCTGCGATGCGAACCCAGGCGACCATGGCGGCTGGCAGTGCCATGGCCCTAAGCGCCTTCTCCACTTCGGCTGCCGTAGCAGCAGGTTGGCTGAGCAAGCTGGCAGTAGGTGCCAGCGTGCTGATGCGAGCCCTAGGCTGGGTCGGTCTGCTGTACGGGATCGGCTCCGCGCTTGCCACGGTGTTTGGCACCGACACCGAGGAGGCTGCACGGACCCAGAAGGAGAAAGTAGACGAGCTGAAGGCCAGCTATGACAAGCTGAAAGAGTCGATCATGGGGGTCGCCCTGGCGAAAGAGCGTGATGCGCTCAAGTCCCAGATCGAGTCGGAAAAGGAGAGCATCGAGCAGACCATGCAGCGTAAGTCCCGCTTGCCGGGACTGATCGAGGAGGGCAAGAAGCAAGGTCTGCCGACCAATCTGCTGGAGAGTGAATACGCCAACATCGATCGGCAGATTGCCAAGTACAACGAGAACATCAAGAACGCCCAGGACTCCCTTGAGCGCCTGAAGACGACAGAAGCTGACCGCCTCAGCTTGCTACAGCAGCAGGAGAATAAGATCACCGAGGCTGCTGCCGCCGCTAAGTTGTACAGGGAGGCTCTAGGGGAGTTCAACGCCGGCAGCTTCACCACCAGCTGGGAAGATGTCCAAAAGCTCAAGACTGCGTGGGAGAAGGCCAAGGAAGAGGTCGTCAGCACCCAGGCGGCCGCCGACAAGGTCAAGGAGCGCATGATCACGCTGAAGGAGGTCTCCTCCGCGGATATGCTTGCGAGCCAGTCCGCTGCGGCGGCCGCGGCCATGGAGAAGGAGGCCACGGCCGCTGAGAAGCTGATTTCCTTGCGGCGTAGGCGTGCTTTGGTCCAGACCGAGATCGACGCACTGGTGGCCCAGGACGAGCAGGCCCTGAAGGACGGCGACTCGAAAAACCGCCCCGGCCAGGACAGCTATAACCGATTGAACCAGGAGCGCAACGACCTTCTGGCCAAAGAGGCCGAGCTTTACAGCGAGGTAGCTGACAACGCCACGCGCCTGGCAGACGCACAGGATGCCCTGACCCAGTTCCACATGACCGACGAGCAGCAGCTCGCGGATCTGGAGGTGCGCCTGGAGAACGTGGTGGCCCTTCGAGCGGAGTACAACCTGCTCAAGGGTACCAGCTTCGAGGGCACCTACGATGAGCTGGAAGCCGACCGGCTGCAGGCTGAGTTGGAACTCCTGCGGCAGATCAAACAGCTGCGCTCTAACATCGATCAGAAGAACAAGCCGAAGGGCGGCAAGTCGGAAGGGGAGAAGGCCGCAGAGAAAGCTGCGCGGGAAGCTGAGCAGGCTCTGAAGGCTGCTGAGTCAACCTACGCATCCCTGCGCCAGAAGTTCGACCCGCTGGGCACTTCGCTGGAAGACACCAAGAAAAAGACCGAACAGCTGCAGCTGCTCATGGACAAAGGGAAGATCTCCGCCGACAACAAGGCGAAGGCCCTCGAAGAGCTGGCCAAGGCCCATCACCAGCTGACTCTCGAGCAGGACAAGAACTACCAGTCCCTTCAGTCACTGCGGGAGAGCTACGGAACTTCTCCGTTCTCCGAAACGCTTGACGACATGATCGAGCTAAACCGACTCTACCGAGAGGGCGCAGTCTCGCTTGAGGAGTACGGTAGGCTCTCCCGAGCACTGAAGACCAGTAGTAACGAGTCAGCACTCAACGGAGCACCGGCGGCGCCTACCGGGCTAAGCGACTCCGCCTCTACCCCGTTCGGGGAGTGGGCGTCGACGGAAATGGAACGGGCCCAGGGGCTGGACTGGTATGCCAACCGCAAGACCGAGCTTGGCGACGGATACGCGCTCGACAAGATCAACATTGCCAATGCGGCCTACGAGCAGGAGAAAGCCCTAAACGCGCTGAAGCTCGCAGACCAGGAAGAGCACGCTCGCCGGCTGCTGGAGATTGAAGACCAGAAGAACCAGTCGCTGCTGGCTGCCCAGCAGAAGTTCACCGACCAGAGCACCGCGCTGGACCAGAGCCGGGTTGAGTACGGAGAGCAGGCCGGCAAGATGGCCCTGATCTCGATGGTGGGCAGTGCCGAAAACCTGCTTGGCCAGTTCGCCAGCGTGGCCGAGGGCGCGACCACTGCTCAGAAGGCCGCGTTCGTGGCCCAGAAGGCCCTGGCGATTGCCCAGATCCTAATGTACACGCACCTTGCCGCAGCCCAGGCCATGGCCATCCCAGGTGACACCACCAAGGTGCTCGGCATGTCCTTGGCCACCTTCATCACCGCGCAGGGTTACGCATCGGCGGGCCTCGTCGGGGCCTTGGCCGTCGGTCAAATGAACTCCGGCGGTAATGGCAGTTACGCCGGAGCCTACGACAAGGGCGGGGTTATCCCTTACGGCCAGTACGGCATCGTGGGGGAGTACGGCCCTGAGATCGTTCAAGGCCCCGCGCACGTAACTGGCAGAGAAGCAACTGCCAGGAAGCTCGGTAACGGGGGCGGCGGGGAATACGCCATAACTCTGGCACCTCAGATCGCGGTGACAGTTGAAGCTGGCGGGGACTCGGCTGCAGCAGAGGAGCAGGGGCGCAGGATCGCTGCTGTAGCAAAGGCCGCGGTAATGTCGACACTGGCAGAGCAGACCAGACCAAACGGGGTCCTGGATAACTGGATTAGGAGCAAACGGTGACGTTAGAGAGCTTCCCAACAATAGCGGCGCCTAACTGGGGCCTTCAGGTAGGCACTGAGGCAGACGTACGCACACAGAAGCTGGGGGACGGCTATGTCATGCGTGCCCCTGCCGGGCTGAACCATATCAGGGACTCTTGGAACCCCACGTGGGGTGACCTCACGGAAGCGGAAGCGCTAGCTACCCTGGCCTGGCTGAAAGCTCGCCTGAAGGTAACCCCGTTCCTGTGGACTGACCCGCAGGGGGTGGTTAAGCAGGTCGTCTGCCAGGATGTGAGGCTCGGCTACAACCAGTTCAACTCTATGGAGCTGTCGGCCACCTTCGAGGAAGACTTCAACCCTGTTTGATGGTAACCCGTAAATATGGGAATATGGGTTCCTCTAGCTAAGGGGTTGATTCCGCATGTCAGGACTAATCGCAACAGACCAACAACAGCTGGAACAGGACACCCTGGTAACCCTGTTCCAGCTTGATGTGCGTCGGTTCGGTGACGGCATCCTGAGATTCTGCTCAACCTCTGTGAGTGGCGTACCCGTTATGTTTGACGGGCAAGAGTACCTGCCAATCCCCATTAAGGCTGAGGGGTTTAGCTGGAATGGCAGCGGCGCCATGCCCAGGCCGACATTGACCCTGGCGGCAATGGATCTGTCGTTCCTCAGCCTGGTAATTAGCGGTGACGACCTCATCGGGTGCCCGGTAACTAGGATCAGAACCTACCGGAAGTATCTCGACGACGGCCAGTCCCCCAACCCAGAGGCGACGTACCCGCCGGACCACTATGTAATCGAGAGGAAGACCTCTCAGCGGAGAACCCTGCTGCAGTTTGAGCTGTCAGCGGCCATGGACCAGCAGGGGAAGATGCTACCCGCCCGACAGGTTCTAAGGGACTCGTGCTCCCACCACTTCCGCCAGTGGATAGACGGGGCGTGGTCCTATGCCGGGGTAACTTGCCCGTATACCGGGGAGACCATGTACGACCGCTCCGGTGCAGAGACCTTTGAACCAAAGCTGGGACGCTGCGGTAAGCGTGTGTCCGACTGCAAAAAGCACTTCGGCTCCACCGCTGTTCTTCCGTTCTACGGGTTCCCCGGGGTGGGTCGTATATGAGCCTGTTCTCTGAATTTCACGCTCAGATATTTGCGGAAGCGGTGGATGCCTACCCCGAGGAAGCCGTTTGGCTGATAACCCCGGGAGAGTGCCGCCGCGTTAAAAACTGCCATGAGCAGCCGACCGACTATTTCCGCGTCTCTAAGCAGTCCCTGGCCGCGGCCATGGCCAGAGGTTTGTTAGCCATAGTCCACAGCCACCCCGGCGGAATATCCGCCCCGTCAGAGGCTGACATGGTTGGGCAGGTCTCTACCGGCGTGCCCTGGGGCCTGCTGTCTACTGACGGGACATCTGCCACCGACTTGGTCTGGTGGGGGACGCCTGAGTGCGTACCGCCACTTCTAGGGCGGCCGTTCCGACACGGGGTAACGGACTGTTACGCCCTGATCAAGGACTTCTACCTGCTTGAGCTCGGTATCCACCTGCCGGAGTTCCCGCGCAACTGGGAATGGTGGAACACGGGCGGCCCTGGGTTCTCCGAGGGGTTCGCTGCAGCAGGCTTCTCTGTGATTGACGAGAGTGACGCGAGACCAGGCGATGTATGGCTTGCTCAGATACGCAGTGAAGTCCCAAACCACGGCGGGATCCTGCTCAACGGGGAGGTGATTCTCCACCAGGCCGGCTCAACCAAGCAGGTGGACCAATCAAAGCTGTCCGGAAGGGAACCACTCCACCGGTACCGCCCATTGATCACGCACTGGCTGCGTCACAAAGAGGTAACTACCCAGTGAAAACTCTGCATTTACATGGCCCGCTGGGCGAGAAGTACGGGCGTTCCTTCGAGCTGGATATCAGCACGCCAGCCGAGGCCATACATGCAGTCGCTGTACAGGTGCCTGGGTTCGCTGAAGATGTCCGCGCCGGCGTCTGGCATGTGGTTAGAGGGCCGCTGGAGTGCGAGGAGGCGCTGAATGAAGAGGCCATCCTTGTCGGCCTTGGTACGGAGGACGAGGTGCATCTTCTCCCTGCGGTCGAAGGGGCAAACAGCGGCGGCATGATGACTTTGATCGGCGCAGCTCTGTTTGTGACCGGCTTCTTCACGGGTGGTGCCACCTGGGGGCCGGCCATGATGGCCATGGGTGCAGGTATCGCCATTGGCGGGATCATCTCTATGACAACGAAGCTGCCGACAGGAACAGACCCTACGGTGGGCGACAGCGTAGATCAAAGGGCTTCCTTTTTGTTCAACGGCCCAACAAACACCTCTTCGCAGGGCGTGGCCGTACCCCGCGGGTACGGGAGGCTGCGGGTTGGAAGCATCGTAGTAAGCGCGTCAGTTCAGTCAGAGGAGTTGTCCCAGTGAGTGCTGTGCAAGGTTCAAAGGGCAGCAAGCCGCATCAGGCGCCTCAGAGGACGCCTGTAGAGGCGGCTAACACGCTTCGCAGTGTGTCAAAGGGTCGGATACTCGACCTGATCCAGCACGGACCAATATACGGGCTTGCTGACGGCCTGAAGTCGGTATTCCTTGACGACACCCCGCTGCAAAACGCTGACGACAGCTTCAACTTTTCAGGGGTCTCCGTTACGACTCGACTAGGGTACCCAGACCAGGAGGTAATTCCCGGGTTCCGCTCGGTGGAGAACCCGAGAGACGTATCCACAGAAATCAAGTTCGGGTACCCAGTAGTCCGTGCCGTGTCGAACAACGACGCAGACGCCGTAGTTGTAACGGTGCGAGTAAACGCGCTGTCCAAGCAGGATGAAAGCACGGGGGACCTGAGGGGGCATGCGGTTTCCGTGTCCATCCATACCAGGGTGAACGGCGGTGCGTGGACCTCGGCTGTTTACGACACCATTTCCGGGAAGACAACCAGCCCCTATCAGCGCTCATACCGGGTCAACCTGCCGTCCAGCGGAGAGTGGGAAATCAAGGTAGTCAGGGAAAGCCCTGACGAGTCGGGCTCTTACAGCCAGAGCGCTACCTTCTGGGCAGATATGACAGAGGTTGTCGACGCCCGACTCAACTACCCGGACTGCGCCCTCGTAGGGATCGAGGTGGATGCCAGCCTGTTTGGTAACCAGATGCCTTCTCGCTCCTACGATATGAAGCTGAGCATCATCAAGGTGCCATCCAACTACGACCCAGTCACCCGTGAGTACACGGGCATCTGGAACGGGTCGTTTAAGCTGGCCTGGAGCGACAACCCGGCGTGGTGCTACTACGACCTGGCAACACACCCAGTGATCGGCGCAGGCCTTACCGGCGTAGACAAATGGGCTCTGTACCAAATAGGCCGCTACTGCGATGAGCTGGTACCTGACGGGTTCGGCGGCATGGAGCCCAGATTCACGCTGAACACCTTGTTCGCTGAGCGTACAGAAGCGATCACCACCCTGTCAGCGTTGGCCAGCGTATTCCGGGGTATGACCTACTGGGGCACCAACACGGTGGTCCCTGTCGGAGACATGCCCAAAGACCCTGTCAAACTGGTGGGACCCGCCAACGTAGTCGATGGTGAGTTCGAGTATTCCGGCACGTCGCTGAAAGAGCGGCACAGTGTCGCGGTGGTGATGTGGAACGACCCCAGCGACAGCGGAAAAGCCAAGCCTGAGCTAGTAGAGGACCCTGAAAGCATTGAGCTTTTCGGGTGGCGTGAGGTTCAGCTCACTGCGTTTGGTTGCACATCCAGGGGGCAAGCCAATCGGCTTGGCCGGTGGATCCTGTATTCCGAGCGCAAAGAAACTGAGACGATCAGGTACACCGCAGTAGCTGACCAGGCTGATCTTAGGCCGGGGGACATCATCGAGGTGTCCGACCCTGATCGGGCCGGCGCCCGTCTGAGCGGGAGGGTGTCTGCCACAGGCACTTCTGAGCTAACCCTTGACAGGGTTCCATCAGAGGTCACTGGTAGTCACTGGTTCATCAGCGTGATGATGTCAAACGGCGTCACAGAGCGCCGCCAGGTCTCCAGGTTCACCGGCAACGTGGCCACCCTAGAGTCTCCGCTTCCGTCCAGCCCGCTACCAGGCGCCATGTGGATCCTGTCCAGCATATCCGTCGTTCCTCAGCAGTACCGCGTGGCTTCCGTAAGCGAGCAGGAAGAAGGTACTTACGAGATATTCGCCACCGAGTACGACCCGAGAAAGTACCTGATAGTCGAGCATGGGGTCACCCTCCCTGATCTGCCCACCAGCCTCGTGCCTACAGGCCCAATAGCCCCGGCTTTGGACATCACCGCGAAGGTGTACACCTACCTCGCCGGCGGTACAGAGCACCAGGGCCTTTCGATAAGCTGGACCCCCAGCTCAGATGTTCGGGTGGAGAGGTACGTCGCTGAGGTCCAGAGCCCTGCAGACGTGAAATGGAGAACTGCCCATCACGGGCCAGGCGTTTCATTTGACGAGAAGGACGCCCCTCCCGGGCAGTGGATGATCCGCGTTAAAGCGCTGTCCAGCTACGGCGTAGGCTCTGCATGGGTATCCCGAACTGTGAACGTGGCAGGTCTCCTGCTTCCAGTAGCCCCTGACCGCGTGGATGTGAGTGAAGCCACATTCTCCATCGCCCTGTATCCGAGAGGGGCTTATCCAGGGGCGATGTATGAGTTTTGGCGAAGCCTTACACCGCTGGTAGGTGACCAAATTGAGTCGAACGCGGTACGCCTCAGTGTATCCACTGACCTCGTAGATACCGGACTAAAGTCCGACACGCAGTATTACTACTACGTACGCGGGGCGAACGCGTACGGGGTGTCTGACTGGTTCCCTGTGCAGGGTAAGACCAAGGCTGATTTTGACGACATCGTAACTGCGCTGGACGCCGATATACGCAAGCCCGGCGGCCTGTTCGAGGACATGGTCAACGAGGTGGGGTCCGCCACTGCAGTAGCTGAAGCACAGGCCACAGCGGAACAAGCCCTGGACACCGCTAACTCCCTGCTATCTCGCGTGAACATTGTCGAGGATGGGGTAACCGTCGGGGCCTGGCAGGACAAACTTTCCGCCGTTAAGTTTTCCGCGCTGGTAAGCCAGCATGAGGGCTCCTCTTCTCGCGCCACGGTGGAGGAACAGACCCGAGTAACCGAGGACACGGCCCTCTCTGCGCGGATAACCGAGGTCTCTGCCACGGTCGCGGAGAACCACGCTGCGGTTACTGAGCGGCTGGTTACGATAGCGACAACTGAAGCAGCGCTGGCAAGCAAGGTTGATCAGCTCACTACCAAGGTTGGAAACGGGCACGAAGCGGACATCCAGCTTGAGCAGGTCGCCCGGGTTGCCGCAGATGACGCGCTCGCCATCCAGATCCTCACACTCACTGCCAGGGTAAACGAGGAGATTGAGGCTCAGGTTACCGTCGAAAGCCTTGCCAGGGCCCAGGCCCAGGAGGCCCTTGCTCAGCAGGTAACCAAGGTGTCCGCGGACCTCGAGGAGCAGTCCGCTTCGATAACCCAGAGGTTCACCGCTCAGACCGACTACACCGACGGCGCAGTGGCCCGGGCAGTTACTACAGCCACCGTGAACGGCAAAAAGGCAGTGTTCGGCATATCCGTGAACGGCGAGGTGTCTGAGATAGGTGCGATCGCTGACCGGTTCTATGTGTATAACCCGGTCGGTGGTGACTACACCTTGGCGTTCGCGGTTGTTGACGGAAAAACGGTCATCAAGGACGCCATGATACGGGACGCCTCGATCACCAGCGCCAAGATCGCTGACCTGTCAGTGACCATGGCAAAGATTGGCGGCTCCCTGCAGTCGGATAACTACGTGCCTGGCCTTACCGGATGGAGGCTCACCAGGGCCGGTCAGTTCGAGATCAACGGAGAGGTGGCCGGAGGAGGGCGAACTCAAATCAACAACAAGGGTGTGAAGATTTACGACAAGAACAACGTGTTGCGGATCGAGATGGGTGAGCTTTCAGTATGAGCATAGGGCTACAGACCTTTAACGCTGACGGCCGGCGAACCCTTACCCCAAAGAGCCGGACTATCCGGGTAGTGGCCCGCCGCACGGTTTGGTATGGGCTTCTTGGTGCAGGAGCCTCCGTGTATGTGGAGATGCCGCCGGAGGTGCGGCAAGGTATGTTCGCGCAGGCCACTTCTCTGAACAGTAACAACGGGGCCGTAGATTTCTACGCAGAGTGCATGCCCGCAATTAACGTCTATGACGGGTACGTGCTAATAGTCGCACCATCGGTGGACGGCTGCGTGTCTACCGGCAACTTAACCATATACGTGTTTGTAACTGAGTAGCGGTAGCTTCACTACGAGGACGAGGTATGTTCGGACTTTCAATTAGAGGTGACGATGGTCAGCTCGTTATCACAGACGGTGTAGTTAGCCTCACACAAAGGTACCGCGGGCAAATAGTTGCGACATCGACTTACACCCAAGGTAGTGGGTTTTTCACTTACTACTACTCGTCGGCCATCACCACGAACGATCCGCCAATGGTATTTGCCATACCAACCTCCGGGTGTGACGGCAGAGGCATCGGTGGCTTTTCACACATCGGTGATCCAGGGGCCTGGCTCGGGTTCAGCGCCATGATAGTGGCGTCACTGTTCTTGGCCCACGGAGGGATGTACGTCGGGTTTGACTCTGGCTGGCAATTCAGCGTGTGCGTATTTGGCGACCCCGCACTCCCGGCAGCGGACAAATACGGGGTTAGGATGTATGGCGCTGACCGAAAGTGCTACTACGACAGCTCTTGGCCGATAGTTCCGTTCATAGGGATGATGGGGGCCTGGAACCTGTCGGACTTTACCCGGTGGTACGACCTGCCAAGCTACTGGGGAGGGAGGTTTGTTTCGGGGGATAGAGACTTGGTACTGGCTAAGGGGCATCACTCATGGGGGTGGGACAACCTTACGGCCGGGTTCCTGCTATCTGGCACCGGAAGAGTCCCGGTGATCATCGATACCGGTAAAGATTACATCAGCATCGCTTGCTCAGTGTTTCTTGGATTCCCCGATAGTGATAGGTCCAGTATCTGGTCAGTAGCTGTTATCGGCGGTGCTCAGCACCCGGGTGGTGACGTCTCTTGGATGAGTAACTGGAGACTGCTGATGGCGGACTTCTCTGGGGTGTAGCCCAGCCGCCTACCCCCTGCTAACATACCTGTATTTACGGAAGTACAGGTCTAGCCATGTCAGCTAATTCGTTCCCAGCGTTCAATTCCGCGGTGGAGGAGCTAACCGCACGGGTCTCTGCCCTGATCGCGGAGGTCACCGGGGCCTTAACACACGCCCAGCTGGTCTCCGGAGCCATGTCTCCTGAGACAGTTCAGGAAGTGAAAGACGCGGCAACCACTGCGGTTGCACAGGCCCTTCTTGCGAGCGCGCAGGCGACCTCTTCCGCAAACTCCGCTGACGCCGCTGCGGCTTCTGCAGCATCCGCTGAAGCATCTGCCGCAGAGGCGCAGGCGTCCGCTGTACTTGCCGGCCAAAAATCGGTCGAAGCGGTAAACGCAGCTGCGGCCGCTGCGTCCTCAGCTGCGGCTAACTCGGTAGAGTCGGCGGAAGAGAGCGCTGCGTTGGCTACAGCCAAGGCCCTGGAAGCCTCCACATTCGCCGCACAGGCTGGCTCACACGCCACCACGGCGACTCTGCGGGTAGCCGAAGCGACAACGGCAGCTGACGCGGCCTCCGCATTTGCAGACACTTCCAAGGCCTACTCTGAAGCGTCCGAGAGCCACGCCAGCGTCTCCCACGGGTACGCGCAGGCTGCTGGAGCCATCCGGGAAGAGTTGAGAAACCAGTATTACGGGCTCGCGGCCTCTGACCCTGCTACCCGCCCGAACGGCACTCCTCCCCAGGTTGGCGATGAATACTTCAACACCATGGTAGGACGGCGGAGGGTGTTTCTTTCCTCCGGATGGGCCGACCTACTCGGGTCCGCAAACAGGCTGGTGTCCGACCCGCTTCCGCCAATGGCGATAGCAGGGTTTGCCACGGTGCGTGCAGCGTCCGGCAACCTGTCGAAGGAAGGGGTGATGCTAGCGCAGGTGAAATGCGAAGTGTCTGAGGTGTCCGGGATGTACGACATCCTTGTCTACGCCGGCGACACCCTGATTTATCGCGCTGATGGCATCTCCGGGGCATACGAAGACAACTTCCCTGTGTTTTCCCCTGGTACCGGTTACCTGGCAGTCGACGTTGTAAACCACAGCTCAGACACCGTCACCTTCACCCCATCCCTTCTCTACACCATGTACGGGTACTGACAATGTCCACCTCAGACAGCAAGTCGTACTTGCACCTGATCACCGATAAATCTATCGAGGGTAAGAACTACCAGGAGGTGCACGCCCACTGGTACAACCTTCAGAGCACGACGCTGACTGACCGATTCTATGTCGGCACCAAGGAATACCGAGGTAGTTGGTCTCAGGACGGCGGCGACAACGCTGCACCGGCGGATACCCGGGAGCGCAGGGCGCTCTGCATTACAGGTGAGGCTACCTTCACCTTCACCGGAACCAGCGTGGCTATCCGGGTGTCAGTCAACCCGGGCTGGGGGGCAGGAACCGTGCTTGTAGACGGAGTACCGCCATCTACTATTCCGGGTGTCACCGAATACAAAGACGTAGTCACATGCAACTCGGACACGTACTCATCCTGGGGTAACGAGTTCATCGACGTTGTTCTGGCCGACAACCTGCCAGCCGGCCAGCACACGGTCACTATCCGATGCACGGGCAACTCACCGACTGCTTTCTTTGTTTTCTCTGGGTTCAAGGTTTACGACTACAGCAAAAATACGCTGGACATCGACGTTTGGGGTGTTGCGACGCAGGACCGAGACCAGCTTATCGGCCTGACAGTCAAGAGCCGAAGTCTCACGTTTCCAAACACACAGATCTCTGTCGACAGCAAACTTGTTGACGCGCTCACCTTCGCGCCAGTGGGAACCGTAGATCTCGGCAATTTGGGCGTAACAACCCCGTATTCCCTGCTGCTTAGGCCTTACCTTACCGGCAACGAGGCGACCGGGGTCTCTACAGCGTCCATCGTTATCTCTACGCTGGTCCCGGACCCAATCGGCCCTGAAACCGTAGTCGTCACTACAGCTATGCCGCAGAACGCGCCCGTTATCACGTATACGGGCTCCTGGTGGGTGGACGCGGAAACGGAGACGATGCCGGCGATCCGCGGAGGGAACACGAAGGGTGTGTGGTTCTCCTTCAACAGCACCGGTAACTCCGTTGGGTTCACCTGCCGGACCGACTGGGGGCTAGGAAAGGCCCAGGTGCTGGCCGACGCTGTGGAACATTCGTCTGTTCAGCTCACGTCAGGTAGTCTGACTATCACCCGACCCAACACGGTGGGTATTAGCGTCGGGATGTCCGTAGTGGCAAGAGGGATATCGGAAACCTGCAAAGTTACCGCGGTCACTGACACCACTATCACATTGTCGGTTGCGCCAACCGTCACTGCATCCCGGCCTGTAGCGTTCGGCAGGTACATAGGTACCATTGACCTGCACGAAGATCAGGACTTCAAACAGGGCACTCTGCAGGTGCGCTCTGTCAGCGGGTTTGGCGCCACCTATTCTGGTAAGACCCTCGTCAGCTTGCTTGATACGAAGGGGTTCTATTACACCGCGGTGCAGCTGACCACGAGTAAGACCTACTCGCGCATTACCGACACGGTGAACCTGAACCTTCACATCAAGAGTGCGACACCGTTCGGCGTAAAGGACACCAGAGTCGAGCACGGCCGAGTGCTGTACACCACCCCTGATAGGAACATGCAGAACCTAACGGCGGACATCCCGCACGATAATCGCGGGGAAAGGGCTGAGGTCAGCGTTGAGTACCGATTTCCCACGTTTATCTGCTGCTACGCCTCTGGCTACCTGGAGCTGTTCAAGCAGTACGACGTGGTTATTACTGACCCTATGGCTCTCAGCCGTTCTCAAGTCAAAGAGCTTCAGGACCTCGGCATCAGGGTCATCAACTACGTGTCGTTTGGCGAGGAAGACGGCGTCCTCAGCAACCTGTGGGACTCCATGTCCGCCCAGGGGCCTCATCCAGGTGACGGCACTGGTCCAGGTGGGTACGCCGGTTACTACATGAAGGGTGGGCACGGTTACGGAGAGTTCTCGGAGTGCATCCACGATAGGCAGCGCGCTGAGGGGGTTAAGGGGTGTGCAAACGCAAACGCAAACTACCTGACCACACCGGGCCGCTGCTCAAAAGCGTGCTCAAAGGACTCCAGAACCGGATACACCACCTGGGAAGATGGCGGAGCATGTGCTGGTGGGTACACCTCCGCAAACAACTGGCAGCGGGAAGCCTCAGTGGCCTGCAGTAACTCGGGGTGCCCGGGCTACGCCCCAGTTCACGGCGGGTGTCCGCAGTTCCAAGTGGCTGAAAACGCTTGGGGGCAGGATTTCTCGATTGCCACCCAGGACTTCCCTGACGAGAACGGGATATGGAGCTCTTACTACATCGATGGGGTTAAGCGGGGTCCTGGCAGCTGGTTTGACCGGCTAAAGGATTACTATCTGCCTCTCGTTTTCGACGAGCCAAAGCCGGTTGTTGAGACCCTGACAGTCGCCCAGTACCAGGGCGCTGGCGGCGTCACTGTGTTCGGTGTTCTTCTGTCTCAGGCTCCCATAGACGAGACCGAGTTCATGGAGATCCTGGATGTTGCTACCGGGATCCCGTACAAGAGCGGGATTGGGTATTCGTTTGACGCGAAGACAGGCGCCGTAACCATCGCAGTGCCCGAGGTGGTAAACCCGGGCGAGCCGCCTGCTCCCACAGTCGGGCAAGTAATCCGCGCCAGTTACTCCAAACGAGGCCTAGGGTCAGACGGCGTTTTCATGGACACGGTTGACACCGTAGACGTGTACCCATCCCCGGAGTACCAGCAGGGATTCGCCGACCTGATTAACGACCTGAAGCTGCTGTATCCGGACAGAGCGTTCTGCTCAAACCGCGGGTTCTCGATCTACGACAAGATGATCCACAGCTGCACATGGGTGATGACAGAATCCGTTTTCAGCGACTACAACTTCCACACCGGCACCTACCAGCTTGTCAGCCCAGCGGCGGAGGCATGGAACATGGAGGTTGCCGCGAACATGCAGGAGCTCAGAAAGAAGCATACTTTCGACGTTGTGTGCCTGAACTACGCCCCAAACGGCCCAGAGGGTGACGCTATCAGGGCCGAAGTACAGGCTAAGACCCTGGACATGGGGTGGTTACCTTGGTTGTCCACGATCCTGCTAAACGACCCCCTGCCAAACGCCCCGTTTCAGCGTCCCAACGGATTCATACGCACCAACAAGTGGAAGAAAATCCATGTCCGCAACCTCTGACGCGAGTAACCCGTTCCTGAAAAACATGCCTATGGTAGCTATCGCAAGGCTCACGGTGTACCGAGGGGGGGTTGCTGTAGAGACTCCAGACACAGCGTGTAAGAGAGCGTTCTTCCGTATCGGAAACCACCGATCTTACCCTCCGCTTTCCAACCAGCACGAGGTTATGCCCAGCGGCAGCACGCTGGACAAACTGTTCGGATTTACCTCCCTTGACCCCTACAACCCGCAGGAGGTCATTGTTCCAAAGCCGTGACCCATAAATACAGGTTGTGGTAGGATCGTGGTCACCAACCAATCAGCTGGTGACCACGATGCCCTTTCTAGTAAAAGCGCTCCTTGCAGTCCTTTCTGACGCCACCATGCAGCGGCTTATCATTGCAGGGCTGGGCAAGGCTGCCGAGCGTACGAACAACACCATCGACAACACTGTGGTGGAGATCGTAAAAGCTGGTATGTCGAACCGCATCAACCCAATCCAGCGCGTCACCGGTAAGTAGCATGGCGCCCCAGAGCTGGATCACTGAAGCCAATAAACATATTGGCCTCTACGAGAAAAAAGGACCTGATCACCACCCCGAGATCCTGAAGTTCTGGAAGGACATCAAGCGCGGTGGAATCAAGGACGACGAGACTCCTTGGTGTGCGGCGTTCGTCGGAGCGATGCTTGAACGCAGTGGTATCCGCTCAAGCCGTTACGAGAGCGCAAAGTCCTACCTGCAGTGGGGTCGCACGCTGTCGGAGCCCGTGTTGGGCTGCGTGGTCGTCTTCACTCGTGAGGGCGGCGGCCATGTCGGGTTCCTGGTCGGCAAGGACAAGGCGGGCAACCTGCTGATCCTTGGTGGAAATCAGTCGGACCAGGTGAACATTCGAGCCTTCCCTGTGAGCCGGGTTACGGGCTACCGATACCCGGCTGAGCTGCCTCTGCCCACTGCGCCGATACCGGTGCTGGCGAGCGGCGAACTCTCCAAGAGAGAATCCTGATGCCCTACTCAGAACTGCTGGACCTGCTGGTTACCACCGCCCCGTTCCTGCTCTACACCGCACTGCTGATGAAGTTGTTCTTCGTGTGGAAGCAGGTGTTCCGAGTAAAGGACCGTCAGCGCGAGGCGCGCCTGGCAGCGATCCTCCTTCTGATGACGGTCTGCACATTGACGTTCATGGCGGCCAACGCCTACGTCCTTGAGGCGTACGGGAAGACTCTCCTGTCCATAAAGGTCTTTCAGATGTTTGTCCTGAGTAACTGCATGGCCTACTGGCTGGTCCTGGATCTGATTACTAAGGACGTCCGTGAAGACGACGCTCGCCTGGGTTGAGAAGTTCGAGGCATTTCTGTACTTCGGCCTGCTCGGCGCCTTTGCTGCTGTAGTGGGCCATCTGTACCAGGTCGCCAGGAAGAACGGGGAAGCCATCTCGTTCCTGCTGCTGTTCGTCACTGCGGTGGTGGGGTTCTATATGGGAATGGTGTTTGGGCAGTTGATCCCATCCGACTGGGGCAATCGGGATGCCCTGGTCTTGTTGGTGGGTGCCACAGGCATGAAGGGGTTCGAGCTAGTGCTCGGCTACTCCAAGAAGATGATCCCTGCAATTCTGCAGGGGCTGGCCGGCGGCAAGGAGCCGCCAGCCGGAGGGGATGGTCAGGGGTAAGTCCACTCGAACCGGCCGAGGAGTTTTTCGCCGTCAGGCGTCTCATACTCCATCTGCCGATCCCTGCCCTCAATGAAGCCTGTGCGGCGAGCCCTAAAAAGCTCGCCGTTCACGCTTATCAGCAAGGGGCAGTCCACCGGCGGAAGGTCGCCGGCCGTGTTGAGGTGAACCGCAGGTGCGGACGAGTGTCCGCAGGCTGGGCAGGTGTGCATCACTACGCTCCTACTTGGACAATGTTTGCGGCCAGGCCCTGGTCCTGCTCGCGGTGGGTGATCAGCAGCAGCTGACTGGCGGCTCCTGCCAGAGACGCAGCCAGGCCGGAGGCGTTACGCTCGCTCATGGACTCGGTGGGCTCGTCGAAGATCAGTAGGCTGTCACGGCCGTACAGGGCGCGGGTCAGGCCGATCCGAACAGCGCTGCCGATGAACGCCTTCTGGGCGCCGGACGCGCTGGCCACCGGAGCCATAACGCCGTCTTCCTCGAAGGTGAACTCGCCGTCGTTGTTGGCGATACGGGTGATCAGGCCGCGGGATGCTGTGGCCACCTGGCGAGACGCAGCTCCCATCACAGCCTGCCAGATCTCCTGCAGGTAGGTCTGGCGGCGATCGCGGAGGAAGCGGGCCAGACGGCTGGCACGGTCCTGCAGCTCCCGCGCTGTTGCACACCGGCGCACTGCCTGCTCCATGCGGTCCAGCTCAGTGTCGGCGTAGCCGGACACACTGCGGGCGCTCTTCAGCTCGGCCCGAGCCAGCACGAAGGCGCTGTCTATCAGTGACTTCGTGCGTTCGTGCTCACGCTCAGCTTCGCGGAATGCCGCCTCAGCCTGTGCAGCGGTATCGATCTCGACGTCAGTCGGGCGCGGCAGCTGGGCAGCTTCCAGGTCCGACACGTAGTCCTCTGCCTCCTCCAGCTCCTGCTCAGCCTTGGCAAGCCGGCGGCGGGCGGCGCGCACGTTCTCGTTGGCTTCCTCGGCGCCCTGCAGCTTGACGTTCACAGTGGCCAGGGCTGCGTCGGCGTCTGCCAGCAGCGCACTGGCGCCTTCCAGCTCGTCTTCCAGCGACACACGGATAGCGTCAACAGCGGCCTGCGCCTTCTCCAGCGCTGCGGCAGCGCGGTCGAACGCCTGCTCGTTGGCGGTGTGCTTGCTCAGGCTGCTCTGCAGAGACTCCAGCGCCTTACGGGCTTCGACCCGGCGGCGGCGGGCCTGCTCCAGCTTACTGGTCAGCTCGCTGAACTCGTTCTCCAACTTGACCGGGTCGTGCTCGCTCAGGTTGTGGCCGCAGGTTGGGCATGTGGCCCCTTCGACCATCTTGCTCATGTCCTGGTGGCGGGAGGAGAGCACGGCAACTGCCTCAGCGGCCGCTGTGTGCTCAGCCTCGGCCTCTGCGACGGCGCTGGTGAGGCGAGCGACTGCATCCACCTCCATCGTCTGCTGAGCAGCAGAGAACGCTTCTTGGGCCTTCTCCAGCGACTTTACGGAGGCCTGCGCTTCCATCTTCTCGGCGCTGAGGATGTTCAGATCGGCACGGCAGCGTCGAACCTGCTCAGCGGCGACCTTCTTGTCGGCCTCCAGCTGCTCGATGTCGACCAGATCGCCGGCGACTTCCTGGGCCTGGGCAGCTGACCCTACGGCCTGCTTCTTCAGAGCGACCTCAGCCTGCGCTGACTTGAGCTCCTCGGCTCGCTTGTCGGCCTTGCGGCGCTGTTCGGTCAGTTCCTGGCTGCTCGGGGACGGGCGGACAGCTGTAAATGCAGGGAGCTCGGCCAGCGCCTTCTCGGCCTCGGCGAACTTCTTCTCGGCGGTGGCCAGGCGGGTATCAGCGTCGGCTTTGTCGGCGCGGGCGGCCTCCAGATCCTCCGGGTCTACCTCGCTGGCGGCTACGACCGCACGCTGCTCAGCTGCCACCTCGTTGGCACGCTTGGCGACCTGATCGATCAGGCTGACGCCGGCGAACTCTTCGACCTTCTGGTTCAGTGCGGTGGCGCCGAATGTCAGCACGCCGGCGGTCTCGCCCTGCTTGGACTGCACGAACAGGTTGAAGTCTTTGGCAGTCAGGCCGAGCATCTCTTCGATATACGCTGTCACCGGGGTGTTGCCGTTGGCTACCAGCAGCTCGTTGTTGTCCATGTCATAGCAGAGCAGCTTGGCGGTGGACTTGCTGCGGGTCAGGACGTAGACGCTGCCCTCAGCATGGAAATGCAGCTCGAGGCTGAAGTTGGTCTGGCCCCAGGTCGGGATGTTCTCTTTCTTGCCAGGCACCACAGTGACGCCGAACAGCGAGGCCTCGATGGCCTGCAGCAGGGTTGACTTGCCTTGGGCGTTTTCGCCGACGATCACGTTGAGGCCGTCGGTGAAGTTGGCGGTGAAGTCGCTGAGCTTCTTGAAGTTCTTGGCGACGAGCTTGATCAGTTGCATGGGTTCATCCTCGCAAAGTGGGTTCGCTGACTGGGCGACGAGGGCGGCTCCATGTGCCATCGGAGTGCGCGGCGTAGAGCCGGGTCTGGGTCAGCGTGTAAGTGTTGATCGGGGTACCGCCGTCGACCTGCCATAGGTCGTCGCCGAGCATTACCGGTGCGGAGCAAGGCTCACGGAAGCAGGCTCCCTTACCCAGAGCGTGAGCGCTGCGGTAAGCGCCGCAGTTACAGTTTTTGCAGTTCATTGGAGCCTCCATCAGCGTTGTAGACGACCGAAGGGCGGATGTACTTGATCACCTGGCCGCCCTCTTCCTTCCAGTCGACCACGCTGCCTGTGTCACAGCTGTCGCAGGAGATGGCGTAGTGGATCTGGCAACCTGCAATCACCAGGTCACCCAGCTGCAGGTACCAGTTGGTCGATCGGGCGTTGGTGCGAACGCCGAGGGTACCCTGGTCGGTTTCCACGGCCTGCACGGTGCCCCAGGCGGCCCGATACTGGCGGCCGTCAGGGGCATAGAACCAGGCGTCCGTGGTGACGAGGACCTTCTTGCCTACTGAAAATTGGTCGCTTCTCATGCCTGCACCTCGGTGGCCAGTTGCTGGAACAGGTCCGCCAGGTCGCTGCCTTCCAGCTCAGCGGCGATGTGGGTCTTCAGGTCGCCCAGCTTGGATTCGCCGGAGACCTCGACGTCGTTGAACGCCTGGCCGATGGTGACGTTGTTGCGCACGGCCAGCAGATCCGCGCCGGCAGCCCAGACCTCCTGCACAAAGTCGGATACGGCAACCGACTCCTCCGCCGGCGCCATGCCCACCACGTTGACGAACTGCACGCCGGCCAGCTCAGGCAGCGGGTCGCCGTAGCGCACTTCGCGGTACCGCTCGGCTTCGCTCCAGATCAGGTGCTTGTCGATCTGAACGAATCCGTCGTCGATCTGCAGCGTGTAGCTGAACTTGTCGCTGATGTCGGAGAAGCTGGTCGGATGGGTGTTGCCCAGGACCAAGACGCGGCTGTCGAAGTGGCTCGCCGGGCGGTGCTCGTGACCGAGGAAGATGTAGTCGAAGGCGTTGAGCAGCTGCTCGGCGACCTCTGCCGGCAGGTTGAGCGAGTCATCCTGCACGTCCATGAAGTCTGGGGCGTCGTAGTTGCAGTGCAGCATCAGCACCGAGGCCTTGCCCTCCAGGTGGTGGGCGGCGTGCTCAGCGGCATGGAACAGCGCGGTCTCGAAGAGCTCCTGGGAGGCGTGGTGCGGGACGAAGTAAATCGGTCCGTATGCCTCGTAGTACGGAGTAGACAAGTCAGGTGACGAGACTATTGGACAGTGAAGAGCCCGCAAAGCATCAAGCGAGGTAACCGTGTCGGCGCGGTTAGTGCTGTCGTGGTTTCCTGAGAGGGTCCACATGCAGTTGCTGGCCACATTGAACCCCTGAACCAGCGTCGCCTCGTCGTTGAAAGCGCGGTCGAACAGATCTCCCAAGCAGATTGGCTTAGGGCCTTCTACGGCCTTCATAGCCTGGTCGAACAGCGCCTGAGTCAGCTTTTTGGCCGACTCTCTGGTGGTGTGAGCTGCGCGCCTGGTTCCCAGGTGCGGATCAGTGAACAGCGTGTACTTGGTCATGGTCGTGATCCATAAAGAAGCCGGGGCGGGCCCCGGCTTTGAGGTATTAGGTGATTGGTTACAGAAGAACCTTGACCGCCAGGCCAAGCCCCATGCCCAGGCCGTAGCCCAGGCCGCAGCCCACGAGGACGCTGACGCCGACGATGTAGGCCATGTGGTTTATGGCAGCCAGCGCGTCCTTCCCATGTTTGATCAGAGCGGCCTTCATTGGCGGCTCACCTTGATTGGCTTGGCGTCAACCGAGAGCGGCTGGTCGGCGACGAAGAACGGCAGGCCGCTGATTTCCACGTAGGCGTCTGTCGAAGCGTCGAAGAAGAAGTGGCTGTTGCAGCCGCCGCCGAAGCCATACACGCCGCCAAGGGAGGGGGAGTTCATCGCTGTGTACCCGTTGTTACCGGAGTAGACCAGTTCCTGGCCCGGCGTCAGCAGGGCGCATGTGCTCACCGGGCGGGTGTTCGATACGTAGTAGCCAACCTGCTGGCCGTTCTGGCCGAGGATGTACACGTAGAACAGCTTGCCCTTCTCGTCGAGGCGTCTGACCTGCTTGGCCACCGCTTCACGAGCCAGGAAGTTGTTGATCTGCGGTACCGGGACGGCGGCAGTGGCGCGGGACATCAGCGACTGCTGGGCGCGCATGTTCTGCTCGCGGGAGTCGGCTTCGACATTGCAGCCGGTAAGCGCCAGGGCGGCGCAGAGGGTGATAAGCAGCATGCGGATCAGTTGCATTGAGTGTTCTCCAGGTTGACGTCGAGGCGGCGAGGCAGGGTGTCGCCGAGGAATCGCGCTTTGGTGTAGGACTTGTTGGCGTCGGCGTTGTACTGGGCGATTGCCCGGGAACGCTGCGCCTGTATGCCGGTCAGGTTGGTGTAGGCCCGGCTGACCTCTACGCCGGCGGCGATCTGGGCTCGCTGGCCGGCAGCGGCCTGCTCGTAGCCCTGCACGGCAGCGCACAGGTCGAAGAAGTGCTCGTAGTTGCTGATACGGCTGTCAGCTGACTCGATCTGCACTTCTGCGTTTGCCTTGCCCCGGATCTCAGCGGTGTGGGTCTTCCACCCCCAGTTGGCCAACGCCAACCCGGCACCAACCAGCAGGGCTACAAGCAGCATGCCGATTGCTTTTGCTGCGTCTGTCATACGTCTTCCCTCCAGCGGAGGGCTACCGGGAGCAGCGGGATGCCGTCCTTGCTGTAGCCAAAGATTTGAACCGTCAGCTGACGGCCTATGTAGGTTTGGCGCTGCTCCCACTGGGCGTGCTTCTGGTGCATGTCGCCGTGGGCGGTGGCCTTGAACTGGTTGCCGTTGGGCAACTGCAGGATCCAGACAGGCACCTCGAAGGCGCCGTTGGGGGTGCCGCGCTCGACGCCGATGACAGTGGCCTCGATGTCCTCGAAGTCCTTGACCTTGAGCAGGGATGCGCTGCGCTTGTCGGCCTGGTAGCCGGCGCTGCCGTGCCGGAGCATCGACCCTTCGTAGCCGGCTTCCAGCCATGCGCCGTGCAGCTTGGTCAGCTCGTCCCGGCTGCGGACCCGTACGGCCGGTACCAGTCGAATCGGAGAGTTGTCTGCCTTCAGGGCGTCGCACAGTGCGTCCGTCAGCCAGGCATGGCGGTCTGCGTAAGGCGCATCGATGATCGCGTCGTAGACGTGGTACTGCAGCTGCAGGGACTCCTCGCGGGGCTTCTTGATCAGGCTGCCGATGTCCTGAAGCAGCTGGCCGTGGACATACAGCTCGCCGTCCAGGCGCTTATCGATCAGGCCGTGGTCACCCAGGAAGTCGCGGATGTGCGGCAGCAGGATCTCTTTGCCGTTGCGGCTGTACATGATCCCGTTGACCAGGCAGCGGTGGCCGTCCAGCTTCGGCTGCCCAAAGGCGTCTTCCCAGTCGATCTTGCCCGGGTCGACCTTGTCGATCGGGTGGGCCAGCATCGGCTTCTGCAGGCCCAGGGCGTTGGTAGCCGGCGCCGCCGCGTCGTCAATGCTACGGACGTAGCCCTTGTCGATCTGCTTGTTGACGCGGCTGTCCAGCTCCAGGACCGCCTGGGTGCATGGCGAGGTCTCGTTGGCTCTACCAATGTTCTTGCCTTCGATCGGCGCAACCTTGGTCACGGCCTTCCCGCCGACCACCTTGGTGTGACTGATCCGCAGCTCTGCCGCGCCGCCTTCGATGTGCGGCTCCAGGCTGATGGCCTGGATAAGCCAGTCGCCTACCTTGCCGTCGTGGTTCTTATAGAGGGTGATTTCCTTCAGGACTTGCATTGGGTGCCCCTGTTTATGGTTGCCCATACTGCTGTAAATATGGGTCTATGCGCAATAGTTTGCGAGCGTCTTCTTCTTGTCAGGCAGCTCGAAGAAGTCGATCAGCTCCTTCTTGATGACCTCTGGATTCAGCTTCACACCGGAGCCGGCGCCGTCGATGACGCACAGAGGGGTGAAGGCGCTGATCCGCTCGTCAGCCACGACGACCGAGCCGTCCCAGATTTGGACGACGCCGGGGTCTGCTGCGTAGAAGAACACCAAGTAGGGCAGCTGCAGCATGTTCCTGTAGAAGCTGACAGCGCCGCGCTGAGCAGGCTGCATGGCCGCCTTTGTCAGTCCTGCATGCTTCTCGCTGGCCTTGGCCTCCATGAACAGGAGGCGTTGGTCGTTGTAGCTGCAGCTGCCCGGCGGTAGTGCCAGCAGGTAGTCGCTGGGCTGCTCGCCGATGATGTGGCCGCCGGCCGACGAGGTGTCAGGCAGGCGGTGCCACCCAAGCAGGTGGCTCTCCTTGAGGGAGCGGAATACTTTCTCCAGCTCCTTCTCGAAGATCTTTCCGATGTCATTGGCCACGTACGAACTCCATGACGACCTCGTCAACCTGCTCGAACAGTTCGTCCAGGGTGCCGTCGTTGATAATCACCGTGCGAGGCACCTCCAAAGTCAGGGCTCGCTCACTCAGGTGGTCTGCGACTTGCCCAGCCTCTGGGCGGACAATCTCCAGTAGCAGGCCGCCTGCTCCGTGGATCCAGGTGGCCTCGTTGTCGAAGCGGACATCGCTGATCACCAGCCCTGGCGCCTTGCGGGCCTGGGCCTTCAGCCACTCCTGCTCAGCGAACAGTACCCAGAGGTCTGGATGCACGCAGTCGCGGCCCCACTCTGTCCCGAGGGTCTGCATCAGCTGGCGGGGCGACTTGCCCAGCCAGTCGATCACCTGCTCACGGTCGCCGCCCCGGAACTTGTCGCCGAACACGGCCTCCAGCATGTCCTTCAGCGGGTCGGCGAAGGCGTACTGCATAAGTCCGTAGTTATCGAGGATGTGTCCGGCAACGGTGTCCTTGCCAACTCTGGCCTTACCAACGAGTCCGATCAGTCTGCTCATGCTGCCAGGCCCTCGAACGCTGCACGCAGGTCAGGGTCCAGGTCCTTCAGGTTCTCCAAGGACCACTGGATGTAGTCCTTGGGCAGATTGCAGAGCTTCACGCCCTTGTGCTTGCCGAACGGCATGCGATCCTGCGGGGTCATGCCTACGCCATTCAGCCAGAGGATGAAGTCATCGAGCGTGGCGCACTTGGCGTGCTCCATTGCCGGGGCGATCAGCTCCAGAGTCATCACGATGTCGGCGAATGCGTCGTGAGCGTTCTCAGGCTCTTTGCCGGTGAGGCCGAGGTAGGCAGCGCTGAGGGTGGCCCTCTGCAGGATGCCTTGCGTCTTGAATCGCTTGGCTGCTCGCATCAGGTCGATCGATGGGTACATGCCCAGGCCGGCGCGGCGGGCGATGCGGTCGTCGAAAGACTTGCTGTTGTAGCCGACAACGCCTTGGATCGGGGTGCTGTTTACCACCTTGAACTGCTCAGCCAGGTAGTCCTCCCACAGCGGCTTGCCGATCACGTGGTGGTCATAGATACCGTGCACGCCGGAGGCGCCGGCCGGGATGGGGTGGCCGGGGTCCAGCACCTGCACATCCTGCTCCAGGATAGAGAAGCGGCCGTCCTGATGCAGCGTGGCGAAGCACAGAGCGGCCTGCACAACGCCGAGCTTGGCGGTGTCTACGCCGGTGGTTTCATAGTCGTGGGCGAATACCAGCATGGTTACTTTCTCTTCCGTTTCGGATTCATGGGGACGCCGGCTTCGCGGGCTGCGATGCCTTGCTTGGTGAAGTAGCTGTCGTGCACCGCCGGCCAGTCGACCTGGAGGTCGTTGACGCGGCGGTTCAGTGCGGCGTGGGCCATGCGGGCATGGTCGCAGCGCTCTTGTGCTACCGCGAGGGTGTGGTTGGCCATCGCCAGCTGCTCTACTAGGGATTCAACCTGATCGAGCAGCCGGGCCTCCGACTCGGCCAGGTCGCTTACCGACCTGGCCGAGATCTGGGTACGGGCTGGTGGGCGAAGCCGTGCCAGCCGAGAGAACCAGTTCTTCATGCTGCCTCCTCCAGAAGTTCCTGGTACTTGTTGCGGATCGGGTCGAACGGCTGCTGCATATCGACCTCCCAGATTTCCTTGGCCTCGCCCAAGCTGCGACGCACCGCTTCGAGGATCTTCTCCTCGCCTGGGTAGCGGCCCAGCTCATGCACACGGCCCCAATCAGGCCCGATGGAGAACTCAGGCACCTGCTTGACGACGTGGCCCGGCGGAGTAGCCGAGGACATGATCTCGTTCATCTCGCGGCAGTATTCGACGACGTCATCCTTGTGCACGAAGGCCACGGTTTCGTCGTAGATCGGCGCGAAGAACACCATGTCCAGCCGATTCAGCAGATCGCGCTCAACGATGCCGGTGAGCACGATGCGCAGCATCTCCGCGGCGGTGCCTTGGATCGTTGCGTTGGTGCCCTGGCGGTGCTGGCGGCTGACCTTGCCGTGGTCCTTGCTGAAGATGTCGTCGTTGGCGTGGCGCTTGGTGCCGAACGCAGTCAGCGTGAACCCGTTGCGCTCCATGAACTTCGCTGTATTTTGCTGCCATACAGGAATCTGGGAATACAGGTTCATTGTGCCGCTGAGGAGCGCTTCGGCTTCCGAGATCGGTACAATCAGGTTGCGGGACAGCGTGCCGGGACCTGCGCCGTAGGCCAGGCCGAAGTTGACGCCCTTGGCCTTTTTACGGATCGCGTTGGTCAGCTTATTCAGCTCGTGGTTCTCGTCATCCTTGGCTGCGACGAACTCGTCGTAGTCCATCTTGGCGATACCAGAGCCGGTCATGCTGTGCAGGTCCTTCTCGTTCTCCGGGTCGTAGACCGAGATCATCACCGGGTCGCCTGACTCGCAGGCCATGAGACGGATCTCCTGGCCGTTGTAGTCGATTGCGACGACGACGTGGTCTGGGCTTGGCGGCATGAACATCGACCGCATCGACTTGTCCTTCTTCGACACCTGCAGCACGTTAGGGCTACCGCCGGTTGGGCGGCGGGTGTCGGTGCCGGCGTCTGTGAAGGAGGGGTGCAGCTTGCCGTCACGGTGGCGCCACAGCGGGTACTTGTCGTGGTAGAGGCTGATCCGGGTGCTGGCCGACTTGACCTTGAGCAGGGCTTCCAGCGCGTCGTGCTGCCAGCTTCCGCGCTCGATGTCGTTCGCAATCGCGGTAAGTATCGCGGTTTCGTCTGTAGACGGACCAGCTTCGGTGATTCCCACCTGCAGGCGCCCCTTGCCAGCTTGCTTGCCGCGCAGTCGGACAGGGACACCGATCTTGCAGTAGAGCAGGTGCTGCATCTGGGCCGGGCTGCCTACGTTCAGCTCGTCGCCGATCTTGATGACCTTGGGCTCCACGCCTGCCAGGCGCTGGACAACCTCCACCAGGGTGTCGAAGGCTGCCTGCGCAGAAGCTACAACTGCCTGAGCCTGCTCGTACGCCTCCTGGTCCTCTGCCTCGGCGGCTGCAGTGGCTTTTGCCTCCAGCTGTTTGATCTTCAGGGCGCCACGGGCGACCGCGGAGGATACCTCTTTGAGCAGCTCACCCTGCTGGGCAGTGAAGGACTCTTCAGCGTCGAATCCGATGTACCCAACCTGCTCCAGGTACTCGCCGATGCCCTTTGCGGTGACCTTCTCGATCTCCGGCAGGCCAACGGCGGTCAGCGCTGCGCTGACCTGCTTGGCCGTCAACGAGAAGGCCGGCATGACAGTGTCTTCCCGGTAGGGAATGTACTGGCAGGCCCGCTCCAGCTTGGTACGCCACTCATACAGCTTGGTCTTGGCCACCTCGCCGTCGCCGTCAGCCTTCTTCTTGGCAGCGCGGTAGATGTAGTCCTTCTCGGCCTCGATCAGCGACTCACAGCCCGGGGTGATGTTGCCGGTGACGTTGGCCTCCAGGATTTCCCGCAGTTCGGCCATGCCTTCATCGACCTGCTTGAGGTCTCGTTCGTGCACTCGGCGCTGCAGGGCCCAGTTGATGTCGACGCCTTTGATGTAGCTGTGCTGCAGGACGACGGTTGGGTTTACCGCCCAGCGCTCGTAGAACGCCCACTGCTCGTCCAGCATCAACATCAGCTTGAGCAGGTCGTACAGGTGGCCGGTGACCTGGGCGTCGTCGGAGCCGTAGCTGAAGACCTCTTCGAGGGTCAGCTCGGACATGGTGCGAGCACCTTTGCCGCCGTTGCCCTTGGCCATGGTGTCAACGTAGGAGGCCTGCTCGTAGCCCAGGTACTCCAGCGACAGTCCCTTCAGGTTGGCCTCAGCGTTCTCGTTGTAGTAGCGCTGCATCATGCGGGTGTCGTGCACGTTGAGCAGTGACAGGTTCAGGTTGGTCTGGCTGACCACGCCCTCGAAGAAGGCGTTGTGGGCCACCAGGCGGCTAACCCGACCTGCGTGCTCCAGCAGCTCAGCGATCACATGCTTACCGACGTTGGCGGTGTCCTTGTGGTCGACCGGCACATAGATCACGTTCTCCAGGTGCTGGCCGAACTGGAAGGACGCGCCGGCCAGCTCCTGGCTGAGCACGTCGACGAAGTTCTCGCCCTGGGTCGATGCCAACGCAAACTCCGGGATCGGGTTCTTGTTGGAGGACTCATAGTCGAAGGTGGTGATGTCACCTGCGGCCATCTCGGCGAAGATCGCGTCGCGCATCTCCTCCCAGTTGTCGGCGGTGATAGCCAGCTGTGAAGGCATGCAGCCAGCGAACACGCTGTCCCACATATCCTCGCAGCCCACTTGCTTGAGCAGGTTGAACAGCTGTTGGCCGTTCGGGATGCGCTTGTGCACCATCGGCTTTATCAGCTTCTTGGCACGAGGCTTCCAGCACAGCTCCGGATGGAGCTTGGCCAGACGCCACATGGTCCGCCAGTCGCCGAAGTTCTCGCGCAACTTGATCAGAACCTTGTCGCCTGTCTGCTCGATGGCCTGATCCAGCAGGTCGGTGTTGCCACTCTCGATGACACCCTGCAGGTCCTGCATACCGTCTGCACCGAAGTTCTCCAGCAGCTGCAGGACCTTGGCGATGCCCAGGCCTTTCACGCCGCCGTAGCAGTCGGACTTATCGCCCAGAATGGACTTGGCCAGACTGGTCAGGTGGAAGGGGATACCGTCCTTTTCGCCTTCGCCGTAGAACGGCTCGTTCTTCAGGTAGACGATGGTGTTGTCGTTGCAGAGCTGCAGCAGGTCACCGTCGACGGTGTACACGGCTTTCGGCTCAGTGATGCGCTCGCAGAGCCAGGCGATCACGTCGTCCGCTTCTACGCCTTTGACGCCCATCTGGGTAGCGCCCAGGGCGGTCAGGAAGTGCTTCGCCCAGTCGAACAGCTTCTCGCACTGCTCGATTTCAATGGGGCTGCGCTTCACGTCGTCGCGGGCGGCCTTGTAGCCGGGGAACAGCGCGGTGCGGTACTCGCGGCCCATATCGTGGGCGACCAGCAGGTTACGAGGGCTGCCGCCCTGAGCGATGATCGGCTCGATGTACCGGCTGATGAAGCCAGCGGCGGCCACCTCCCAGTTAGCGAATCGGCGGCCAACCTCCTCACAGAACATGGCCTCCGGGTCACTGGCGCCGTAGTAGGAGTGCTTTACGACAGCGCGGAAGTCGAGAATTGAGTACATGGGATCTCCTATACCGCCACGGGCGCGGCCAGGGCGCTGTGGTGCTGGTAGTCGTGAAGAACGATCTGGCTGGGCTCTACCTCTTCCAGCGGGGTGCCGGCGGGGTAGTTCAGTTCGATGCGGGGGAGGGGCAGCGGCTCGCGCTGCAGCAGTTCGTGCACCTGGTCGGAGTGGTTCGAGTAGAGGTGGCAGTCGCCACCTGTCCAGATGAACTCGCCGACCTGGTAGCCCAGGTGGTAAGCGATCATGTGGGTGAGCAGCGAGTAAACTGCAAGATTCACCGGTACTCCGAGGAACACATCTGCCGACCGCTGGTACATCATGCAGCTCAGTATTGGCTTGCCGCCGAACGGATCCGGCGCCACATCAAACTGCACGACTGAGCCATGGCAAGGAGGCAGGGTGGTCCTATCCAAGTCGAAAGGATTCCACAACGTCATCAAATGCCGGCGCGAGAATGGGTTATGTCGGAGACCGGCAATCAGCTGCTTTAGCTGATCCACCTCGTCGTAACGAAGTACGGTGCCTTCAGGCGCCTCGACGTACTGGAAGTCTGACCACCCGTGGTGTGTCTTCAGCTTGCCGGTTAGGCAGCGGTGCACAGCGCTTACGCTCAATCCGTGGGTACGGTTAGCGTCGCCAGTCGAGGTGAACTTCACTGTCTCACCTTCTGGCGAGACCGCTGTGAAGTAGGCTGTGTTTGACAGGTTGGCAGACTGTACGGCTGCGGAGGCCCACCGGCAGGTGTGCTTGGCGTATCGGTTAGAAGCCCACAGGGAGTCCTTGTCGATGGAGAAGTCCTTTGGATACTCCAGCTTCATTGTCCAGCCTGGAAGGGTCTGAGCGTCCTTCAGGAACGTGGCAAAGCAGTGCCATTCTGGCGCCACGTGTACGCCTTTTGCTCCGTAGCCTTGATAAGCACCGTCATTTTCGTCGTAGCACCGGCCGAGCATGTCTCGCCACACGGAAACCAGCAGTGCATAGTGTGGGTCATCCTTGTCAGCATTCCCGTAGTAACCTACTTGGTGAACGCTCCTACGGTAGGGGTCCTTAACCGAAGCGTTCAGAATGTCCCGGTAGCGAGCTATTTTTGTGTAGCCGGTGTCAGAGAAGCCGACCAGCCAGTGGATGCGGTCCACCATCTGATCAGCAGGTAGCTCCTTCAGAACAACCAATTCCCCGCAGGTCTTTGACTGGAATCGGTCACCTACCTTGATGGCTGTCTTACCCGTGTCGCTACTGAGGTCAGCTTCCGGTAGCGGGCCAAAGTTAATCGCGGCGATCTCAGGGGCCTCGTAGAGTTTCGGAACGACTGGCGTGTAGGACTCCAGGCGGCGGAACTGTTTTCCGTAGCCGTGCCCGATGTCGCCGTCTTCGTCCTGCCACTCGTCCCAGAAAAATACCTTACGGGCCTGCAGCTCTTTTACGCTGGTGGACCCGCGCAGGAACCACAAAAGCTCCTCTAGCGCTCCACGAAAGAAGGTCTTCTTGAGTGTGACCAGCGGGAAGCCTTCCTGCAGGTCGAAGCGCATCTGGTGGCCGAAGACTTTTCGGGTACCGGTACCGGTGCGGTCAGGCACTGCCTGGCCTTCGTTCACGATACGGCTGACCAGTTCTTTGTACTGTTTCATCGTGTCCCTCACTACCGGCGGAAGAGTTCCGCCGGCCCTGTATTTACAGGTTGGCGGTTAAACAGAAGGCTGGGCCACGGCGCGGACCATGGCCATGATGCCGGTCTGGATGTCGGTCTTGCCAATGGCGGCCCAGCGCTGCGGCTCTGCAGCTGTGAACCGGCGGAACTCGATGCACTCGTCGGTGGCGCCGGTGTGCTCGCCGTACGGGTAGCCCTGCAGGTTCTCCATCCCCTCGACAGAGCGGCGAGCTGCGTTGAGCTTGGTCTCGCGGTCGGTTTCCAGGCGCCCTGCAAGCTCAGCCTGCAGGTCTAGCAGCTGCTTGCCAGCCGCCTTGATGCGGTTCATCAGGTCGATTTCTTCGGCGCTTAGCTCTCGGTAGCCTGCAATCTTGCGGTGTTGGTTTTCCATCAGACACCTGCCTTGTCGGCGCGGGCAACAGCCTGTGCATCGCTGTACTGGCCGCTGGCGTAGCGCTTGCCGAGCAGCTTCAGCTTGTTGTGCTCCAGGGTCTCTTCGCGGGTGATGCCCAGGCCCTGGCGGATACCCTCCAGGTAGAACTCCAGGTCGCCCAGCTCCTCGACCACGTTCTCTCGATCCAGGGGCTTGTCGTAGATCGTGTGACGCTTGATGGCGTCGAGCAGCTCGCCAGCCTCGCCGGACACGCCGATCGCCATGTGGTTCAGGTGGGCCTTCTGGGGGCAGGTCTGGCGGACGATGTCCACGCCTGGCTTTGCCAGGTCAGCGACCATCTTCTCGTAAGGGGTGGCTGCAATTCTGGCTGCCACTTCTGGGGTGATTTCCATTGGGACCTCGGTAGTTATGGGCTTTGCTAGAAACTCGGGGCGAGAAAAAAGGACCCGGCGAGGCCGGGTCCTTTCGAGGTGGGGCTATCAGCCCTCGTAGCGCTCCAGGGCTTTGAAGACCCACGGACGGAAGGCTTTCTGGCCTTCGCCGATCTTCTTGCCTACGGAGCACTGGGTGACGACCTGGCCCAAGGTGGCACCCTTGAAGCGGGTGTAGGCCTGGGCAGCTACGCCTGCCAGACGGGCTTTCGAGGCCGGCGGGATGCTCAGCATCACCATGGTGCCTTCATGCTCGTCTTCGCGGTTGACCAGGGTGGCCATGGCCTCCAGGTACTCGCGGATGTCGAGCGGGCTCTCCTCGGTGCCGTAGCCGTCGTCCAGCCAGTCTTCCAGCCTCTCCTGCGCCGAGCTGCCGTCGGTGAAGGTCAGGCCCTTCGGGTCGTAGGAGTAGAAGGTCTCGGCGTCGTTGTCGTCGCTCTGGCGCACCACGAAGATCTTGCGGGTGCTGTGGATCACGACCTGGATGTCGGTACCCAGCTCAGTCTCCTCGGTGCCCAGCTTGAACTGACCTTCGTGCAGCTTGATGCGGTCGAAGGACATGCCGCTCAGCTCCAGGCCCTCGAAGCCATTTGCGGCCTGATCCTGGGTGAACTGTGCCATGGCGTTAGTGCGCTGCTCGCCGACCGTTACGGCCTTGGCTGCTGCGGGTTCAGCGACGGCTACAGCCTGGGCGGGCTCGGCAGCGGACTGGATCTCAACCACCTCTGCGGTGGCGGCAGTGGCTTCTACGCCTTCAGCCTCCAGCACTTCGCCGGTCTCGACCGGTGCCTGCTCGGCCACTACTTCCTGCTCAACCACCTGCTCGGCGGTCTGGGCTACGGCTTCAGCGGCCAGGGTTTCTTCTTTCTGAGCTACTTGCGGTTTTACGAGTGCCATTTTGGTGTTTCCTCTTCGATGTCAGTTTCGATTGTCGCTGTCAGTATGGTTACACAGAAGCCCATAAATATGGGTCTGAGGGTTGTCGTTATACGGGCCAGAAATCGGCCTGTCAACGATCATCTCAACAGTTCGTGCAGGAGGTCCTTCCGGTCACGAATGACGCGGTTGTTGCTCTGCTCGTTCTTGAGGAGATTCTTGAAGTTCCGGTCGAGCAGGGTGCCCATAACGCGGAAGAAATAGACGTTCACGATGGTTTCCTGTCCCTTGCGGTCGGCCCTTGCAATCGCTTGCTTGGCGTCCCCTGGGGAGGTCGGGCACTCGTAGAACACGATGTGTGAGGCAACCTGCAGGTTCAGACCTGCGCCGCCTGACTTCCAGTTGATGATCGCAATTCGGCAGTCGCTGTCCTTCTTGAACCGATCCACCTCGTTGCGACCTGACGCAGACTCGCCGTACACCACTGCAGGGTTCCAATGGGCGTAGCGCTTGGCCAGGAAATCGATCGCCTTCTTGTAGTAAGCGAAGATGATCACCTTGTGGTTGCCGGGGTTGATGCTGTCGAGCAGCTGGTCGCAGGCAGCTGCCAGCTCGTTGTCCTGCCCAATCTTCCCTGTCGGGTCGAACTCCTCCGGGCAGCTGATCAGCTGCAAGGCCAGGTGCCGCAGGGCGCTCTGGTTGTCCGGAGCCAGGACGTTGTCGCCGAGCACGGCGAACCGATCGTTGATGATCTTCTTGTAGAGCCGCTTGTGCGCTCCGGCCAGGCTGACGCGGATCTGACTGATGATCGGATCCGGCATCTGCAGCACGTCGCGCTTCTGCACCCGGCGGGCGTTCTTGTAGAGCTCGGCGTGGACCTTGTCGGTGTTGAAGTATCCAACCACCTTCTGCACCGTGATCTCTTTCTTGCCGGTGTTCAGTGTCCGGCTGCTCAGCTCGCAGTGCTGCCGCATGAATGCCGACTTGTTGAGGTATGCCTCCGGGTTGATCAACCTGATCAGGCCGTAGACGTCCTCCAAGTGCGTCGGGATAGGCGTGCCTGTCATCAGGTAGACGGCCACGTCGTCCTTCAGCCGCTCACTCATTTCGTGCACGGAGGTCGCCAGGATCGATTCAATCCCGCAGAGGGCGTGGGCTTCGTCGAAGAACAGCACGTTATAGCCGACCTCCTTCAGCTTGAACTGGAAGCGGTTGTCAGCTTTGCCGCGCTTGTTGATCTCCCTTCCGTCCTTCGTGTATGCCTTGGCGCCCGGCCGGTAGGGTTCTCCAGGGCCCTTGAAGTACGGCGTGCCGTCCTCCAAAAACCACATATTGGTCCCTACAGCTTTCTTCGGCGCCTTGTCGTTGAGCACCCGGTAGATGTCGTACGACATGACCAGGATGTCAGGCCACCCGGAGGCGTCCCACTCCTCGATCAGCTTCAGCTTCTGCGCCGCCGGCACATCGAGATGCTCGATGCGCAGCCGCTTATCGATGCCGATGAAGAAGTCCTTCATCTCCTCGATGAACTGGCCGATCAGCTTCGGTGGCATGGTGAAGACCACCTTGTTCCCGAGCGCAGCCATCAGGATGGCGTGGGCCTGCGCAGGGTAGGTCTTCCCTGTGCCTGGGTCAGAAGCGTCCAGGTAGCGCATCTTGCGGGGGTATTCCCGCAGGGTCTCCAGCTGGTGGTCCATCGGCCAGAAGGCCAATGGCACCTCAGAGAACCAGCCGGGGGCGCCCTGCACCCCGACTGTGGACATCAGGCCTGCCAGGTTCATTGCAGAGTTCCGTTTACCCGGCGGCGAGCCATTCGGTGCTCGTAGTCATCACGGCAGTCCTCGTCGCAGAAGCGCAAGGTCTGCTCGTCATCACCAAACACCTCGCCGCAGTTGTAGCAGGTGCCCACGGCTTTGAGCGTGGGCTGTTGTTTGCTCAAGGCCGCCTTGAGGGCAGCGTCCAGGGCAAGCTGCTGCTCATGTGCGGCCATGTCTATCGGGTCTGCGTGATGAACTCTGTCTTCGGCGGCTGTGATCTGCATGTCAGTTCTCCGACGGCTCTGTGCCGTCCTGGAAGTTGGTGAGTGGGGTGCCTTTGGCTCGAAGGGTTTCGATGTTGATGACGTGGACCTCGACGCCTTCACGGCTCGGGTGCGCCTCTTTCCGGTCGAAGTACATCTCACCTTCCAGCAGGCTGGTCATCTGGCGGGCTTCCTTGATGACCGGCACGTCGCCCAGGGCCTTGGCGTAACGGCAGTAGCGTGGTAGGCAGGAAGCGATTACCAGGAACAGGCTGTTGCCCTGGCGCCAGTAGTGGTCACCGGCACGCAGCCCTGTGGTGCGGTCATCCGGCTCCTCAGCCAGCAGGTTCATGGTGGCCAACACACGGTCGACTTCGGAGACTGACTTCTCCTTCTCCATCTCGCTGGCGTTGTCCACCAAGTGGGCCTTGAGCGCTTCGAGCAGGCCGTCTACGTGCTCCCGGCCTCTAACCTGATAGTCGTCCATGGTCTCTGCGAGAAGGTGCAGGCCAGTCATCGTCACCTGATAGCTCCACTGCGGCCGAGGGCCGAGACGGTCTGGGACGAACTGCTTCATCTCCTCGAAGATCTTCTGCACCTGCGTCGGGCTGGTGCTGAGGGCCTTCGTGACCAGCGCCTTTGCCATCCGCATCAGGGCGAAGCGACGGGACCGCGCTTCCTTGTAGTGCTCCCGGTACTTCTGGTCGTTCAGTGCGCGAGCAGTCAGCTTGACCTCTACCGTCCGGCTGCGCAGGGAGGGCACGGTAGCCGTCTGCTCGCTGGTGTAGACGATCGGCGAGCTGACCCGCTCGTTGGACACCTTGACCTCTTTGTCGAGGATCTTGCCGCGAGGCACCGGGGCGCGGTTCCAGGCGGCCTTGAAGACGCCGAGGACCTTGCTGTACATGCCGGCAGCCATGTTGGCTGGGTTCACTTCCTCGACCAGGCGTGGCACGGTACTGCTGCTGGACACGAACTTGATCAACGGGAAAACCGTGGAAACTTCTACGTTCAGGAAGTCCGAACGCTCGTAGTCCATGCCGTTGATGAAGCTGGTCAGGATCGCCAGGGAGGTCTTACCTGCCTGGGCGTTCCCGCTGATGTTCAACAGAGGAAACTGGGCCTCATTGATCTGGATGTGCTCGCGGAAGTGGCAGGCCACGTGCCACCCGAGAATCGCCCCGATGCTCTCCGGCAGGTTGACGTAGCAGAGGTGGCGGATGGCCTCCTCCAGCTCCGTGTCGTTGACGAAGGGGTAGGACTCTTCCAGAAGTTTCGGCGACTGCTTCGGGTCTCCGGAGTAGAAGTATTTGCTGTGGGTGCCGTTACTGGAGCAGGCTCCAGCGTCCTCGACGTAGTGGGGGATGATCTTTCCCTTCTGCCGGTCGAACAGCATCCCGCAGAGGTTGGTGCGGACCATTTTCTCAAGTTCCTTGTCAGGTGCCTTGTTGCGGGCGATCTGCCGGATAGCCTTCAGGAGGCGCTGGGTATCTGCGTCAGAGCAGAGGACCACCGAGGTGCCGTAGCCGGCGAAGGCGTTCATCATCTCGCGGCGAGATTTCCAGGCGCTTTCGTCAATGTGCAGGTCCTTGAACTCGACACCCTCGTCATCAATAAGGGTTCCGACCATGGCCTTACGCGCTGACTCTCGGTACACCGAGTGCTCGCCGGTGGAGACGTCCTCCAGGTCGTGAATCTCGGTGTGCGGCCAGAAGGTGAAGCTGGTGAGGTGCCGCACGCCGTTGTCGGTGATGTGCAGATAGCCTTGAGCAGAGGCCCTGATCCGCATGTCTGCGTCGTAGGCGTCGCCTTTGGCTTCCTCGTCAGCCGGGTTCTCGGCCAAGTCGCTGCGGCAGATGGGGCAAGCGCCGCATGGGGTGCCGATCGTGGCGATCAGCGGGCCTGGCAGCAGTTTCAGCCGGCCGCTGAAGGCGCGGTTGAGCTGTTCCTGTACGTGCTTGCGGCGTTCCTTTGCGCTGGGACGGCTGCTGCTATCGACGTTCTCGATGAACGGATCGATGATCTCTGCGGTGTAGTCGGCCTCCTCACTACGCTCATATCGGGCAGCGATGTAGGCGGCCACCTGCATGGCAGCTTGGTTCCAGTTGGAGGATTCGCAGTCGCCCTCGGTTATCAGCTTCAGCACGCAGCCAGGAATCTCCCCGTATTCGCGGAGGGCTTCCTTCGGCACGACTGTGCTCGATTTCATGGCCTTGATCTTGAGCAGAGCGGCGGCCTTCGCCGTCTTCAGGATCGACTCTGCGCGGGCATGGATGACGTTCTTCGGCGGAACAGCGCGGGCCAGCGGCGGGCGGGCTGCTGCTACCAGAACCTCATACTGCTCGGCGTCCATCTCCATCAGCTCGTCGACGGTGGTGCCGACCTTGAAGGTGCCGGTACCGGGGCGGGCGATGTTCTCGCAACGCCACATGCGGCCACGGCCTGCTGAGTAGACGCTCATGTCCAGGCACGTCGCCTTGAAGGTTGCAGCCACCTCGCGGTAGATCAGCGGCAGGGCCTTCATCGGGCCTTTGATGCCGAACACCTGCTCAGGCACGGTGATGTGCACGCCCTTCTGACCAGACAGCCAGCAGTGGATGTAATCCTTGCTGATGTCGAGCTTACGGGTCAGGGCATCCAGCACGGCACGGACAGAGTCCAGCACTTCGTCGAGGTCGGCGCCGTCGAAGTCGAAGTACATCGGCCCCTGATATTTGACGTGGTCTAGCGGGTCCTCTCCGTTCTCGGCGTAGTTCTCTGGGTCCTGGTCGACGCGCAGGACCGTGATGAAGGCTGGCGGCTGCGGCAGGTCGGCGAGTTGCTTCTCGTCGTACAGCCGCCAGGCTTCCTTCTTGTTGGGGTTGAACTGGAGGAAGTGGTACATGGCTCCTTACACCACTTCCATTTCGGCAGTGGTGAGGCGCTTGATGAAGCAGTGGCCGTTGCGCTGGTACACCTCGAAACCGCCTTCAGCCACGCGCCGCTGCAGGTTGCGGCGGAACATGGTGATGTTGTAGACCTGCGGCCGCTTCAGCGTCTGCCCGACGGCCATCTTGTTGTAGGTGTCAGCCAGTGCCCGATAGTCGATGCGTTGGTGAGGTGCAGGCACCGGGGTGTCTTTAGCGTCCAAAATTTCCATGATCGGCTCCTGCTCAGTGCAAAATTCTTCTTCTGGCGGCCAGCTGGTCCAGCCGCCTTTCTTGGAACTCGGGATTTCGCGGATCGTCGTTCTGACCGATCCAAAGGATAGGCGGGCGGCTGAATGCTCCGCGAACTCGTTTGCAGTGATCTTCCAGCATCTTGGTTACCTCCGGATTCCCGCGCTCTGCGAGGCCGACCAAGTCAGCCCCGTCGAAGGTGACTAGATGCTGCAGAGCGATGACCGCGTAGAAAAGCTCGTCGTACTCCGGCGTCTCCCCGGCCTGGACCGCGTCAATGATCTCGGCCAGGGATCTCATGCCACGTACTTCTCTTTGTTGATCAACAGCTCCTGGCTCGGTCGGCTGTAGGCCACGTACAGCAGGCTCTGGCGCTCACTGCGGATCGGGTTGCCGAGGATGTCCTTCACGTCCACGAACACGCGGCGGAAGGTACTGCCCTGGCTCCGGTGCACAGTGATGCAGTAGCAGTAGCGGATGGTGGCGAACAGCTCCTTGAACTTGTGGTAGCGGGCCCAGTATTTACGGGCGTCTCGGCTGTCTTTCTTGGCCCGGCTAGCCAGGTACTCAAGGCGTGCCCAGTAGCGTTCCTCTTCGTCTTCATGGAGGACATGGGCGAAGACCTGCTGCACGTCGGCGTGCAGAGGGGTCAGCACCAGGGTGTAGACCTTGAAGGATTCGGCGCTGTCTTCGTCCTCGATCTCGCCGAGGCGAACATCGTGGACCAGGCACTCTTCGTCAGTGCTGAGCAGGATGCTTTCGCCATCGCCGATCGGTGCGCCGGTGACGACGCGCTCGCCGATCTCGAACCGCTCAGCGTCGGCCCCGTAGATCTTCGATCGGATGGCGGCGTTGACCTCGTCAACCCGGCGGTTGCGCCAGGCCAGAACGCGCTGCTCGTCGAGGTCGGTGTGCTCGTCGAAGGCGGCCACGACTGTCTTGAGGAAGTCCACGGCCTTGACCACCTCTACGCCGTTTCCCTGGATAGTCGGGGCGACGAAGTTCTCGCCAGCAGCCATCGCGGTGCGCAGCAGGCCGTTGACGGTGAGGATCTCGCTGTCGCCGGACTGGCGCTCTACCTGGGTAAGGCGGAAGGTCTCGAAGATCTCGAAAGCCTGGGAGACCTTCTCTTTCACCGGCGGCAGCTGCATGTCGTCGCCCATGAACAGCAGTTTGACGTCTTCCTTCTCACACTCTGGCAGCAGGTAGTCGAAGAGGACCCGACGGCTGAGCATGGACACTTCGTCCACGACAACCACGTCGAACAAGCTGAATACGCCCTTGCCGCAGCGGGCGGCATACTTGCTCTCTTCGCTCGGCATCATGGTCAGGCCGAGAGCGCTGTGCAGGGTCTGGAAGGCGACGTCATTCAGGTTCAGTCCGTACGATTTTGCGGACTTCTCCAGCTGCTTGACGGCCTTGTTGGTTGGCGCGGTGAACAGCACCTTCAAGCCGGCAGCTTTCAGTCTGTCGGCCATGGTCATCACGCAGGTGGTCTTGCCGGTACCGCCTTCGCCGATGACGGTGGCACCCTTCATGTTCTTCTCAAGAAAGCCTGTAACTACAGACTCCACGGCGGCCGACTGGCCAGGGTTCAGTTTCATACCTGTGATTTCCTGTATTTATGGTTTTATGTGCTGCTGTATTTACATAAGGCAAGCGGCGATCCTACCGACTCCGTAGGAGGGCAGTCAATCGCTAAGAAGGGGCCTTACTTGACGAGCTGGAGCTTGGGCTTGCGAGAGGTGCGACGGCTGCTGGACTTAGCAGTTTCTACCGCAACGCAAAGTGGGGCGACCGGCTGAACGCCGTGTCGAACTGCTTCCATCATCACCTCGCCGAGGGACAGGTTGTACCTGGCAGCGGTGTTGATCATCACGGCGATATGCACGTGCCCGATTCGCTCGAGAGTGTCGTTGGTGACCACTTTTCTGGCGGACTCCAGATGACGCTCGATGCTGTCCTGCAGGGCGGCAGGGTCCACTTCAGCAGCTACGGTGCGACTGAACTCCAGGGTGTACTGGTAGACCTTGCTGTCAATATCGCGCATGCAGTTGGAATACATTCTCGGGGGTTACGGTGGGAAGGACTCGGCCTACTGCGGCAGGGGAGATCAGTACGCCTTCTGCGAGCCAGGTGTGCCTGCTCTGCTCGTCTAACCCCAGCTGCCTTGTCCAGCTGACGTAGAGCAATCGGAGCTTGTTGTCAGGTAGCAGGTCGATGACCTGATCGCAGACCACGTTGCCCAGCTCATTCAGAAACGCCTGTATTGACATATCCCGCGCAGCGGCCGACCCGAGATCTCCGCTTTCAGCGGACATCACGCGGAGTCGAGCCAGGTTTCTATTCAATTACTTGACCTCTTTGTTGTACATGGGGACGGTATAGTTGTTGATGGCCTCAAGGTCTTCTCTATTTACTACGGCCTTTCCTGGGCCTGCTTCGTACAGGGCTTCGATCTGGCTGACGATTCTCGTGAAGTCCTCTCTGTCCTGCGCAGTCCACTTACAAAGGTGTGCTGACTCGTGCTTGTGCAGGGGGGAGGTAGTAACCCTCCACGGGGAGTGACAGGGCGACCATGTGGAAGAGCATTTGTATTCCTTGACGGGGCAGCTTCCTGACGGATAGAGTCAGGCTGTGATTTCCAAATTAAAGCCCCGCTCGTGCGGGGCTTCTTTTTTGCTGCCTTTCAGCGTGCCTTCAGCGCACGCCGCCAGTCAAGAGTCGGCCACCTCTTTGGCCATACTTACCAGCTTGACGACCTTGTCCTTCACTCTGTAGACACGCTTCGTCTGTACCTTGTCCATCTCCACAGCGCCGGCGTTGAGCAGGATGCGCAGGTGATGGGAGATGTTCGACTGCATGCCGCCTAGTCTTGCTGTGACGTCATTGACGCACAGTTCGCCTGCCTCGCTCAGTGTTTCCACGATCTGGAGTCTGACCGGATTGCCCAGGCTGCTGAGAAGTTCTGCTGATTGCATTCGTGGTCCTTAAGTCTGTGTTTCTGGTAACTTGTATTGCTGTAAATA
>JACCDZ010636096.1_pt1 | contig 76706 bp, 70 predicted proteins | sample 7449551 | NCBI WGS metagenome assembly JACCDZ01 (sample SAMN15323452, study PRJNA562643) | freshwater metagenome | isolation source: river surface water | place: USA:Blue River Watershed | collected 2017-08-18
AGAAGAAGACGTGAAACACGAAGCTTCTTTCGTTGACGATTTAGGCGCTGATTCATTAGACACAGTTGAACTGGTCATGGCGCTGGAAGAAGAATTCGATACCGAAATTCCTGATGAAGAAGCAGAAAAAATCACGACTGTTCAATCTGCTATCGATTACATCAAAGCGCACGCTGAATAAGTAGTACGCTTAGCGCGATGCGCGATGCAGACGGGTAGCGCAGGCTACCCGTTTTCATTTGTGGCGGGCACAGGCCTGAAGGCATAAGACACTATGTTGCGGAGGATAGCGTGGCAAAACGTCGGGTAGTTGTTACTGGAATGGGAATGCTTACACCGCTGGGCAATGACGTTGCGTCAACCTGGCAAGGCTTGCAGCAAGCCAAAAGTGGCATTGATTTCATCACGCATTTTGACACTGAAGCCTACGGCACAAAGTTTGCCGGTTTGGTAAAGAATTTTGACGTCGAGTCATTTTTCCCTGCGAAAGAAGCGCGAAAAATGGACTTGTTTATTCAATATGGCGTTGCCGCTGGGATCCAAGCATTTAAAGATTCTGGTATTGAAGTTACTGAACAAAATGCCGGTAGAATTGGCGCAGCCATTGGTTCTGGTATCGGCGGGCTTGGACTTATCGAAGAGAACCATGCCAAGTTAGTGGCTAGCGGGCCTCGCAAATTGTCACCATTTTTTGTGCCGTCAACCATCATCAATATGATTGCCGGTCATTTATCGATCATGCTTGGTTTGCAAGGGCCAAACATCAGTATTGTCACAGCTTGTACGACTGGCGTGCATAATATTGGTCATGCCGCGCGGATGATTGCTTATGGCGATGCTGACGCGATGTTAGCAGGTGGCGCGGAAAAGGCTTCAACGCACCTGGGTATGGGCGGTTTTGGTGCTGCTAGAGCGTTATCAACACGAAATGATGCGCCACAACAAGCAAGTCGTCCTTGGGATAAAGACCGCGACGGTTTTGTTCTTGGCGATGGTGCCGGCGTTGTGATGCTGGAAGAATACGAACACGCCAAAGCCCGTGGCGCGAAAATTTACGCTGAACTTGTCGGTTTTGGCATGAGTGGTGATGCTTATCACATGACTTCACCGCCAGAGAATGGTCGTGGTGCAGCGTCAGCCATGGCAAATGCACTGCGTGATGCCGGTGTTACGCCGGAGCAAGTTCGCTACATCAATGCTCACGGTACATCAACGCCAGCCGGTGACATTGCTGAAACTTCGGCAATTAAGGCCGTGTTTGGGGCACAACCGAAAGACCTGATGGTCAGTTCCAGTAAATCGATGATCGGCCATTTACTTGGCGCTGCTGGTTCAGTTGAATCGATTATCACTGTGTTATCTTTAGTTGACCAAGTGGTGACACCAACTATCAACTTAGATAATCCGGATGTCGGATGTGACTTAGATTACGTGCCGCACCAAGCGCGACAAGTCCAAATGGAATATGCGTTGTGTAATTCGTTCGGCTTTGGTGGGACTAACGGATCGATACTGTTCCGCAAAATCGACTAATTTGGCGATTTTTCGTTGAAAGAAAAGGCTGCTTTGCAGCCTTTTTTGCATTTTCAGGGCCGCCAAATTAAGGCATACTCGAGTTTTCCGGCAAAGGGCTTGATAAATTGTTGCAACCTACTGTTTTTGACCGCAGTTTTCAGTTTGGCGATGGTGTATTTACCACTATCAAAGTAACTCAAGGTAAATTGCAGCATTGGTCATTGCATTGGCATCGGTTAGCATTAAGTTGTCAACGGCTAGCGATCCATCTACCTGATGAGCAATCGGTTTTGAACAAGGTGCTTGCGGTAATTTCAGCACAAGAACAAGTGGTCAAAATTGTGGTAAGCCGCGGTCTTGGTGGTCGTGGTTATAGCTTTAAAGGCATTGAAGCCGCTGATGTATACCTTACAACAAGCCCTATGCCTGTGTTTCCGTTTATCCAAACTGGGGTTAAGCTCGGTGTCGCTAAACTACAACTTGGTATTCAGCCATTACTTGCTGGCATCAAGCACTGTAGTCGGCTTGAGACTGTGTTATTAAAACGAGAAGCTGAACAAAGTGACTTTGACGATCTCCTTGTCACCGATACCGCAGGTTTTGTCACTGAATGCGCTGCCGCAAATATTTTTTTTCGGCTAAACGGCGAATGGCATACGCCAAACCTCAGTAGAGCCGGTGTCGCTGGCGTCATGCGCGAATGGATTATTAGTCAAATTGATGTAGTTGAAGATAACTACTCGTTAGCCGAAGTGCGCAAAGCCGATGCGATGTTTATAACCAATGCGCTGATGGGAATTGTCCCTGTACGTAGCTTTGAATTAAAAAAACTTGAGATAGCGCCGGCGCTGCAATTGCAAGCAGAACTAAGCAAGTGAGTTGACGATGAAAAAAGTGCTGTTTGTTGTGTTGAGTTTGTTGCTGGTTAGCGGTTTTGGCCTTCGCAACGCTGTTCAACAGTTTTTGCAGCAACCGCTGTTATTAAAAGGTCCATATTTTGAGATCAAAGCTGGAAGTTCATTGCGTCAGCTTTGTACTGATTGGCAACAACAAGGGTTGATGTCAAATAGCGATTGTCAGTTATTAAAAGTTCTCAGTGTCGTTAAACCGCAACTTCGGGACATTAAAGCTGGTGTGTATGCTGTAACGCCGCAGCCATTACAAGCGCAATTGGCGTTGTTTCGTAGTGGCAAAGTTGCACAATTTACTTTTATTCTACGAGAGGGTTGGACCCTCAAACAAAATTTGCTGTCACTCGCCAACGCGCCTTTTCTTAACAATGACCTTAATGACGAAGCAAAAGTCGCCGCGCTCTGGCAATGGCCAGAGAAATGGGGCACACAGCCGGTTAATGGTGAAGCATTAATTTTACCTGAAACATATTTTTATACGGCGAATACCAAAGCCAGTACCATTTTGTTGCGTGCGCACAAAGCATTACTTGCTGCCGTTGATTCAGCGTGGCAACAGAGAAATTCCGATTTGCCGTTGCGATCGCCATACGAACTTTTGATTTTGGCGTCTATTGTTGAGAAGGAAACAGGTTATTTGCCGGAAAAACCGTTGATAAGTTCCGTATTTATCAATCGACTGCGGCAGGGCATGCGTTTGCAAACCGATCCCACAGTGATTTATGGGTTAGGTGAACGTTATCAGGGAGACATTACTAGGGCTCATCTGCGCGATCCTCACTTGTACAACACATATGTCCATGCAGGTCTGCCGCCAGGACCTATTGCGTTGGTAAGCAAAACCTCATTAGCAGCGGCAGCAAAACCTGACATCAGTGATAAATTATTCTTTGTGGCTAAGGGCGATGGCAGTCATCAGTTCTCAGCCAACCTGCAACAGCATAATCAGGCCGTGCAGCAATATATATTCGGGAAAAAACCATGAAATTGGCAAAATTTGTTGTGATAGAGGGCTTAGAAGGCGCAGGTAAATCGACGGCTGTTGCCACAGTCTTAAGTTGGTTACAAGCCAATGGTGCCGATGTTGTGCAGACCCGTGAGCCAGGGGGGACTCCTTTAGCCGAACAGATCCGAACCATGGTAAAAGCAGTGCAGGATGAAGCAATTGCGCCGGAAACTGAGTTGTTGTTGATGTACGCTGCCCGTTCGCAACTGTTGGCAAATGTCATTCGTCCGGCATTGGCTCGTGGCCAATGGGTATTGGCCGATCGACATGATTTATCATCGCGGGCATATCAAGGCGGCGGCCGCCAAATTGCCAGCGAGATCATCGATCAAATTCGTGCGGTGGTAGTCAAAGACACGCGGCCGGATTTGACGCTCTATTTGGATATTGATCCAGAGATTGGCTTAAAACGCGCTTTAGCCAGAGGTGAGTTAGATAGAATTGAGCAAGAGAAATTAGACTTCTTTAAACGCACTCGGCAAAAATATCTAGAAATTGCCGAGTCCGACAGTTCGATTGTGGTTATCGACGCCAGTCAGCCACTTGCCGAAGTCCAGCTTGCATTAACAAATACACTTGCGGCTTGGTTCCAATAGATGATGAATTTGCCGTGGTTAGCGCCGATCAATCAGCAACTAGTCAATTTAGTCAATTCCAACCATTTGCACCATGCGTTGTTAATTAGTGGACCTGATGGGGTTGGCAAGCATGTGCTGGCAGAGCAATTGGCCCGCCATCTAATGTGTCAGCAGCCGACAGACCATGGGCACTGTGGATTATGTAAAAGCTGTTTATTGGTCAATTCCGGGCACCATCCAGATTTGCAGCGCATTGTTGCGGAAAGCTCAATTGGCGTTGATCAAATTCGCGATATCAGCCATTTCATGCAAAGTGCTGCTCAACAGGGCGGTGCGAGAGTGGTGTTGTTACCTCACGCCGAAAAAATGACGGAAGCGGCGGCAAATGCCCTATTAAAAACTCTCGAGGAACCAGGCGAGCGTTGTTTTTTATTGCTCCAAACTGCACATGAAGACATGTTGTTGCCGACTATCCGCAGCCGCTGTCAGCGCTGGGTGGTATCTCCACAGTTAAATGCAACGACTCAACAGTGGTTACACACACAAAGCCCGCAGGGTGTCCCTGATTATCTGCTCGATTTTTGTGGCGGAGCGCCCTTAAAAGCGCTTGAATTGCTACAGGCAGGTCAGGTCCAGCAAATTGATAGTTTGCTGATCGCGCTGACACAATACCTTACTGATGGCCGTGACTTATTGGCGTTAGTTAAAAAGCTTGAAGCGCATAACGATGTTGTTTCTTTACTCAGTTGGTTTGTCCGTCAGCAGTGCTTTTTAAATAATAATTCGAATCAAGTCGCACTATTGCAACGTTTTGCCCAATGGTGTCGTGACGAACAGCTGATTTTGGGGCAAAATAAAAATTTGGCGCTAACAACCTTGATGTTAGACTTTTATAAATTGCTGCACTGAGCATACATTCAATGGAAGAGATCACTCTCGATTTTATAGATTCAAAAGAGCTGTATTTGGCCTACATGCCTTTTTTTAAGCAAGGTGGCCTTTTTGTGCGGACCAGTCGCCATTATAAAATGGGGCAATCGCTCGCTTTGCAAGTGACACTACCAGATGCTTTAGAAAGCATTCCAGTCTCTGGCAAGGTGGCATGGATCACACCGCAAGGTGCACAAAATAGTGGCCCAACTGGAATTGGTATTGCTTTTATCGATGATAAACAGCAATTACGCGCCAAAATTGAAAAGTTACTTAGTGGTAGTCAAGATTCTTTGGAAATGACTCATACCATTTAATTGTTGTTCGGAGTTGTCGTTGTTTATTGATTCGCATTGTCACCTTGATAGGCTCGAGCTTGAAAAACTCGGCATGGATTTACCTGCGGTTCTAGTTGCCGCCGAGCAGGCGAGTGTGCAGCATATGCTGTGCGTCTCGGTTAGTTTGCAAGAATTTCCGCTAATGGCTGCTTTGGTCGCTGGTTACCCGCAAGTTTCGGTGTCATGTGGTGAACATCCACTTCATCAGCAAGAAAGCTTTGATCAAGCGTTGTTGAAGACTTTAGCTGCTGCGCCAAATGTGGTGGCGGTGGGCGAAACCGGTTTAGATTACTTTTACAGTCCCGACAATAAATCCACGCAACAACGTGCTTTTGTTAGTCACATTCAAGTGGCCCGCGAACTGAATAAACCATTGATAGTGCATACCCGCGAAGCGCGTGCTGATACCATTTCATTACTTACAAATGAGCGTGCTGCGGATTGCGGCGGTGTTTTGCATTGTTTTACTGAAGATTGGGATACCGCAAAAGCAGCACTTGATTTAGGTTTTTATATTTCGTTTTCAGGCATCATGACTTTTCGAAACGCAGATCCGCTGCGTGAGGTGCTGCGGAAGGTGCCTTTAGATCGGCTGTTAATTGAAACTGATTCACCTTATTTAGCGCCGGTTCCATACCGCGGCAAGACGAATCAACCAGCTTATGTTGCCGCTGTCGCGCAAGCGGTCGCCGCGGTTAAACAGATTGATATTGGCGAACTAGCCAGAGTTACCACCGACAACTTCCGGACGTTATTTCCGTTAGCAAAATGCTAAGCCTCTAATAAATATAGAAAACTTTCCTTCGCCCAAAAAAGTAGCCCAGAACCAATCTGCATTGTTCTGGGCCTAGGGGAATGGCTCATCTAATGAGCCGTGCGCTACTAAGGTCACTTAGGGAGGTTACCAAGGACATGAATTCAGTGTAGCTAATCGCTCTAAAATTGCGCGAGTCGCTGAAGCAAAGTCGAAAGTTACAAACGTAGCTTTTTCGTAAAACAAGCAAAAGTTTTCCCCAGTTTATCCTTGAGTTATCCCCAAGTTATCCAGAAGAACGTCGGGCGGCGCGGCTTAGCGCTGATTTTTTCCCAATTAGGGACTTGAGCCTGTTTATAATTATTAGTGCTATAAATTGCTTGATTCAATTTTAAAATAATCTAAAAAAAGTTCAATTTCGCAATTATTTGCTAGGTTTTCCCGCAATTGTTAGCAGTTCTTGTAACGATCTATTTCCACCTATTGTTGATTAATGATCAATTGTCGACAATGCAACTAAAGTCCTACTTGACCACACGGCTTATCCGGTTAAAATTGCCGTAATTATTTATTTATGTCGACAATGCAATGAAAAACCAACATTTGCCAGAGCCTGTGACAGCTGCCGATCGTGTGCTTTTGGAAATACAGCGCGCAATTGTTGAAGGCGAAATTGCTGCGGGTAGCAAAATATCTGAACCTGAGTTGGCAAAGCGGTTTGATCTGAGCCGAGCGCCACTACGAGAAGCTTTGGCGCGGCTCGAACGCTGTCATTTAATCGAACGGACGCCAAATGCCGGCGCTCGTGTCGTAAAATTGTCCGTCGCCGGCTTAGTCTCTTTGTATCAATTGCGAGAAACCCTTGAAGGGATGGCTTGTCGTCTTGCCGCAACACAAATGACGGATGCTGAAATTGCGGAAGTTCAGCAATTACTCGATCAGCATTTGTCGACACAACGGGTGCGCGAGGGTGAGAGCTACTACCAAGAAGCTGGCGATGTTGATTTTCATTACCGCGTCATTCAAGGCAGTAAAAATCCATACCTTATCAACATCCTATGTGATGAACTCTATTATTTGGTCCGCATGTATCGGGTGCAGATGGGGATGAACGGACCGCGCGTTTCCCGCGCATTTGACGAACACAAAGCTATTATTAATGCCATTGCCAATCGTGATGGTGAACTTGCAGAACTGCTGATGCGTCGACATATCGGCGCATCCCGTATAAATATTGAAAAACATTTATCAATCAAGGGGAAAGACCATGGCACATCCGCATAGCGCCGGCGCATTATTGCGTCAAGCAATTGTCGACCATTCGCCGTTACAACTCGTCGGTACCGTCAACGCTTATACCGCATTAATGGCGGAACGTGTTGGCCACCACGCGTTATATTTATCAGGCGCTGGTGTTGCCAATGCATCGTTTGGCTTACCAGATTTAGGTTTAACGTCATTGAATGACGTTTGTGAAGATATCCGTCGTATTACTGGCGCAACGTCATTGCCATTATTAGTTGACGCGGATACGGGTTGGGGCGGTGCATTTAATATTGCCCGTACCGTGAAGGAAATGACCCGTGCAGGGGCTGCAGGTTTTCATATCGAAGACCAAGTCATGCAAAAACGTTGTGGCCATCGCCCGAATAAAGAAATCGTTTCCTTAGAAGAGATGGTCGATCGGGTGAAAGCGTCAGTGGATGCTCGGACCGATGAAAACTTCTTCATCATGGCACGTACCGATGCCCTGCAACAACAAGGCTTACAAGCTGCTATCGAACGGGCGCAAGCTTGTGTTGAGGCCGGTGCTGATGCAATTTTTGCCGAAGCGGTGCACACCCTTGAGCAATATCAAGCATTTACTTCGGTAATTAAAGTGCCGGTATTGGCGAACATTACTGAGTTTGGCCAGACCCCACTTTACAACAAAGACGAGCTCGCAGCCGTTGGAGTGAAAATGGTGTTATACCCGCTGTCGGCATTTCGTGCAATGAACAAGGCGGCCTTGAATGTCTACCAATCAATCTTAGCGAACGGCGACCAAAAAGCGGTGGTCGATAGCATGCAAACGCGTGCTGAGCTCTATGACTTTTTGAATTATCACAGCTATGAGCAAAAACTTGACTCATTGTTTGCCCAGAATAAAAACAAATAAACATAAAACCCGCAGCATGTATCTATTGCTGCGTTAAAACTAAATTATCTCTTACCTGGAGTATCCTATGGCGAATGCAAAAGAATTGTCGGGTGCTGGTTTACGTGGACAAATCGCTGGTAAAACAGCGTTATCTACCGTTGGCAAAACTGGATCTGGTTTAACTTATCGTGGTTATGATGTTAAAGACTTAGCCGCAAACTGCGAATTTGAAGAAGTTGCTTTTCTAATTCTTAAAGGCAAATTACCTAATGCTACTGAGCTTAATGCTTATAAAGCAAAATTAACCGCGATGCGTTCATTGCCTGAAGCGTTAAAAGCGGTATTAGAGCGCATTCCAGCTTCAGCGCATCCAATGGATGTCATGCGCACGGGTTGCTCGATGTTGGGTAATTTAGAAACGGAACAATCATTTGCGGAACAACAAGACGCAACAGATCGCCTGTTAGCGATTTTTCCAGGACTTATCAACTACTGGTATAACTTCAGCCATAAAGGCATTCGTATTGACGTTGATACTCCTGCGTCATCAATTGCCGAACAGTTCTTATGGACTTTACATGGCGAAAAACCAACGGCCTTACACACTGAAGTGATGCAAGCATCTTTAATTCTGTATGCAGAACATGAATTTAATGCATCAACCTTTACCGCTCGGGTTTGTGCTTCAACTTTAAGTGACATGCATTCTTGCATCACTGGTGCTATTGGTTCATTGCGTGGACCGTTGCACGGCGGCGCGAATGAAGCTGCGATGGAACTGATTGAAAAAATGCAAAATCCAGAGCATGCCGAAACTGAGTTGTTAGCGATGCTGGCACGTAAAGACAAAATTATGGGTTTTGGTCATGCGATTTATGCTGAATCAGATCCACGCAATGCTGTGATCAAAGAGTGGTCTGAAAAGTTGGCCAACGCCAATGGCGATACCATGTTGTATGACATTTCTGTGCGCTGTGAAGCTGTGATGTGGCGCGAGAAGAAGTTATTCTGCAATGCGGACTTCTTCCATGCCTCAGCCTACAACTACATGGGCATCCCGACGAAATTGTTCACACCGATTTTCGTATGCAGCCGGTTAACTGGTTGGGCTGCCCACGTGATGGAACAACGTGCTGACAATCGAATCATTCGTCCAAGCGCTGAATATATCGGTGAAGAGCCACGTGTTGTCGCACCTATTGCCGAACGTCAATAACTAATTGATTGAATAGCTAATATCTAAAGTCGTTACTCTTTTTGAAGTTTTGTAGCAGTCAGATTTAGCAGTATTAAAAGACTAGGGCATCGCCCTAGTCTTAGCCATTAACGATGGACATATCCTGATGAATAGCCAATTTCGTAAGCCTTTAGCGGGCACAGCATTAGACTATTTTGATGCCGAAGCCGCAGTAAATGCCTTAGTTGCAGGCGCTTGGGCAACCTTACCTTACACTAGTCGTGTTCATGCGGAGAACTTGGTTCGTCGAGCCGACCCTCTGCATCTTAATGATTATTTAATGCAGTTGATTGAACGTAAGCAAGAACTTGATTTCCCTTGGTTTCCAGCGCGAGTGGTTTGTCATGATATTCTGGGTCAAACGGCGTTAGTCGATTTGGCTGGCTTGCGTGATGCCATTGCGGCGATGGGTGGTGATCCATCGAAAGTAAATCCGGTTGTACCGACTCAGTTGATTGTTGACCACTCTTTAGCCGTCGAGTTCGGTGGTTTTGACAAAGATGCTTTTGCGAAAAACCGGGCAATTGAAGATCGTCGAAATGACGACCGTTTTCATTTTATCAATTGGACAAAAAAAGCCTTTAAAAATGTCGATGTGATCCCGCCAGGCAACGGCATCATGCATCAAATCAACTTAGAGCGCATGTCACCAGTTATCCATGCCAAAGACGGTGTGGCTTATCCTGACACTTTAGTTGGCACTGATAGCCATACTCCTCACGTTGATGCTTTAGGTGTAATCGCCATCGGTGTTGGTGGCTTGGAAGCGGAAAGTGTAATGTTGGGCCGTGCATCATGGATGCGGCTACCGGATATTATCGGTGTTGAGTTAACTGGCAAAGCACAACCAGGCATTCAGGCAACTGATATTGTGTTAGCGCTGACAGAGTTTTTGCGCAAACAAAAAGTGGTTTCTAGTTACTTGGAGTTTTTCGGTGAAGGCGCTGAAAGTCTGAGTTTAGGCGACCGAGCAACGATTTCTAACATGACACCAGAATACGGTGCCACTGCAGCGATGTTTGCAATAGACCAGCAAACCCTGGATTATTTAACGCTAACCGGTCGTGAAGCTGAACAAGTAAAACTTGTTGAAATTTATGCTAAAACAGCCGGCCTTTGGGCTGATAGTTTAAAAACTGCAGTCTATCCACGTGTTCTTACTTTTGATTTGTCGACAGTTGTTCGTAATATCGCTGGCCCTTCAAATCCGCATGCCCGAGTTGCCACAACTGATTTAGCCGCAAAAGGTATCAGTGGTGTTGTTGAAAACAACGAAGGATTGATGCCTGATGGTGCGGTGATCATTGCTGCCATCACCAGTTGCACCAATACCAGTAATCCACGGAATGTGATTGCGGCAGGTTTATTGGCAAGAAATGCCAATAAACTGGGTCTAACTCGCAAAAATTGGGTGAAAAGTTCACTGGCGCCTGGCTCGAAAGCCGTTGAGCTTTATTTAAAAGAAGCCAATTTGCTTGGTGAGTTAGAACAGCTTGGCTTTGGTATTGTTGGCTTTGCCTGTACAACTTGTAATGGCATGAGCGGCGCCTTGGATCCGATCATTCAGCAGGAAGTGGTATCACGTGATCTGTATACAACCGCAGTGCTGTCTGGTAACCGCAACTTCGATGGCCGTATCCATCCCTATGCAAAACAAGCGTTTCTAGCATCTCCTGCGCTTGTTGTTGCTTATGCAATTGCTGGAACCATTCGATTTGATATTGAAAAGGATGTGTTGGGTTATGCCGAGGGTAAAGCCATAACCTTAAAAGATATTTGGCCAACCGATGCTGAAATTGATGCGGTAGTGACAGCCAGTGTAAAACCTGAGCAATACCGAAAAGTGTACGAGCCAATGTTTGATGTCGCCGTCGATTTTGGTGATGCTATCAGCCCGCTTTATGATTGGCGTGAGATGAGCACCTATATTCGTCGTCCGCCATATTGGGAAGGTGCGTTAGCTGCGCCTCGGACCTTAACGGCAATGCGGCCGTTAGCTGTGCTTGGCGACAATATCACCACTGACCACTTATCACCGTCAAACGCCATTATGCTGGATAGTGCGGCAGGTGAATACTTGGCGAAAATGGGCTTGCCGGAAGAGGATTTTAACTCTTACGCGACGCACCGTGGCGACCACTTAACTGCACAGCGTGCTACTTTTGCCAACCCGAAGCTTATTAACGAAATGGCTGTAATCGATGGCAAGGTGAAGCAGGGCTCGCTAACGCGTATTGAGCCTGACGGCAAGATCACCCGCATCTGGGAAGCGATTGAAACTTATATGGAACGTAAGCAGCCGCTGATTATCGTCGCGGGTGCTGATTATGGCCAAGGTTCTAGTCGTGATTGGGCTGCTAAAGGCGTTCGTCTCGCCGGTGTTGAAGCTATTGTTGCTGAAGGTTTTGAGCGGATCCACCGCACCAATTTGGTGGGCATGGGCGTACTGCCGCTTGAGTTTAAAGCGGGCACAAACAGAACGACTTTAGGTCTTGATGGCAGTGAAACCTATGATGTTGTTGGTACGCCAACGCCAAGAAGCACGCTGACTTTGGTGGTGCATCGCAACAATGGTGAATCGCTGCAAGTTCCTGTTACTTGTCGCTTAGATACTGCAGAAGAAGTATCGATTTATGCGGCTGGCGGTGTGCTGCAACGTTTTGCTCAAGACTTCCTCGACGCGACCAAAACTAATTAAAATTTCAACGGGCTTCGGCCCGTTTTTTAATTTTGATTGGCTATTTGATTTAGTTATTTAATTCAGTGTATTTGCGACTGAAGGAGAACAATATGGCGTATTTGCCACAACTGCGGATCTCTGCAACTTATATGCGCGGTGGTACTAGTAAAGGGGTATTTTTCCGCTTACAAGACTTGCCAGAAGCAGCGCAGCAACCAGGACCGGCACGGGATGCCTTATTGCTCAGAGTCATCGGTAGTCCAGATCCATATGCTAAGCAGATTGATGGTATGGGCGGCGCAACGTCCAGTACCAGCAAAACGGTAATTTTAGCCAAAAGCAGCAAACCCGACCACGACGTCGATTATCTGTTTGGTCAAGTCGCCATCGACAAAGCTTTCGTCGATTGGAGCGGTAACTGTGGTAATTTATCGGCCGCTGTCGGTGCCTTTGCCATCAGTAGCGGTTTAGTAGATGCCGCGAAAATTGTCGCGGATGGCATCTGCACTGTCCGTATTTGGCAGGCTAATATCGGTAAAACCATTATTGCTCATGTCCCTATGACCAACGGCCAAGTGCAAGAGTCTGGTGATTTTGAACTGGATGGCGTTACTTTTCCTGCAGCAGAAGTGCAACTTGAGTTTTTAGATCCGGCCGCTGATGATGACGGAAGTGGCGGTTCGATGTTCCCAACTGGCAATGTGGTTGATACTTTGGCCGTGCCTGGGATTGGTAGTTTTGCTGCAACCATGATTAATGCAGGGATCCCGACAATCTTTGTCAACGCCGCGGATATTGGCTATACCGGCACCGAATTACAAGATGCAATAAACGGCGATGCAAAAGCCCTCGCTATGTTTGAAACTATTCGGGCTTATGGCGCAGTAAAAATGGGCTTGATTGCAGACATCGCAGAAGCGGCGACGCGCCAGCATACGCCCAAAATTGCCTTTGTTGCGCCATCGGCGGGTTATCAAGCATCGAGCGGTAAGTTAGTTGCTGCAACAGATATTGATTTGCTCGTGCGTGCTTTATCGATGGGCAAGTTACATCACGCGATGATGGGGACTGCTGCCGTCGCTATTGGCACTGCAGCCGCTATCCCGGGAACCTTGGTTAATCTTGCCGCAGGCGGAACAGCGCGCGATGCGGTGCGATTTGGTCATCCATCAGGTACGCTTCGTGTTGGTGCTAAAGCTGAGCAAGTTGCGGGTGACTGGGTTGTCACTAAAGCCATAATGAGCCGAAGTGCGCGGGTATTAATGGATGGTACGGTGCGAGTGCCGGCTGAAACATTAGCAAATTAGTGTTGCTGCAAAAAGGTTGAGCTTTGTCGGCATCGGGAACAGACCTGAAATGATTCGGGTCTTTCTTAATGCAATCTTTAATAGAATTTATGAAATTTGCTAAGGCAGCAATATATCTCAGCTTTTTATTGTCGTTGATTGCAAATTCAGGGAATTCTGTTTAGATTGATAATCAGTGTAGAAAACGAAGCGGGATGCACAAAATGAAAAAATGGTGTTTAGCGGCGCTACTTGCCAGCAGTCTGTTACCAGCTCAAGCAGCAGACCAAGATTATAAATTGGTTACTGTTGCAGGTTACCTAAACTTCTACCTGTTAAATTTAAATGCCTGTGAGGACTTCCATCCGGTAGTTCGTCAATCAGCGTACGACGCGGAAAAGCTGCTTTATCCATGGTTAGATAAACTTGATGCGAAAACCAAGAGCAGCATTGATGCGAGTGTGATTAGTAATGTCGTGAAAAAACGTCGTGATGCACTGAATAGCCAGATCAACGATAACGACTTCACGGTTGAACACTGCCAAGCGGTTATCAAATTGCTGACTGATGGTGGCTTGGACAAAACATTATTAAAATCATTGGAATAAGTGAGGACGCCTAGGTTTCGGCCTAGGCAACTATTACATGTTAGTTATTCGTCAAATGCAGTTAACTGACCTGCCAGCTGTCGTAAAGCTGCAGGATAGGTGTTACAGCCAAGAGCTGTTTGAATCTGCCGACTTAGTGAAAAGTCGTCTGTTATTGACCCCGCAAAGTTGTTGGGTAGCATTATATCAAGACAAGCTTTGGGCTTATCTATTTAGTTATCCGGCAGTACTTGGTGAAATTAATGCGCTCGGTCAACCCTTCGCAGCGTATTCTGATGCCAACTGTTTGTATCTGCACGATTTGGCAGTGAGCAGCGATGCTCGCGGTCAAGGTGTTGCAACTCAGTTATTAGACCAAGCCACCGCTTATGCCAAAGAGTTAGATTTTGACTATTTATCTTTGGTGTCAGTGCAAAACTCATTGCCGTTTTGGCAAGATCGAGGTTTTGTCGTGGTTACTGATTTGTCTGCAGCTGCTATTTCGGCTTTAGCTAGTTACACCAACCAAACCGCACATTACATGGTTAAAGCCCTTAATTCGTGATTTTCCGATGATTTAGGGCCGCTAATGCCGGCCCTTTACTGCTTTATTTATCCTTCGCTGTGACTTATCTGTAAATTCAATCTAAATTATTGGTAAGTATCTGCTTTTCGCTGACATTTGACATAACTTGTTACTGTTTAACGCATGTCTTTGTGAACTATTTCGATAAACTAACCATATTCGAATAAATTAAAATAGCTCTGGGGTCGTTATGGGTGTTACTAAAAAAAGTTTTGCATTCGCCGCTGTTGCGCTTGCCGTTATGCTTTCTGCTTGTTCTGGGCCAATGCCTGAAGAGGCCGATGTTGAAGTTAAAGTTCTTAGTTTAATGTCTGCTGATTTGGTTAAGGTTGCGCAAAGCGAGCTGTCGCAAGGCCCAATGATTTCAGGGTCACTGCAGCCAGTGACCAAAGCTGAGTTAAATGCCGAAGTTTCAGGCATTGTCACCAAGATCATGAAAGATAACGGTGACTCAGTAAAAGCCGGTGAGTTATTGGTGCAACTTGACCAAACCACTTATCGCGATAAATTAATGTCTGCCCAAGAGTCAGAGCGATCAGCCAGTGTGACTGCGGATCAGGCACAAAAACAACTACGGCGGATGCAACAGCTCAACAAGCAAAATTTAGTGACAGCTGAAATTCTAGAAGCTGCAGAAATCAAAGCAAACCAAGCCTCATCAGATTTAGCCTCGTCCAAAGCGCGTTTAGTCGAAGCTCGCCAACAGTTGGAAAGAACAGAGGTGCGAGCACCATTTGCAGGCGTCATTTCAGCTCGGAAAACTTCAGCAGGGGATACTGCTCAAATCGGTAAGGCACTGATGGTGGTGATTGACCCAAGTAGTATGCGCTTTGAAGGTTTCATCGCTGCAGATCAAGTTGGCAGCGTCAAGGTTGGTCAATCGGTTAATTTCAAAGTCAATGGTTATCCAAATCAACGATTTACTGGAACAATCAACAGGATTAATCCGCAAGCCAACGAACTTACTCGCCAAGTGCAGGTTTTTGTTGAGCTCTCCAGCCAAGATTCCTTGGTTGCAGGCCTGTATGCTGAAGGTTTTATTGATGTCGCAAGCGAACAAAGTGTGATGCTTGATTCCTCGTCAATCGTCCGCGAAGGTGATAACACTTTTGTCTGGTTGGTCGCGAACAATAAACTGGCTAAAACGCCAGTAACCTTGGGCAGCCGTGATCCACGTTTTGGTACCTACCAAGTGGTTGCTGGCGTCAAAGTGGGTGATGCCATCCTGCGTCACCCAGTCGGCGGAGTTAAAGACGGTATTGCTATCACTTTAGCAGCTGAAACCGACAAACAAGCGCCAGTTGCGGGGAACTAAGCAATGATTCTGTCTGATTTTAGTATCAAGCGCCCGCTCGTGGTGGTAGTTGTTACCATCACGTTGATGTTGTTTGGCTATTTTGCCCTGAGCAACTTAAAAACAAACCAGTTTCCAGACGTACAACCACCAGTTTTAGTAGTGAACGTACCTTACCCTGGCGCTTCGCCAGAGACTGTCGAACGGGAAATCCTCAATCGGGTGGAAGACTCGATGTCGACTATTCCGGGGATCCGCGATATTCGCTCTTATGCCCGAGACTCCAGCGCCACAATCGTTGTTATATTTGAATTTGATAAGGATTTAACTGCGGCAGCCCAAGAGCTTCGCGATAGTATTTCCACGGTGCGTGACAAATTACCGACGGAGATGAAAGAGCCTTTTATTAATCGAGCAGATCCCAACGCTCAACCGGTCATGTCGTTGGCACTCTCCAGTGAAAGCAAAACTCCGCTGGAACTTTCGAAAATTGCAGATATTGAGATTGCTCGAGTGTTACGGTCGGTGCCTGGCGTATCTTTAGTCTCGTTAGAAGGCGAATTAGAGCGCGAAATGACAGTGTTTTTAAACACCAATGCCATGCGCGAAGCAAAAGTTTCTGCATCTGAAGTCACCAATGCCTTACGTTCGCAAAACTTAGCGGCACCAGTTGGCCGAGTTGTTGATGGCTTTCATGAGCAAAGTATTCGTATTCAAGGCCGTCTGCGCGATGTCGCCGAATTTGAACAGATGGTGGTTAAGCAAAATGGTGACCAAGCGATCCGCTTAGGTCAAATTGCGCAAATAGTTGATGGCGGCGCTGAGCAGCGGCGTTTGTCATTTTTCAACGGCAAAAAGGCGTTGGGTATTGATATTGTTAAAGCGCGTGATGCTTCAACCATCAGTGTTACCGATGAGATCAAAGCGCGAATTGAAGAAATTAAGCCGTTATTACCAGCCGGCGTTGAGTTAACAGTCGTCCAAGATCAGGGCGAAGATGTCGCGGCCAGTATGCGTAACGTCACTGAGGCATTAGGTCTTGGTGCTTTACTCACGATTGTAGTGGTGTTTATTTTCTTAAATTCTTGGCGTTCGACGTTGATTACCTCATTGGCGCTACCCACCTCGGTACTGGCCTCATTTATTGCGGTATGGGCCTGCGGCTTTACCCTAAACTTCATGTCGTTACTGGGGTTGTCACTGGCAATTGGTGTGCTGATTGATGATGCTATTGTGGTTCGAGAAAATATTGTACGCCATATGGAAATGGGCAAAGACAATATGACTGCCGCGCGCGAGGGTACTCGTGAAATTGGGATGGCGGTGTTTGCCACCACCATGTCGATTGTTGCAGTATTTATCCCAATTGCGTTTATGGACGGCATGACTGGTCAGTGGTTCAAACCTTTTGGTTTGACGGTCGCCTGCTCAGTGTTGGTCTCATTGTTTATTTCCTTCACCATTGACCCGATGTTGTCGGCTTATTGGCATGATCCTGACCACGATAAAACCAAAAAACGTACCGGCGTTGGTGCTGTTTTGCAGAAATTTAATATCTGGTTTGATGGCCTGTCAGTGCGTTATTCCCAATTAATTCGTTGGGCGCTCAAACATCCATGGAGCATGTGGTGTATTGCCTTTTTCGCCTTATTTGGTGCTTTGGCCCTACAAGTATCAAAAGGTGGTTTTGGTTTTATGCCTGATACTGATAATGGTGCATTTATCGTGCAAATTCGTGCGCCATCAGAGGCAAGTATCGAATATACGCGGTTAAAAGCAGCACAAGTTGAAGCGATCACCCGTGCAGTTCCAGAGCAGTTGTACACCCAAACCACAGTGGGGGTGCAAAGTAATATTACCCGTGCTCAGGTATTTGTTCGTTTACAACCTGAAAAGGATCGCCATCGTACCGCGAAAGAAATTGCTGAAGATGTGCGTGGGCAAATTAAGACTTTGGTAGGCGCTGAATTTACTGTGCTTGCCGACTTAAACGGCGGCGGTGGCGGTGGTGATGGTAAAAAGTTACAAATCCAGTTCCGTGGTCCTGATTCTAAAGTGCTTGATGGAATTGTGATGGATTTCGTCGAGAAGCTAAAATTGGTTCCAGGGGCGGTGGATGTTGGTTTATCAGCACAAGATCCTAAGCCTGAATTGCAAGTTGAAGTCGACCGCGGTTTGTCAGCAAGTTTAGGCTTGTCGATGAATGATGTGGCAAGTGCATTACGCTTGGCTTTTGCCGGTGCCGAAATTGGTGATTGGGTTGACCCTACCGGCGAGACGCGCAACGTGTTTGTCCGTATTCGCCCAGAAGAGCGCGCGACCGTGCAAAACTTAGAACAATTGCCGTTAATGTCGACAAAAACTGGCGCTATGGTACCGCTTGAACAAGTTGCGACCGTGACCTTGGGTAAAGGCCCGGCGCTCATTGAGCATTTAGATCGCGAAACTATGATGGCAGTCAGTGCCAACGTGCAGGGGCGTAGTTTAGGCGAAGTGAACGCGGATGCGATGAAGTTGGTTAAGGCTATCGATTTCCCGCCAGGCTATGACATGGTAGTCGGTGGTGAAGCTCGTGATATGCAAGAAGTGTTTGGTCGCATGGGACAAGCATTGCTGTTGGCTGCGGTGTTGATGTACCTAATCCTTGTGGTGCAATTTCATAGTTTTGCAGCGCCTGTGGCTATTATGCTGTCGTTACCACTGAGCTTAATCGGGGTGGTGGTCGCGTTATTAATAGGCAAATCAACACTGAATTTGATGAGCTTAATTGGTATCGTCATGTTGATGGGCATTGTGGCGAAAAACGCCATCTTATTAATAGATTGTGCCCGTAAGAAAGAGCAAAACGAAGGTTTGAATCTGGAAGATTCGTTAGTTGCAGCAGGTCGCGAGCGCTTACGCCCAATCTTGATGACGACTTTTGCTTTGGTTGCAGGGATGTTGCCGGTAGCAATTGGTATCGGTGAAGGCTCAGGCTTTTATCGGCCACTCGGGATTTCGGTCATCGGCGGGACTATCACTGCAACAGTATTGACGCTGTTGGTCGTGCCGACTTTCTATGAATCGATTGAAAAAGGCAAACGTCGTATTAAGGCTCGATTTAAGCGCAAATTCGCTGCGGTTGCTGCAGCACATTAAGAACGGTTGCGTTAGGTGCCATATGGCACTTAACGTACTTGCGGTTAACGAATTGGGATTTAAGTTTGTTCAGTCGAATGGATCCACGCGGTTAATATCGTTCAGACCGCTGCTATCGAGCGCAGTAAACTAAGGTTTTCAACATTTTGAAACCAATAAAAAAGGGCAGCAATGCCCTTTTTTTCGCCAAAAATTTGTAATGACTCAGCTTTTATTCGGTTAATCCCACGCCAAGCGTGCAATTTTATAGTTACCGCTGGCAAAATCTTCTGCCAATTCGTAGGAGCGTTCGGTAACCTGCTGCCAATATTGAATGCGCTGGCTATCGGAAAGTTGATTAAAATCTTTGCGATCAGGGATTTTGCCAAAAGGAAGGCTTTTCACCCAGCTCTCACTTGGGCACAACATAATGACATTATCGTAATTGCCAACGCCTGGTCGACGCCATTTCAGTCCCTTATCAAACCAGCCAGGGCTGACTTTTGGGTAAAAGTGCGGGTAGAGTACCAATCCGTTGCTCGGGAATGGCCAGTCAAAATGATAGTCAGTAATGCCGCCATCAATAAATGGCCCCTCGCCGGCACCGGCAATATAACTCACCGGATCAAGCACTAATGGGATTGAACCAGAGGCAAGCAACGCTTGTTTTAAATTATCCGAAGTGAGTTTTATATGTCGAGTCGGTAAATCCCGAAGCGCACTAAACACCGACTGCTCTGGCTGCTGCTGAAATATCAAACGCTCATAAAAAGCCGCTAAAGAGCGTCGATGCACTAAATTTGCACCAGCTGCGAGGGTAAGCCCCGCGAGTTGCGCGAGATTTTTTTCAGTATGCAGCCAGCGTTTGGGGCGGGCTACCACAAAATTTAGCCGAAACAGCGGGTTCTCGATAACCTCTTGCACATTGGTTACTGTTGGGAACACTGCATCGAGCACTGTTGCGGAGATTTCAGTCACCTTGGCAACTGACGAGCCTTTGGGGTAGCAAATAGTTCGATAAGCGTCACAGAACCGCCGAGAAGCGGCTGCGGCATCTTGTTGTGCATAACAAGCAAATCGCCAAGAACCTGCAGAGCTGCCGATTAAATCTAACGGCGTTTGTCGTCCATTAAAAAATGTCGACGTAAGATATTGGTCAAGACCAAATAAACAGAACCACTTGGGTCCGCCACTGGCTCCAACCAACATGGAAATGTCTGCGGCATTGATGCCATGTTGTTGAATGTGTGTGAATGCCTTTTTCCCGGCTAGTACTTGAATGCTTGTAGAGTTTTTCATGAAATTAAACTATTTCCGTATAGTCGTTGCGCCATGCGCTCAGCATATTCATCAGTCATGCCAGCGACATAGTCACTGATAGCACGAAGGGGATGACCTTGCTCTGATAAGATATGCCAACGCTGTTGCGTGTTTACTGGTAGTAATAATTGTGGGGATTGGGCAAAAGCATCAAATAACGCTTGCACGATTTTTTGCCCGCGAAACTCCAGCTGTTGCAGACTAGGATGTAAAATCACATGGCGGTAAATGAAACTCTTCAGTAGATTCAAAATCTCCAGTTCAGCAGAAGGCAGCTTGGCGTTATAGCGGATCAGTAGCTCGTGCGCCTCAGGTAGTGCAGGGTAGATTTCAATATGTGTAATGAGTCTATTTACCAAAGCACCGATAGCATCTTTTCTAATGTAATGTGCAGGGTTAAATAGTTTCTCACCGATTTCATGCAAAAACTTTGCTTCTGCGCTCGTGGCAAAAAAACGTTCGATTTCAGCGAGCCATTGCTCCTTTCGCACTGTGCCGGTGACAATGGCATCTTCAAGATCGTGGACGCCGTAAGCGATATCATCCGCAAGCTCCATAATCGATGCATCGAGTGATTTACATTTTGCTTTGCGAAACGGAGCCTTATCAAGATGTTCAAAGGCTTGAAAAGCCGATCGGTCTGCTACCGAAAGTGGCGCTAATATCCAGTCCAATAAATCTTCATCTATGGCGTAAATCGCTTTACATGGTTTATTCGCCAATTCAGTAGCGGCAACGTTTTTCATGTCTGGCATCAGGATTGGATATTTCAGTAATCCGAGTAAAGTCCTTCTAGTAAGATCCATGCCACCAACGGCTGTGTAGGGCTCTAACTTGCCGACAATTCGTAGTGTCTGGCCGTTGCCTTCAAAACCGCCGTGCGCCAGCATTCTTGAGTTTAGTGCCGCTTCCCCACCATGACCAAAGGGCGGATGGCCGATATCGTGCGCCAAACATAGCGATTCCATCAGACTGTCATCAGGCAGTAGTCGCGCAATATTAGTATTTGCGGTTTTCAGGCGTAATTGCGCGACCAATGCCGAGCCAATTTGTGCAGCTTCCAAGGAGTGGGTTAGACGAGTACGATAAAAATCGTTTTGGCCAACCCCCATGATTTGTGTTTTTGCTTGAAGTCGACGAAATGCAGCACTATGTAATATCCGCGCCTTGTCGCGCTGGAATGGGTTGCGATGATCTAAGGGTCTATCGTTGTGTTGTTCTAGCCGGCGCTGCGTCCAGTTATCCATCATCGTTCCTTGTCTGTGCAAAAACTATTATTAGCAATCATACGTGAAATCAACGGCTTGAGCGACACTGAAAAAAAGCTCGACAGCTAAAAATTATTACTGTATAAATAAACAGTAATCTTGCAAAGTTGAGGAACCATTATGGCCGTCGTTGTAAAATATGTAGTAGAACGCAATGGAGTCGAAAAAATGACATTTGCTGCCAAAGCTGAAGCCGATGCTTACGATAAGATGTTGGATATTGCAGAAGATATTCAACAATTATTAGCGGCTAGTTTGTTATGTCCAAATGAACAGCAACAGGACGAATTAGCATTTTTCTTGGCTCAACATAAAGATGAATTGCTACAAGCTCTTGGTGCTAAAGCAAAAACTGCAAAAAAAGATAAAGCTGAGGTTGAAGTGGCCGCTGCAGTAACCCCTGAAGCGCCGCGAGTGAGCAAGCCAGAACTATCAGTTGCGGCAGATAATTCAAATGAAGAAGCTGCTTAAAATATTCAGTATTTAAAACATTAAAATTCGGCGTGGGCTCTTTGATAGGGCTCAACCGGTCAATTTAATGAGTCAGTTATCAGATGTACAGGGTTGTCGCAGTAGGCGTTACTGTTACTACTCAGTGGCATTTATTTGAGTTTGCCTTTGTTTGGTAAAATACAAAATGCTGACAACCAATAGGTGAATTGTGTGGGTAATCATTCGTTAAATTAGCAATGTATGCTAACAAGGCTTTTAACTTCATCAGTACCTTTGATGATGCGATTAGCCCGTGTCTTTGATATACCCTCATCTAACTTGCTATAAGCGTGTGCAGAGCTAGGGTTTGCCTGCCGCAGCCTTCGCTTCTGCCAGTTGTTTTTCCGCTTTGCGAAGTTGCTCTTTTGCCGCAAGCACAAGCATTTTGGCTTCATTTTTATTCGAAGCGGTTTGTTCTTTTTGTTTTGCAGCATCTAAAAGTACTTTTGCTTGTTCTACTCGAATTTCAGCTTGTTTTAGCGCATCTAGTTGCTCTGCGGTTGCCGGAGTTTGCGAAGTTTTTAGTTTGGCATTTTCGGCATTAAGCTCTGCAGCAAATTCGTCCTCGTCGGAAAGTTCTGGCTCATCCTTGCCTACAAGTTTTTTGGCATTTTGTTTAGCCTTGTCTTCAAAGCTTTGTTTTTTCAATTCAATGTTGTCTTTGACTTGTTGTTTAGCATCTGTAAGTGGGGCAGTGATCGGCGCTTTGAGTTGCTCGATGCTACTTTGCTTTTTCGCAGATATTTCACTATTAATCGAGCCTTTTAAGTCTCCGGATTTAATAGCATTCTCAGTAAATTCTTTGCTCTTGCCTTCAACTGGCAGTTGTTCAGTAACGACGGTCGCCGCTTTTGCTAACGCCTTGGCTCGCAGTTTTGCCGGATCGGTATATTCAGCAAGCTCTTGTGGCCACTGCGGAATTACCTTGGCGCCTTCTTGCTTAACTTGTTCGGCGAAAACCGTTGGCGCGCCGCCAGATACTAACAACACCGCCATCTGATTAGTATCGGAGTTCCAAACAAAGCCCGCTTTCTCCGCGACTTGGGGTAAAGGCGAGTTTTTAGAGACTAAAAAGAACATCGGTCCTTGTTGCTGCAATTCGGTTGCGGTACTTAATAAAGTGACTGCGGTGTCGTAGTTCTCGCCTAAAAGCGGTTGTAAGCGAGATTTAATCATCGGCTGCTCAAAAAAATTCGCTTCGTTAGGATCAAGTCCAACCATTGGCTTGAGTAATGCCCAAAGTAATTGTGATTGCGGTGACAGCATCAGTGCAGGAGCGACACAGCCGGATAAAAATAATACAATCAACGGGATGAACAATACTTTTATACGCACTTTTGCTCCAAATCAGTCATTTAACTCATTTAACTCATTTAACTCATTTAACGGGACTTGATGTCTACTCAGCATCTTTTGGGCGCATTGCGTCGTCAAGCTGTTGCTGAGTCACTGATTGCAGACGCTTGATTTTCCTGTTTTCCCAGAATTTTGCGATGCTGTGATAAATTAAGGTACTGAAGCCCATTTTCAACAGATGCCCGCGTATGAACCAGCCTAAATGTGCAACGTGATTCAGCTTCGAGCGACTTAATAAATGTTTTAGCAGAAATTGCATTTGCCAACGGCGGTATTTCGATGAATATTCTGCCAATTGTTCTAGCAGACGTGGCTCGATATTCAACGTAAATAACCATCTCAGTGTGTCCAATGCGTAAAATACCGCAGCTTCAGCGTGCATACTCTGGCTAGCCTGAAAAATCTGCTCTGGAGTATGTGAGATGATGCATTCTTGATACAACTGTTTTAGATCGCAAAGGTCCTTTACCAATTTATGCGTTTCATCTTGGTAAAATAGATGCACAGACGCATGCACCAGCATATATGGCAGGCTAGGAACTGAAAATGCGGAACCTTCGAGCTTAACCGCATGCTCAATCATTGGCGCTATAGCAAGTCCCGAGTTAGATGCTACTGGGAAAATGTGGTGGTGTAAGTCAATATTTGCGCCACGCAAAAAGTGGGTGAGTGGCGGATGTTGATGAGACCAATCGACATAGTATCGTCGATCATAGTCAGACATCCCAGTTTCTAAATATCCGGTGTCGAGTAACCGTGAGAGCGCATCAGTAAACGACAAATGCGGGATTAATAAATCAATGTCCGAGAAAATCCTGCCGCGGGCAAAAGCTAAGCCACTAAGACGATAGCCAACGCCTTTAACTAAAATGCACGGATATTCAACATCTTGGAAAACTTGTTCTAATTCCAACATTTCCTGTAGCAGGGTATTTTTTTGCTTTTCTGCGTAATGAAAACCAGTCAACAAATGCGATTGCACAGTAAAAGGTACGGCAGATAACAATCCTAGATCTTTTAGCAAGAAGTATATGGAACCTAACAATGCTTGTTGTCGGGCTTCAGACACTAGGGCAGTCCACTGAGAGGCAGTTGCCTCGCCGACATACAACGAAGGATTGCTAAATAAAGCAATGCATTGAGAATTCACTGGCATAACTCCTCAAGCATCTGTATTGCATGAGAGCCATTGTTATAACAGATTTTGTAACCGGTCGTTGCGGTAACGAATTTTGCCATGGTTTCAAAACCTACCGCACCAAGGACACTGTAATTGAAACTATTTTCTGCTAGTTGCATAAACATTTCATGCTGAACTAGCCGCTGCTGAGACAACACTGATTGCTCTTTGTCATAACGTGGAAATACCACCAAATGCGGTTTTACTCGAAGTAAACTTTGCTGCCAAGATAGATTTGATGGAGAAACATAACCGATCGTCCCTTTGTGAGTGTCTTTTGTGATATGACAGATCTCAATACTTGGATAAAGTTGATTGACGACTTGGATCGATTTGTTTTTTAAACTAATCGGGCGTACACATGGCACAATCATACCGTCAACGAGATCGATCAAACAATGTTCATCGGACAAAAGTCGCCAGCCGGCGAACATTAACATGGCACATAAAGTACTTTTGCCAGATCCAGGTGGCGCCGGCAGGACCACACTAAAGCCATTCTTTTCCAATACCGCAGCATGGATACATAAATAACGACTTTGGTAATTACCAACACACCAATTCAGCCCCCACTCAAAAGTAGGGATCAGTGCATCTTTTTCGGCAAAGCGAAAATGCTTATCACCAAGCCGAAACGCCAATGCGGAACTAAGTGCAAGAGTTGGTTTATCGTAAGTGACTTCAAAATCTATCAAATGCTTAGAGTCGCTGTCGCCTAATACAGAAGCTGGATATAGATGTTGGAGTTTTTGGAAAAGTGGCGGATGGCTGGTAGAAACACGAAAGCTAAACGGCGATAGCAGAAGATCAAAGACTTTAATTGGCATCCGAATTTCCATCACTACTGTCGTCGGTGGCTGATTGTACCCAAGTCTCATGAGTTAGCTGATCAAAACAGACGATTACCGGTTCATCAGTACATTCTAAGCATAAAAAAAGCTCGGAAGCGATATCGCTTCCGAGCATTTCATAAAAGTAGTTAGGTTTTTTTAGCATTACTTCAATGGCGACATATACAATTTGATCAGTGAATGCAGGTCAGCTAATTTACCTTGGGTTTTAGCTTTTGCATAAGCCGCAGTTAAAACTGAAGGTTCTGGGAAACATTTTTTGTTGCCATAACGTGCAATATATTCAGGGTGGCGTTCCCAAATAGAACCAACTAGCGCTGCAATTACTGAACGGTCGACACAATCTACACCTTTCAGTACTGTACCGACTTTGCCTGACATCCCTGGGCAAATATCGCCACAGTTGGTGTTTGATACAACGACAAAACCATTGTGGTTACCTGGCTCGCGGGTCGTTGTTTTGTCATAAGTTTTACAACCACTAGCGATGCAACTTGTTCCAGGTGCGTTGGTATACACTACTGTATTATTCCCGCCGGCTCTCACGCAATCCCACCATGTGGTGTAATTTGTTTTACTCAACGTAGTGAAGGTGTAAAGTTTGCGACCGCTGTTATCTTTACCATTTGAGCTGCGTGTAGTCAGTACTTTGTTATAAGTTGCAAGCAACCAGCTATCAAAATCTGCGTTAAACGCTGAAATGATTTCGTTGATGTTAGACCATTGAGGACGCTGATACGGTGCAGCCGTTTTATTTGCTGTAACAGAAGCAACTTGCGACCCTGACGCACTTAAACTAGTTTGACCCGGTGTACAGTTCAGTTCAACACAACCCCAAGCCGAACCGCTTTGCAAAGACATAACAACTGGCAGTGAGCCTGCCCCTGCGCGGACTAAAAACTTCCGGCGCGATAAAGTTGGTTTACTTTCCATTTGCTTTTCTGAGTTCATAATTACGTCGTTCTCAATAGGTTGCATCATTGCAGGGTTTAAATCTAATTTACCGCTTCTAATCTTCTTAGTATGCAAAAGCCATGCCGACAAAATAAATCACTTTAAAATCAGTGTCTTGTGTTTGCTGCCATCCCTGCAATAAGGGATGTTGTAAAAAAGTTCGACACAGGACACGTATTTGCTAAATTTGCTAAAAATCCGAGTGCACTTTGGATTTTGCTGGGCTTAAGGTAACAGCCAAATATTAAGCGGTTGCTACAAATTTATAAAGTGCTTGCAATATAGCCACTTTTTTCGGGTCAGACTGCTGTATCTCGAGCATATTTTCTAATGCTAACATAAATTCATCGATACGTAGAGCAGGAGAGTCCTCACCCATAGTTAATTTATCATGACAATACCGCCGCCATTTTTGTTGTTCGTCATAAGTTAAGGTGTGAGCAAAATTGCGCGCCCTAAATCGAAAAATTAATTGATTCAGTCGTTCATCTTGGAACATCGGTGCTGAAGCCGCTAAATGTTCAGGCGCAATTTGATGAATTTGCGCCATCAAATTACGGTCATGATCGCTAAAAAATCCTTGATATAAGGCGTAATCTGGATTTTTTTCTTTATTAGTGTTCGTATCTGTTTGGTAAATTGCAACCACCTTTGCCTGGATTGATCTATTTTGCTTGATGACTTCTAGATTTTTTAGGCATTGCGCCCGGTCGATACCCAGTTCAGCTGCACGTTCTTGCGACAACGTCTTCGCTGGCGCTAAAACCGGGCATTTATTGAGATGTACCAGTTTGAGACCTGGACGGCGTTCATTTATGGCCAAATCTGCAGTTCGTTTATACAAAAGTTCCGTAATGGTTTCGATATCGCCATTGAGTAATAGCGTAGGATCTTCGGCCAAGTTATAACAAATCACTGCGTTTTTATTCGTCGGATGAAATGCCAATGGCACAATCCAAGAGCAGCATCCCTGCAGTGCTGGAAACTTTGAGGACACATGAACAAGTGGGGTTAGTCCTGCAACGTCGATAAGTTCGCTGACTTTATTTTTCTTTCTTAAATCATAAAGATATAGAAATAATCGTGGCTGCTTTTCTTTGAGAAGTTTTGCTATTGCGATGGTAGCGTAGACATCAGCACTGGCGTCGTGGGCGTTCTCATGGGCAATAGCGTTGGCCTTTGTTAGATCTTCTAAGCGAAAAGATGGCGAACCGTCATCCTTCATTGGCCACTCAATGCCCTCGGGGCGAAGTGCATAACAAGCGCGCACAACATCAATTAGATCCCAGCGACTGTTGCCATTTTGCCATTCACGAGCGTACGGATCGAAGAAATTCCGGTATAACGCATAGCGGGTAATTTCATCGTCAAAGCGTAAATTGTTATATCCGATGACGCAGGTTTCTGGCGCGCTAAATTGAGTCAAAATTCGGCGCATAAATTCAACTTCTGGCAGGCCTTTTTGTTGGCAAAGTTGCGGCGTGATCCCCGTAATCAGCGCAGCTTCTGGATTTGGCAGATAATCTGGTGCAAGTTGGCAATACCACATATCAACATTTTGGACTGGCGTAAAATTTTCGTCAGTACGGATCCCGGCAAACTGTGCTGGCCGATCCTTTTTCGGATCCGCGCCCCAGGTTTCATAATCGTGAAAGTAAAAAGTGGCTGCCAAAACTAAATCTCAAAAGTGCTAAAACGCAAAGTATAAGGCAAACAGTAATTTGGTAACAGCGCCATCTGTTCGAACTCGATATTTTCACCCTGAAGACATTGCCGCAAATTTTGCTTTCGGTAATATCCAAATTAGGGAATTTTCGAGCTTTGTGGCAAAATTACTGACAGTCGGGTAAAGAGCTCGCCATGGTGTTTGTCTTAGTGAGATAAATTGGTTTCGCGTTGGAAGTTGGTTGTCGCGTTGATGAAAAGATGGTTTGCGTTGTTAGGGTTGTTAGCCCCATTAGTTTGGGCTGCACCGCAAGACTTTAATGCTGCGAAGAAAGTTGCGCAGAAAATTTATGCCGATGAAAGCCAAACCTTTTATTGTGGTTGTCCACTTCGATGGCTTGGCGGTAAAGGCCAAGCAGATTTAGCTGCATGTGGTTATGAAGTGCGAAAAAACGGTCCAAGAGCCAATCGGATTGAGTGGGAACACGTCATGCCGGCCGAACAGTTCGGCAAAGCCCTTGCTTGCTGGCAACAAGGTGGTCGTGAGCTCTGTGGTGATGATGACCACAAGTTCAAAAGCATGGAAGCCGATTTATTTAACTTAAAACCAGCCATTGGTGAAGTAAATGGCGACCGTGCTAATTTTCGATTTTCCCTCTTGCCCAATACTCCCATGCAACACGGTGAATGTCCGATTCGAATTGATTTTAAGCAGAAATTAGTGGAGCCAAGAGCTCAGATCCGCGGCGATATCGCTCGGATCAATTTTTACATGGCTGATCGTTATGGCATTGAACTAACTCCCCGCGAGCAAGAGCTGTTTTTGGCATGGCACCAACAAGATCCTGTTGATAAACGAGAACTTGCTTTACATCAACGCATTGCACAGCAGATGGGGCACGCTAATCCATTTGTTACTGGCATTAAAGAGTGGTTTGTCGGCTATCAATTGGGGCTTAGCAAAAACGATAGCTCGTCTTTGCAGCAAGAGAAAGTTGACCCGATAAGTCTTGATACCAGCGACATTATTGGCAATAAGAACAGCAAGAAATACCACTTGCGCCATTGTGCCGGTTATACACAGGTCAAAGCAGAAAACCAACAAAGGTTTGCCAATGAGCAACAAGCGCTCGATGCTGGATACGTTCGTGCGGGGAACTGTAAGTAATTGAAAATAGATAAATCTAGACGTGATTCTGTTCGTGCTAAAGAAGTTTGGTCGGCTAATTTTTTGGCACATAGCGCTTGGCGATTATCATACGATAATCGTCAAACGCTGTTCTCGAGCATAGGTTATAAGTGCTTAATATCGGCAATTACGCTTGAGTGTTATGCTGATAAATAATGGAATAGTTGGTCTTTTAGATTCAGTCGACTCTTCTTCTTCTCTTCCAAGTAGTCATCAGAACTAACTTCAACACCTTGCTCCAAACGCAAAATTTCGTGGTCAACTTGATGATACTGGTCAAACAGACCTCTGAAATGCGCGTCATTCATTTTCAACTCATGAATGCGCTCGCGATATTCCGGAAATTCATGGACTAAATCGTGTTTTTCCAAACTCATGGGTGTTTTCCTTATTTTTGCCATCTGTTATCTAAAGCTTAAACCAAGCTTTACTGGCTGCTTTGATCTACCTCAAGCTGAAGCCAATTGGCCGCAAAGGCATAAAGAAAGGTCAATTTGTCGGCATACTGGCATAAACACAAAAAGGTGATCCGAATATGCAAAAATTAAGCATTAAAACTCTGGTTATAGGCCTATCACTGCTAGTTAGCATTCCTGCATTCAGTAAAGCGCCACCCATCGCTATCATAATTCATGGCGGCGCTGGAACTATCAACAAAGCGCAAATGACACCTGCTCAGCAAGCTTTGTATGAAGCCACATTAAACCAAGCTGTAACTGCCGGATATCAAGTTTTGGAAAAAGGGGGTACTAGCTTATCGGCAGTTACAACAGCCATCGAAATCTTGGAAAATTCACCACTATTTAACGCAGGCAAAGGTGCAGTCTATACCGACGGTGGTACTCATGAGTTGGATGCGTCCATTATGCGAGGCGATACTCTGGCAGCTGGTGCAGTCGCGGGGGTGACCATTGTTAAAAATCCTATCCAGCTTGCTGTTGCCGTCATGGAGAAATCTGAGCACGTAATTCTAGCAGGCGCAGGGGCGGAACAATTTGCAAAGGAGCAGGGCGTTGCGTTGGTGGACAATCATTATTTTGATACCGATTTTCGATATGAACAGTTGAAAAAGGCCAAGGCGTTACAAAAAGAAAAGCAAAAACAGATCGCCAGACAAAGCAATCCCCAACCTTCAACATTGGCATTATCAACTGTCAATAGCAGCGCCAGTCCTCGACTCGATGCCGATTGGCCTGTCGAATTTAATATGGGCACCGTCGGCGCCGTCGCTATTGACCGTGCCGGTAATTTAGTTGCTGGGACGTCGACCGGCGGCATGACTGCAAAAAAATATGGTCGTATTGGCGATGCACCAGTGATTGGCGCTGGAAATTATGCCAATAACCAAAGTTGTGGTGTATCCGCGACAGGGCATGGCGAGTTTTTCATTCGATATCATGTGGCCGCCGATATATGCGCTCGAGTGAAATATCAACAATTGTCCGCAAAAACAGCTGCTGAGCAAGTTATCGCCGAACTTAAAGCCGTAGGCGGCACTGGCGGCGTGGTCGTTCTTGATCCACAGGGTAACGCCAGTTGGAGTTTTAATACTGAAGGCATGTATCGGGCGAAAAAAGTCGAAGGGCAACCGGTAGAAGTGGCAATCTTTGCGGAAGATCAAAAAGCTGATTAATAACGAACGAATTGCGCTCCTCGTTACTAGGCGATGTAGGTGTCATGCACTAGGCTATGTAAAAGCTCGATACCTGAGCAGACACAGGAGACTAACATGGACTTTTTAAAAGTTGTCGATCACTTAAATCGCCATCCAGTTACTTTTAGTGCAGATATGACTTTAGAAGCGGCTGTTGATAAGCTATCCGCATCGGGGCAAATTGGTGGTCCGGTGATTGATGCGCAACGTAAGGTAATTGGCTTCTTATCTGAACAAGATTGTTTATCTAGAATGTTGGTAGCGTCGTACCATGATCAGATGAGTGCCTACGTCAGTGATGTCATGCATAAAGAAGTGATCACAGTGAAACCTGATACTGGCATTATTGAACTCGCGCAACTAATGTTGCAGCAAAAGCCGAAGTTATATCCGGTAGTTGATGACAATCAACGCTTGCTTGGCGTGATCAGCCGGACCAATGTCTTAACCGCTATCGACCAAGAACTACATTCACACTATCGAAAAGTGAGTTAAATCTGCTTCAGTAATAATTTTATTGAAGAGAACCGGCAAATAAATCAGCTTTTACGCCGCTGTCCTTCATTCAGCGACGCAAACTTGGTAGCATACAGCCCTCATTTTACGAGGGCTTTGTTTTGTCATCATCTTTAGAACCGTTGTTACCAGTCCCAGTGTTATTTGATGCTCTGCAATTTTGCATGAGTAAAGATTTGCATGTCCTGAGAAATCGTTTGCACAGTCTGAAAAAGCAGCCTGAAGCAAAGCGAGAGGCCATGCAGCAAAAAATTCAGCGGGATTTGCAGCAGTCTCAAGAATTGCGGACCCTTCGGCAAAATAAAGTTCCGAAATTAACCTACCCGTTAGACTTGCCGGTCGTAGCCAAACGTGAAGATATTAAAGCCGCGATTGCAGCAAACCAAGTGGTAATTATTGCCGGCGAAACCGGCTCAGGCAAAACTACGCAGATCCCCAAAATTTGTTTAGAACTTGGTCGTGGTGTTAGTGGTTTTATTGGTCACACACAGCCAAGACGTTTGGCGGCGCGAAGTGTGGCGCAACGTCTAGCCGATGAATTGCAAACTGAACTGGGTCAACAAGTCGGCTATAAAGTGCGCTTTGGTGACCACACCCAGCCGCATACCCATGTAAAGTTGATGACTGACGGTATTTTACTAGCCGAAATTCAGCAAGACCGTTTTCTCAATCAGTACGACACCTTGATTATCGACGAGGCACACGAACGTAGCCTAAATATCGATTTTTTATTAGGTTATTTAAAGCAATTATTGCCGCGTCGCCCTGATTTAAAGGTCATCATCACCTCTGCGACCATTGATCCGCAGCGGTTTTCCGCGCATTTCAATCAAGCGCCAATTATTGAAGTCTCAGGCCGTACTTATCCAGTTGAAGTGCGTTATCGGTCGCCACTTGACAATGACGATAAAGACCGCGATCAATTACAGGCGATTTTCGATGCCGTAGATGAGTTATATCGGGAGCCGCCTGGCGACATTTTGATTTTCTTAAACGGTGAACGCGAAATTCGAGACACCGCGGATGCACTCGAGAAACTAAAATTACCACATACTGAAGTGTTGCCGCTGTTTGCGCGGTTAAGTGCTGCTGAGCAGAATCGGATATTCCAAAGTCATGCCGGTCGTCGCATTATCCTTTCAACAAACGTTGCTGAAACTTCGCTGACAGTTCCGGGCATTCGCTATGTGATAGACCCTGGGACGGCGCGTTTGTCGCGGTATAGTTACCGTTCGAAGGTGCAACAGTTACCGATTGAAGCCATTAGTCAAGCGAGCGCCAATCAGCGCAAAGGCCGATGTGGCCGGGTAGCTGCTGGTATTTGTATTCGTTTGTATACCGAAGAAGACTTCTTGGGCCGTCCGGAATTTACCGATCCAGAGATTTTACGGACCAACTTAGCGTCGGTCATTTTGCAAATGCTCGCGCTTGGACTTGGTGATATTCAAAAATTCCCATTCTTGCAAAAGCCAGATCCTCGTTTTATCAACGACGGTATCAAATTGCTGGATGAACTTGGTGCGTTGCAAGCAGAGCGAAAAGAAGCACTGCAATTGACCTCGCTTGGCAAACAGTTAAGTCGTCTCCCGATTGATCCGCGACTTGCCAGGATGGTACTTGCTGCCTCCAGTCAAAATTGTGTGTCGGAACTTCTGGTGATAACTGCGGCGTTGTCAATCCAAGACCCACGAGAGCGGCCATTAGAGAAACAGCAAAAAGCTGATGAACTCCATGGTCGCTTTGCCGATCCTGATTCAGACTTTGCCAGTTGGTTAAAGCTCTGGGATTACCTGCAAGCGCAACAAGAGCAACTTAGCAACAATCAGTTCCGCCGCCTATGCAAACAAGAAATGCTGAATTACCTGCGCGTTCGGGAGTGGCAAGATTTATTCGGCCAGCTTTCGCAGGTCGCTGATGAAATGCAATTGCCACTGAATACTCAAGGTGCGGATTATCAGCGGATCCATAGTGCAATCCTAACCGGGTTGTTAGGTCAAATTGGTACTAAAGATGTTGATGCGGACTATTTAGGGCCACGGCAAAGTCGTTTTTATGTGTTCCCGGGCAGTGGACTATTCAAGAAAAAGCCAAAGTGGGTGATGGCGGCAGAGCTAGTTGAAACTTCCCGATTATATGCCCGAACGCTGGCTCGGATCGAGCCGGAATGGGTTGAGCCAGTTGCCCAGCATTTGGTGAATCGCAGTTACGCTGAACCACATTGGGAAAAGAAACGTGGTGCGGTGATTGCCTATGAACAGGTAAGTTTATACGGCCTGATTTTGGTTGGAAAAAGACCAGTACTGTACAGTAAAATTGATGAAGCGCTTTGCCATCAGTTGTTCATTCGAGAAGCATTGGTCGGCGGCGAACTTGGTCTGAATGAATCGTTCTTGCAACACAATGCCCGCTTAATTGAGCACGTCAGCGAGCTTGAAGATAAATCAAGGCGTCGCGATATCCTGGTTGATGAAGAAACCTTGGCGAGTTTCTACGCTGAGAAAATTCCACAGCATGCGAACAATCGCATCGACTTCAGCAAGTGGTGGAAAGCGCAGCAAAAATTAGACTCAGCATATCTGAATTTTGATCCAGACAAGCTCAAACGCCATGGCGCCGCGCATATCACCGACGAAATGTACCCAGAATTCTGGCGACAAGGTAATTTAACCTTGCCACTGGAATACCATTTCTCGCCAGGCGCACCGGACGATGGTGTTAGTCTGATAGTGCCTGTTGCCTTATTAAACCAAGTGGTTGATGAAGGGTTTGATTGGTTGATTCCTGGTTTACGCCATGAGTTATTAGTCGCATTAATCAAATCCCTGCCCAAGGCGATTCGCCGCAATTTTGTGCCAGCGCCGAACTATGCGGATGCACTCTTACAGGCGATAAAACCTGAGGACGGTGGGCTTGTCTCAACAATTTCTAATCGTTTGAAACGAATGAGTGGCATGTCAATTCCAGAAGAATCGTGGGATTTAACCAGCATTGATGCTCATTTGAAGTTTAACTTTAAAGTAGTTGATGATAAACAAAATGTATTAAAGCAAGGACGCTCATTAGCCTTGTTAAAACAGCAAATGCAAAGCAAAGTCCAAGAGACATTAAGCCAAGTGGCAGAGCAAGGGATAGAGCAAGAGCGGATAACCGACTGGACCTTTGGCGATTTGCCAAAAGCCTACATCAAAGTGCAAAGTGGGTATGAAATTAAAGCATTCCCAGCGTTAATCGATCAAAAAGACAGTGTCGCAATTCGATTGCTAGATAGCCCAGAGCAGGCTCGGGCAAGCTCGCAAGCCGGCTTACGGCGACTACTGCTGTTGAATTTACCATCGCCAATTAAGTATTTGCAGGATTCATTGCCAAATAAGGCAAAACTTGGCTTGTACTTTAACCCCTTTGGTAAAGTGCTGGAATTAATCGACGATTGTATTAGTGCCGCCATCGATAGCCTGATTGCAAGCCAACCATGGCCAGAAACGCCAGATGATTACAAATCATTGCGTGAGCATGTCCGAGCTGAGCTTGGCGACACTGTGGTGGTTATTGCGCTTAAAGTTGAGCAAATTCTGACAATCGGCCATGAAATATCGAAGAAACTCCGTGGTCGTTTAGATTTTGCACTGGCGTACGCGAATGCGGATATCAAGGCTCAGCTCGATTCATTGCTGTTTAAAGGCTTTGTGACTGGACATGGCGCGGCAAAACTTGATGATCTCAAACGCTATTTAAGTGCATTACAAAAGCGCTTGGAGAAACTGCCAGCAGATCCGCAACGTGACCGATTGCAAATGTTGGAGTACCAAAAAGCCTTTGATGCTTATCAACAACTATTAGGGAAATTTAGTGGCAAGCCGCTGCCTGCGGAAGTTGTGGCGATTCGGTGGATGCTGGAAGAGCTCAAAGTTTCCCTATTTGCTCAGCAACTAGGTACTCCGTACCCAATTTCTAGCAAACGGATCGTACAAGCAGTGCAGGAGCTTAAATAATAACCGCTTGTGCATGGCGGTAAATTAAGCTAATACTGTTTAAGGACGTAACTTTGGAGTCGTAAATGACGCAGCGTGAATTCAAAAGGATCTTGTTAGTCGACGATGAGGCGTTTACGCTGGATTTGCTTCGACTCGCGCTGCCACCGACGCATTATCAGCTCAGTTACGTCAACAGTGCCACAGCAGCGTTGGCAGCGGTTTACGATGCCCAGCCTGATTTGGTGTTACTTGATGTCGTGATGCCAGGAATGAGTGGCCTAGATGTCTGTCGTTTGTTGAAAAATACGCCTGAAACATCCCATATTCCGGTGATTATGTTGTCGGGTTTGGATAGTAAATCAGATGTCGCTGAAGCAAGCCGGGCAGGCGCCTGTGGTTATATTTGTAAGCCGATAGCGATCACCGATCTACAGTGGCAAATTGAAAGCCATTTGCAATGTGCCTAAAACAGTCAAATCTCGGTAAATGTTCACTTTACAGTGATGATGGAAAGAATTATAACAAATACACCATTAGCAAATGCAGGAAGCCCCATGTTAAGCCGTAACGATAAACGACATTTTTTTCGAATGATGGTTAACGCGAATGTGCAGATTTTGATTAACGATCCAGAGTCAGGACGCGAAATTACCGGTATTTGCCGTGATTTGAGCGCAACGGGTATGGCAGTTGAAATCGATGAACCTTTAGAAATGGGCAGTATGTTGCATTTGCGTTTGGAATCGACCAATAGCAGCATTGATTCTTTGGATGCCCACGCAAAAGTTATTCGTTGTAGTCAGGAGGGCGAAGACCTCTATCAAATTGGAGTGTTGTTTATTGAGTTAAATTGATGATGGTTGCCAACTCGGCCATTATTATCTAATACGGAGACACCGGCTGTTCGAATTGCCAGCGTTTACGTCAACAAAAGCTTTCTCGCAGTGACTTTGCGCTGGTTTTTTATTACCCTAAGCATCTCGTTAGCCTCAATGTAAAACTCAAATGACCGCAGCTTCCCAGTCAAACTATTTTACCCTCCGGAATTGGTGCATTTTGTTATGTCCTTCGTTGGTGGGTGTGTATTTATTTATGGTTCCCGTGGCCACTGAAAAAGGACTTACCATCCCGGTCGCGCTGATGGCCAACCAATTAAAAGTTGGATTAGTCGATTGGATGGGGCTGCTGTTAATGTTGATTATTGGCACTTCGGCCGTACTTTCGCTGCTGGTAAAGTCGCTGGCACCAAGACTATTTTCCGACGGAAGTTTTTTACAAAAACTTTTCGCGCCGAGCTGGAGTTGGGTCATAGTGCGACTCATTGGCGCACTATGTGCTGCTATTGTCTATTTTGGTGTTGGGCCTGAACAAATTAATAGTGCTGCAACAGGAAAGCTAGTGTACGCGGAACTGCTGCCTGTATTGTTATGTGTGTTTATTTTCGCCGGAATGTTATTGCCGTTATTGCTAAATTTCGGCCTGCTAGAATTCGTCGGCACCTTGATGACCAAAATTATGCGACCGATATTCCGCTTACCAGGCCGTTCAGCGGTTGACTGTTTAGCATCTTGGATAGGCGATGGCAGTGTTGGCATTTTATTAACCAGCAAACAGTACGAAGGCGGTTTTTATACCGCGCGTGAAGCTGCGGTGATTGGCACAACTTTCTCAGCTGTTTCTATAACTTTTTGCTTAGTGGTGCTAGGACAAGTAAAACTCGAACACATGTTTGTGCCTTTTTACCTGACTATTTGCGCAGCGGGTGTAGTTGCGGCGATAGTCTTGCCATATTTACCGCCACTGCGTAATAAACCTGATACCTATATCGACGGTTATGATCATATGCGTGCCGAAGGAGGAGATTTCCAGAATTACGGTTTGTTGAAACGAGCGCTAGCGCACGGCCTGCATCGAGCAAGTTTGGCACCGTCAGCGAAAGAAACACTAAAAGATGGCGTCCATAATACGCTTGATATGTTATTCGGAGTATTGCCAGTGATTATGGCGGTTGGTACATCTGCATTGTTGGTTGCAGAATACACGCCAATTTTCACTTGGTTGGGGGCGCCGTTCGTGCCGCTATTTGAGCTGTTGCAAATTCCATTTGCTGAAGATGCGGCGAAGTCCGTGATGGTGGGTTTTGCTGATATGTTTGTGCCGAGCATTCTAATTGCCGCAGTGCCAAACGAAATGACTCGATTTGTCATTGCGGCGTTATCTGTCACTCAACTGATTTATATGTCTGAAGTCGGCGCTCTGTTGTTAGGTAGTAAAATACCGGTCACCTTGTTAGATCTATTCGTGCTTTTTGTTTTGCGCACCCTAATCACGTTACCAGTGATTGCGTTGATGGCACATCTGCTGTTTTAATGGCGCAAAAGGCACAGTCTATGGCATGCTGTCGGACTTTATAATATTTCCGACAGCACAGCGCAGGGTTAGTTTTTGTTGAGGGTGACTTGGAAAGTTACTGGGACAATCATTTCAATTCGTTGCAGCTTGGCAATCTCTTTTAGTTTGGCGACACCAGTATCCATTTTATAATTGACGGCATTAACCAACACTGGCGCTACTGTGCTGACCACAATACGACCATCAGTTAATTTACTCACGGCAAGTTCGGTAGTAAATGTCTGACTTTGCTCGCGAATAGTTACCGTCAGATCGGTCTTTAATTGCTGATTGCTGCCGACAGCCATATCCTTGATCAGTTCCGGCTTAATCTGCGCTACGGCGGTAATCACTGGATATTTCGCACTATCAAACAAATGCGTCAACATGCGCTCATTTCGAATAGGTACCAAGGTATCCAAACTTGCGACTTCGATGCTGATTTTTGCTTGACCGTCATCCTGCCAATTACCAGAAATCTTTGTGAACTTATGAGTTTCGGCCACAGTGTCGTTCTTTACCGTAGCAAAACGAAGTGATGAAGCACTGCCGTCCAAAGTCCAAGCTGCTTGAGTACTAAATGCCATTCCAAGCGCCAACATGCTGATCATAGTTCGCATAAAAAAGTCCCTAAGTTGTAATGTGTGACTGAAGCTGTGGGTGATACCACGAAGAGAGCATAACGAAGAGCCGGTTATGTGACCAGCACAAAAGACCTTTGAACAGGTCAAATGCGCCAGTCGCCTAGAACCACCGGATTATCTGATCAGACAAACTAAGCCTTTCAGATAGTGACCTTCAGGATAGAAGCTCGCGATTGGATGATCGGTCGCTTGTGAAAGCCGTTCGATAAATAAGCAATCGCGATTGGCATCCAACGCGGCATCAGCCACCACCTTCTGGAACAATGCTTCTTCCATCAGACCCGAACATGAGAATGTTAGGAGTAAACCACCAGGTTTAACAATTTGCATCGCAACACGGTTGATGTCTTTGTATCCACGGCATGCAGACATTAATTGGGCTTTATTCTCGGCAAATTTTGGTGGGTCGAGAATAACCATATCAAATTGTTTCCCTTGCTCTTTGTATGAGCGCAGCAATTTGAATACATCAGCTTTAGTGAAATCGAGTTTGCTGAGGTCTAACGCATTGGCCTGTGCGTTACGTTTTGCAGTTTCAAGCGCAAGCTCAGACATATCTACGTTGGTTACGTGTGCTGCGTCGCCACGTAAAGCTGATACCGCAAAAGTTCCGGTGTAGCTAAAACAGTTCAGCACAGTTTTGCCTTTCGCGTATCGAGCCGCCGCTGAACGACTATCGCGCTGATCGAGGTAAAAACCAGTTTTATGGCCGTTCACCACGTCCACGATTATTTTCATGCCGTTTTCTAAAATAGTTACTTCTCCGTGCTCACGCGGCAGATGCAACCACCCGGTCACCGGTTGTAAACCTTCTTTTTTGCGGACATCAACATCCGAGCGTTCATAGATGCTGTAGCCAGGAAATAACTGGATCAAAGCCGCGACAATGTGTTTGCGATGACGTTCTACACCAGCGCTCAGCAATTGGCATACCAATACATCTGCATATAAATCAATGGTTAAACCTGGTAATCCATCAGACTCTGCAGCAACGACTCGAATACCATTAGTTTGGCTTAAATTGAACAATTGCTGACGCAGCTGCCAAGCTTGACCAATGCGTCGACTGAAAAATTCGCTATCAATCACTTCGGCTTGGTCAAAGGTCCAAATACGAACACGAATTTGTGAATCAGGAGAGTAAGCCCCGCGGCCTAACCAATTGCCATCAGCAGTGACCACATCTACTGTATCGCCGGAGTTTGGTGTGCCTTTAACTTGTTTCACCGCTTTAGAAAATACCCACGGGTGGCGACGTTTTAATGATTTTTCGCGATCAGCTTGTAAAATAACAGTGGCGGTCATAATGATGTTCTGCAATTGAAGAAAAGTGGCGTATTTTAGTCATAGCGCACTAAAAGCTAAAGCAAAAGTTCTTCACAATGTTTTTGTTTCTCAAGTTGGTCATCCCGAATGATGAGGTTTGCATGATTTTTTCCAAAATTTGGTCGAAAGCTACTGAAATGTCTGCTGTTTTTGTTGATGCACCAGGACCTCATAGTAAACTTCGAATCGCACCACTGCCTGTTCCTACGCCAAATGCAACGCAAGTCTTAGTCAAAGTGCATGCTACCGGGGTCAATCGAGCAGATTTAGCCCAGCGAGCAGGAATTTATCCGCCACCGCCGGGTGAGAGTGAAGTGCTTGGATTAGAAGTTGCGGGGATAGTCGTCGCTGTCGGTGATGAAAAAAATAGTAAATGGCTCGATAAAGCGGTGTTTGGTTTAGTTCCGGGCGGTGGCTACGCTGAGTACGCGGTGATTGAGGCTGATCAACTGTTCCACAAACCCGCAGATTGGAGTTTTGTCCAAGCTGCCGCAACTGCAGAGGTGTTTTTAACAGCCTATCAAGCATTGTTTGCCATCGGCGGTCTCACTGCTGGCGGCGCTGCCTTAGTGCATGCAGGCGCAAGTGGCGTTGGTACTGCGGCAATTCAGTTGGCCAAGGCGGTTGGCGCGAAAGTCGCAGTGACAGTGGGGTCGACAGATAAAGCAAATGCATGTTTAGACCTTGGTGCTTCGGCCGCAATCGAGTACAAAACAGCTGATTTCGCCATAGAACTGAGTAAGAGCTTTCGCGAGGGCTTTGATGTGGTGATTGATCCAATTGCAGCTGACTATTTGCAAAAGGATCTGCAAGTGCTTGCGCTAGATGGCAAAATAGTTGTGCTCGCAATGATGGGCGGGCGAAAAGTCGCTGAGCTGGATATGGCGCCGATGTTCAAAAAACGTGGACAACTTATCTGCTCGACCTTGAGAAACCGCACAAACAGCTATAAAGCCGAATTAGTGACTAAACTTACCCAAGACTTCTACGCTGATTTTGCAGCTGGCTCGATAAAACCAGTGATTGGTTTGGTGGTTCCTTGGCAAGATGCGGAAGCAGCCCACCAACAGATCGCTACGAATCAACTAGTGGGCAAGGCCGTACTTGAAATTATTGGCTGATACTCATTGAAACGTCTTTTGTTTTTATGAATTATGGATTTGTTTGTTTTGGTTCAGCGGCTTGTGTTTCAGCCGCTGAGTTTTCGTCTGGACCGTGCTCATCCGGAAAATCGTCCTCATGAATATCTTCATCGATGATTTTTTCGTTGATGGTTTCAGTGATCTCTTCTGCAATGATTGGGCTATTGGCGGCGATTGACGAGCCTGTTGAGCTTAGTTGTGCTTGCGCTGTTTGTTGGTCAACCCTTGGATCTAAGGCCGCCGCTAAAGGTGAAGACACCAGATCACCACTCGCCATGACGTAATCTTGCGAAGCCGCACGTTCTTGCAATTTCTGTTGGTAGTTCACTTGCTGCAGGCGCACGAATAGCAGGGCCGCAACTGCAGCCATAAAGCCGTAAAGCATGCGACTGCCGCCAAACTGCATGCAAACTGATGCGAGTAAAGGACCAGTACTGGCGCCAATACCAAAGGTCAACAGAATGGTTGCTGACAATGCGACACGTTCATGTTGTTCAATATTTTGGTTCGCCATGGCAGTACCTAATGGGTACAAAGTAAAAGCTAAGACACCAAAGCAGAAGGTTGCCGCCAATTGTAAATAGCCACTTAACGGCAACAACGCAATTGCTAACACCAAAAAGCCAAGGATCGCTGAATTGGTGCGGATCAAACGGCTGCGGCGAACCTTGTCGGACAATTTACCCATCGGCCATTGCGCCAACAATCCAGCCATCACTGTTGTCGCCATGTACGCAGCAACCTGCTCGGTATTCATGCCTTGACTGGCAGCAAAAGCCGGGGCTAATCCATAAAACGAACCAACAATCATTCCGGCCATTGCAATAGTGGTTAACGATTGTGGAACTTTTTGCCAAAAGGCTTTAATTTGCAGCGGAGCAGGGCGCAGTGGCGTTGGATGGATCCGGCGAGTTAATGCGAGCGGTACTATACATAACGAAAAACACATCGCCACTAGTAACAACGGTTTGATGGTCAATTCTGGATTTAAACTCATGGCGCCTTGGCCAAGTACCAAGCCCAGATAGGAAACAATCATATAACTTGCGAAAATGGTGCCGCGATTTTTGGCATCGGCTTGCTCGTTGAGCCAACTTTCTAACACCATGTACTGACACATCATGCAGATCCCAACGATCAAGCGAAGTGCCAACCAAACCCAAAGATTATCGACCAAGGCATGGCCAAGTGCTGAGGCAGTAACAACACCGGCACTTGCCACAAATGCTCGGATATGCCCAACTCGGCTGATGAGTCGGTGGCCGATTTTTGATCCTAACACCAAGCCTAGGTAATACGCCGACATCATGCCGCCGATCCAAATTTTGGCAACATCAAGGGCGCTTAGTCGAAGTCCAAGATAGGTCGTGAGTAAACCTGCGGCTAACACCATAAGCAGTGTTGCGCTATACAACGAAGAAAAGGAGCGAATAGTTGCTGCCATGCACAATCCCTCAGGCTCGAACAATAAAGCTGACCGAGCATCAAAACAAAACCGCAGCCAAAGCTGCGGTTTCTCGACTTACTTAACGCGCATTCCTGGAGTTGCGCCATCATCTGGACTTAACAGGAAAATTTCACTGCCACCAGGACCTGCCGCCATTACCATGCCTTCAGACATGCCAAACTTCATTTTCCGAGGCGCTAGATTGGCAACCATAACGGTTAAGCGTCCGACCAATTGCTCTGGCTGATAAGCCGCTTTAATACCGGCAAACACTTGGCGGGTTTCATTGCCTAAATCTAGTTGTAAACGCAGTAACTTATCGGCGCCTTCAACATGTTCTGCAGTAACGATCCGAGCAATGCGTAAATCCAATTTCGCAAAATCATCAATATTGATGGTCTCTGCTATTGGTTCAACAGCTGATGCTGCTGGGTTTGCCGCTGCAACTTGTTCTGTTGCTGAAGTTGTTGGTTTTAAGTTCTCTGTTGACGCAGCAACCATTGCTGCTACCTTCACCGGGTCAACCCGTTGCATTAATGGCTTGAAGCTATTGATCTGATGATTGACCAGCGGCGCTTGGTAGCTATCCCAACGCAATTCCACCTGCAAAAAAGCCTCTACTTCGGCAGCCATTGATGGCAATACCGGTTTTAAGTAATGCATTAATACGCGGAACAAGTTGATGCCCATAGAGCAAACGTCGTGTGTTTCTTGTTGTTTTGTTTCATCTTTTGCCAACACCCAAGGGGCTTTTGCATCGATGTATTGGTTGGCTTTATCAGCAAGCGCCATTATGTCGCGAATTGCCCGAGCATATTCACGCTCTTCAAATGCCGCGGCTATGACTTCACCTTGGTTAATAAAATCGGCGTAAAGCTCTGGCTCGACTAATTCTGCAGACAATTTCCCGTCGAATTTTTTAGCGATAAAACTGGCGCAGCGGCTCGCAATGTTTACCACTTTACCCACTAAATCAGCGTTAACTTTTTGTGAGAAATCTTCCAGGTTCAAGTCTAAATCGACGATGCCTGACGTCAGTTTTGAGGCAAAATAATAACGCAGGTATTCTGGGTTTAACTGTTCTAAATAAGTGCGAGCTTTGATGAAAGTGCCTTTCGATTTGGACATCTTCGCACCATTCACTGTGACAAAGCCGTGCGCGAAAACGCTAGTCGGTTTCCGGTAACCGGCACCATCTAACATCGCTGGCCAGAATAAGCTGTGGAAATAGATAATGTCTTTACCAATGAAATGGTAAACCTCTGCAGATGAATCTTTTTGCCAGAATGTCGAGAAATCGACACCAGTCTTATCGCAGTAGTTTTTGAAACTTGCAAGATAGCCAATGGGGGCGTCTAACCAAACATAAAAATATTTACCCGGCGCACCTGGAATTTCAAATCCGAAATAAGGGGCATCCCGGCTGATATCCCACTGCTGCAAGCCGTCTTTAAACCATTCTTGCAGTTTGTTGGACATTTCACTTTGCAAGGCTCCGCCACGAGTCCACTGTTGCAACATTTCTTCAAATGCTGGTAAATCAAAGAAATAATGCTCTGAGTCTTTCAGCACTGGCGTAGCACCAGACACGACCGATTTCGGGTTTTTCAGTTCTGTTGGACTATAAGTTGCGCCACAAACGTCACAGCTGTCACCGTTTTGATCTAATGCACCACACTTAGGACAATCACCTTTGACAAAACGATCTGGTAAAAACATCTGCTTTTCAGGGTCAAACAACTGGCTGATGCTACGGCGTTTGATATAACCACCAGCGTCCAGTTTCTGATAAATTTCACTGGCAAAACCACGGTTTTCTTCGCTATGAGTGCTGTGATAATTATCAAATCCAATCAAGAAGTCTTTAAAATCGGCTTGATGCTCGATTGCTGTTTGCGCAATCATTTGTTCTGGGGTTAGCCCCAATTGCTGCGCTTTTAGCATGATGGGTGTGCCGTGCGCGTCATCAGCACAAACGTAATAACACTCATGACCACGTGCTTTTTGGAAACGTGACCAAATATCGGTCTGAATATATTCAAGTAAATGGCCTAGGTGGATTGGACCATTGGCGTAGGGCAATGCGCTGGTAATGAGAATTTTACGTGTCGTCATGAGCAAGCTCTGGTTGGATAAATCACTGAAAATAATACTGACATGATACAATATACCGAGCTTAAGCGCACCGTCGATACCGCGTTTTTCCCGAAATTTGCCGTTGTTCTGTTGGGCAAATGAACATTTTGGGCGTTTAGAACACAGAATTTTGCTATTTAACTGGTGTGGGGATTTTTTTATGGGATTTGGTTGGTGGAAATCTGCAAAAACGGCAGAGCAAATGCCCGAGCATTTGCAGAGGGTGTTACAGCAGTTTTCGCATGATGCCTTGCCATTACCGTTACCGGAATTATTGGTCAGCACGCAGTATTCAGAATCAGCGATTGAGTTGGTACTACCGTTTGCTGCAAAAAGTGTGCAGGTGCCGTTAAGTCAAGCTTTTGCTGATGCGGGATTTAAAGGAACACTAACGCTATCTTCGGTCAATCAAATAGACTTCTCGTTTAAATCGATCCGGCAAATTGTCTTAGTGGCTTCTGGAAAAGGTGGTGTTGGAAAATCTACCACAGCGGTTAATCTTGCGATCGCATTAGCACAGCAGGGCGCCAAGGTTGGTTTATTAGATGCCGATATTTATGGACCATCTATTCCTACAATGTTTGGCGCTTTGAATGAAAAAGTGCAATCGCCTGACAATAAGCATATGCAGCCATTGTATAAATTTGACATACATATGCAGTCAATCGGCTTTTTGGTTGACCCGGAACAAGCCACTGTTTGGCGTGGACCGATGGCCAGCCAAGCGTTGTTGCAACTACTTAATGAAACTATGTGGCCGGAATTGGACTATTTAGTTGTCGATTTACCTCCGGGCACCGGTGATATTCAATTAACCTTATCGCAAAAGCTACCGGTTGCTGGCGCTGTGGTAGTGACTACTCCACAAGATGTTGCTCTGGCCGATGCCAAAAAAGCCATTGCGATGTTTCGGCAAGTTAACATTCCAATCCTTGGATTGATTGAGAACATGAGTTTTTATTTGTGTAAATCATGCGGACACCAAGATGATATCTTCGGCACCCGCGGCGGTGTAACACTGGCAGAACGCTACCAAGTCAGTGTGTTGGGGCAACTACCACTCGAAACCCAAATTCGCGAATGCGCGGATAGCGGTTATCCAATTGTATTGGCCGAGGATAATCAAACAGCTGAAATGTATAGAAAAATAGCAAGACAACTCATTTTCACCTTATACTGGCAAAGCCAATTGGCCGAGCGCCAACAACCCGAAATTTTGCTGACGGACGATTAACTATGAGACTGTGTGACCGCGATATCGAACGTTACCTTGATGAAGGTCGGATCCAAATCGACCCGAAACCCGCTGTGGATATGATTAGTGGCGTTAGTGTCGACATTAGACTGGGCCATAAATTCCGCAGCTTTACCGCCTATGCTGCCCCTTTTATTGATTTAAGTGGACCGCGAGAAGAAGTACAACAGGCTTTGGATTCAGTGATGAGTGATGAAATCATTCTGAATGACGATGAGGCTTTTTTTCTTCATCCGGGCGAGCTTGCCTTAGCCATCACCTTGGAATCGGTCACCTTGCCAGCAGATATCGTTGGCTGGTTGGATGGGCGTTCAAGTCTTGCTCGCTTAGGATTAATGGTGCACGTTACGGCGCATCGTATCGACCCTGGTTGGTCAGGCAATATTGTTTTAGAGTTTTATAACAGCGGACGCTTGCCACTGGCTTTGCGGCCAGGAATGAAAATTGGTGCTTTAAACTTTGAATTGATGACCGGCGAAGCTGCTCGTCCATACAACAAACGTACTGATGCAAAATACCAACAACAATCAGGTGCTGTTGCAAGTCGGATTAATCAGGACGATAGCAGTAACCGCTAAAATTTTTGGCCCACTAGAAATGAAAAAGCCCATACAAACGTATGGGCCGAAGCAATAAAGCAAAAATGAAGCGGGTTAATTATGCAATATTTCTGCGAACTCATGCAAGTAGTGACCGGGGTTTTCGCAAAAAAAGTGACAAGTTTTCTAGTCTCAATCTGCTGCATTTAGTCCAAATGGAGTTTAGTCATTGAATTTTAAGCATTTTGCTACCTTAGTATTATTAGCTGCGATTTGGGGTGCTTCGTTCTTGTTTATTAGGATCGCTGTGCCAACGCTAGGGCCAGCAGTGTTAATGACTGGGCGTGTAGTTTGTGCTGCTATTTTTTTGTTCGCTGTGGCTCAATTCTTAAAAAAACCATTGTTAGTTCAAGGAAATGTCAAACACTACCTGGTGTTAGGCTTTATCAATTCGGCACTGCCTTTTTTTCTTTTTGCGGTTTCTGCACATTGGTTGTCGGCGTCGATTATGTCGGTGTTAAATGCCACTGCGCCAATTTGGGGGAGTTTGATCGGCGCCATGTTCTTCCAGCAACGCATATCATGGACTGGTGGTTTAGGCCTATTTTTAGGGATTTTTGGCGTTAGTGTTTTAGTTGGATTCGACCCTTTATTAGTGAACGACGGCGCGTATTGGGCCGTCGCTGCTGCAGCCTCGGCTGCATGTTGTTATGGCATTGCGACCCATTACACTCGAAGAGCAAAAGCAGTCGAGCCTTTTGCAAACGCGCATGGCAGCATGTGGGCTGCGGCGCTTTGGTTATTGCCTTTGACATGGTTTTTCCCGGTTAATGCGCAGGTAACAACCGCAGTCGGTTTAGCACTACTTGCACTTGGGATTTTATGTACAGGCATTGCTTACATACTCTATTTTGGACTAGTTCGCGATATCGGTGCGACCCCGACCCTGACGGTAACTTTTATGATCCCGGTGTTTGGCGTGCTCTGGGGGCATTTGTTTTTAAATGAACATATCGGTTGGCAAACATTCGTCGGCACATTATTGGTTTTGCTTGGAACTGCATTGGTTACAGGGTTTCGGCCAGATAAAATTTGGCAACAAAGTCGTACAAGAAATTAAAAATAACTTGGTTCAGAAATCGTTCAGCCGTCGGCTTCTATAACCAAGCTATAGCCCATTGATAGTGTTCGGGCGTACACTTAAAACACGCATCATGCCAAACTGGCTAGGAGTTCGAGATGAGAGTCTACACCGCGGTGTTATCGTTGATTAGTTTAGCTATTTCAGCGCAGTTCCCCGTGTTTGCCGCACAACAAGTTGTGCAAAAAACTGTGGCCGCTTCTTCGGTGCAAGAACAACAAGCCACGCTGTATACACAAGCAGAGCTTGATCAAATGCTTGCACCAATTGCGCTTTATCCGGACACAGTCTTGTCGCACGTGTTGATTGCTGCAACTTATCCATTGGAAGTTGTAAAGGCGACTCGGTGGTTAGCTCAGCAACCTGGCATGACTTCAGAACAAGCTTTACGGGCTGCTGAAAATGAGCCTTGGGATCCGAGTGTTCGCGCACTTGTAGCCTTTTCGCCATTGTTAACCAAAATGAATAATGATCTGGAATGGACTCAGCGTTTGGGCGATGCATTTTTATCCCAAGAAGCAGATGTGATGGCCACTGTCCAGCAGTTACGTGAGCGCGCTTACAAGGCGGGTAACCTGCAAAATCAACAACATATCGTTGTTGAACGAAAAGAAAAAATAATCGTCATTGAACCACGCCAACGTGAAGTTGTTTACGTTCCGGTTTATGACACTCGAGTTGTGTATGGTGATTGGTGGTGGGACCGTTATCCACCGGTACATTGGCCGTATCCAAGTAGTCATGGCAGTTATGTTTATTGGGGTGTAGGCGCTCGGGTATCTCCCGGTTTCTATTTCTCAACATTTTACTGGCCGCAACGTCAGATTGTCGTGATCAACAATTACCGCCCAACGCGTTATTATCGTGCTCATGATATCTATCACCATGAAGAACGTCGTCATTGGTCGCATAATCCAAGCCATCGTCATGGGGTAGTATATCCACGATCTTATCGCCCGGTTGTGGAAACCCGTGGACCGGATAATCGTTATGACCGTCGTTATGATAACGATCAGGACAGACGCCGCTGGTCTGCGGAAAAGCGCATAGCCAACGATGTGTCTGTACCGCAAGATCACCGAATCGCGACTCCTGATCATGGAACTCGAGAGACAACTCGTCATGACGAACGGGTGCGTCCAAATGACCGAGACCGTACCCAAGACCGCGATTTAGACCGACTGCGTAATGCCGGTGATGAGCGTTCAGGTCGCGATACAACTATTGGCGGCTTGCCTTCTCACAGCCAACCAGTGTCGACAACACCACGCAACGATTTACCAGCTGGTTTTGATAAGGAATTAGTTACAGAACAGCCAATTGATCGCTCAGACCGAGAACCGACTCGAACAAGACCAGTTGATCGTGAGGGTATGGGCCGTCAGGAGCCCGTTATTCGCAGTGATGAACCGGTGATGCGTCGTGAGGAACCAGTATTTTCAAGACCTGAACCGACAATTCGTCAAGATGAGCCAGTGATGCGTCGTGAGGAACCAGTATTTTCAAGACCTGAGCCGACAATTCGTCAAGATGAGCCAGTGATGCGTCGCGAAGAACCGGTATTTTCAAGACCAGAGCCGGTAATGCGTCAGGAAGAACCTGTGATGCGTCGCGAAGAACCGGTATTTTCAAGACCAGAGCCGGTAATGCGTCAGGAAGAACCCGTGATGCGTCGCGAAGAACCGGTATTTTCAAGGCCAGAGCCGGTAATGCGTCAGGAAGAACCTGTGATGCGTCGCGAAGAGCCTGTATTTTCAAGACCAGAGCCAGTTATGCGCCAGGAAGAACCGATGATGCGTCAAGAATCGCCGGTGATTGAATCCCGAAGTGGAATAGAATAAATTGACTGGGCGGATGATTTCCGCCCTTTTTTTTGGAGTAAATATGAAATTATATGGTTCAACTTCCTCACCTTTTGTCCGTCGACTTCGGTTGTTTTTGGCAAATCGACCTTATGAATTTGTGACTTTGAATATCTTTGAAGCGACAGATCGGGAGTTGCTCACGCAATTGAACCCAACTCATAAAATTCCAATGCTGCAAGATGAACAGCAAGTTGTGTTCGATTCCGGAATTATCTATCGTTATCTGGCTGAGAAATTTAATGTCAGACCGCTTAGTTGGCCACAAGAAAATACGCTAACCACCATCAACGCAGCCAATGATTCACTGGTCGAGTTATTACTGTGCAAAAGGTCTGGGTTTAACGTTGAAGAAGATAAGTTATTCTTTAAATTACAGAGGGATAGGGTCACTGCAACTTTGCAGGTACTCAGTGACAAAGTTCGCAACGGTGAATTTGCGGAATGGAATTATTTGAGCATTAGTTTGTATTGTCTGGTCGATTGGATTTTATTTCGTGAGCTTGTCGATTTGGCAAAATTTCCAGCATTGTTAGCATTTCGCAATGCCAATATGGACCAAGCAGCGGTTGCAGTTTCAGATCCTCGTTTAGGTTAACATTAGGTAATCTTTGCAATAATGCGACCCAACACCAGAATTGTTGGGTCGCATTTTATTTACTCTAGTCCGATAAATCCGCCAGTTTGGTGCGCCCAGAGCTGAGCATAAATACCACCGCTAGCGATTAATTCCTGATGTGTTCCTTGCTCTACTATTCGTCCTTGATCAAGGACAATCAATCGGTCCATAGCGGCAATAGTTGATAGCCTGTGGGCAATCGCTATCACAGTTTTGTTTTCCATCAGGCGATTTAAGCCATGTTGAATGGCCGCTTCAACTTCAGAATCCAAAGCGGATGTTGCTTCGTCAAGGATCAGTATTGGCGCGTTTTTAAGTAGTACCCTGGCAATGGCGATACGTTGCCTTTGTCCGCCAGATAACTTTACACCGCGCTCGCCAACTTGTGCATCAAGGCCTTGGTTACCTTTAGGATCCGTGAGTTCTTCGATAAACAAATCCGCTTCAGCAGCACGAACTGCAGCAAGTAATTCTGCTTCAGTCGCATCAGGTTTACCATACAAAATGTTCTCGCGAACACTGCGATGCAGTAAAGACGTGTCTTGAGTCACCATAGCAATTTGTGCACGTAATGATTCTTGACTGACCAAGCTTATGTCTTGGCCATCGATGAGTACTCGACCAGCAGGAATGTCATAGAATCTAAGCAGAAGGTTAACTAGGGTAGATTTACCGGCGCCAGACCGTCCAACCAAACCAATTTTCTCTCCCGGTTTGATATTTAAATTCAATTGGTTAAGCACTAAGCGTTCAGCATTTCCATAGTGAAAGTTAACATTGCTAAATTCTATAGTGCCGCCAGCAACCTGCAGTGATTTTGCCTCTGGCGCATCGATGACCTGTTGTGGTTGGGCGAGGGTAGTTATGCCATCAGCAACAGTGCCGATATTCTCAAATAAACTGCTAACTTCCCACATGATCCATTGTGACATCCCGTTCAAACGCAAAGCTAAACTAACGGCAATAGCAATAGCTCCGATGCTGACGGCTTGCGCGGTCCATAACCAAATCGACATTGCGGCGACCGAAAAAACCAGTAGATAGTTTAGACTTTGCACCGAAAAATTTAGCCAGGTAACCAAGCGCATCTGCTCATACACGGGATCGAGGAAACGTTGCATGCTTTCTTTGGCATATTCGGCTTCACGACTGGTGTGGGAGAATAATTTGATGGTGCTGATATTGGTATAACTATCGACAATACGCCCAGTCATATCGGAACGTGCGTCAGCTTGGCGACTGGCAACATCTTTTAATCTTGGAATGAAATAAATCTGCATCAAGATATACAAACCTAACCAAACCAAAAGTGGCACTACTAAGCGCCAGTCGGCTTCTGCGACTAGATAAAGCATGGAACCAAAATAGACAAGGACGTAGACCATTACGTCCAATATTTTGGTGACGGTTTCACGTACAGCCAAGGACGTCTGCATAACCTTGGTTGAGATACGTCCGGCAAAGTCATTTTGATAAAAACTTAAACTTTGCTTGAGTAAATAGCGGTGGGCTTGCCAACGGATCGCCATTGGATAATTCCCCAGCAACGTTTGATGGAGAATGGCTGAATGCAAAAGCACTAGTAATGGGATGACAACAAGGGTTAATAACCCCATCGCAATCAGCGTCTGCTGTTCGGTTTGCCAAAATGTTTCAGGATCTTTTACAGCCAACCAATCGACAAGTTGCCCCATAAAGCCAAATAAAGAGACTTCAAGCGCGGCCAACACCGCGGTGAGCACTGCCATTACCAATAGTGGGATTTCCATCCCCCTACTGTAATGGCGAATAAAACGGGCAATGCCAGTTGGCGGTTGTGTTGGCTCTTGGTGTGGAAACGGATTGGTTAATTTTTCAAAAAAACGAAACATAAGCACCTTGGGGTGGTGATCGCTGCTGTTAAGCTCAGCGCTGCCACCATAAAATTTTAGTTAAATGCAGCGAGGATCCGTCGGCTCTGCACCAATGTTGTGTCAATATCGTCGGCACTGATATCAAGATGGGTAACCAGTCTAAGTTTGGAGCGGGCGCCATCACTGGTTTGATAACTGCTGCTAATACAAAAAATACCGATTTTTGCTAATTCTGCCACATAATAGGTCGCTAAATCTGCGGACAGATCACAAAAAATTATGTTCGTTTGTGGTTCTTGAACCGTGAATTTCTGATCGAGTTTTAACTCATCTGCAATTGCGCTTAAACCCAAGGCTAACTTGGTTGCATTATTGTGATCCTCAGCCAAGCGTTCCACATGTGTTGTTAGCGCATATTGGCCTGCCGCGGCTAGCATCCCCGCTTGGCGCATACCGCCGCCTAACATTTTGCGAACTCGTTTTGCGCGTTTTAAAAAGTCAGTATCACCAAGTAGCAATGAACCAACAGGTGCACCCAAACCTTTGGATAGACAAACGGAGATGGAATCGTAACCCGCAACTAAAGCGCGTGCAGTTTGCCATACATCCTGCTGACTGCGGTTTGCGATTGCAACTGCCGCATTCATGATGCGAGCCCCATCGATATGCGAATTTAAATGCTTACTTTTTGCCAGCGCCGCGACGTCCTGCATATATTGCATAGGTAGCACTTGTCCGCCTGTCGTATTTTCGATGACGACTAAGCGTGTTTTCGCAAAGTGTGGATCATCGGGTTTAATTGCACTTGCGATGTCTGACAAGGCGATACTGCCATCGACCTGGTGCGCCAGTGGCTGCGGTTGAATCGAGCCGAGCACCGCCATACCACCACCTTCCCATTTATAGGTATGCCAATTTTGACCAACGATTGCTTCATCACCGCGTTGGCAATGACTCATTAATGCGATCAAATTCGTCATGGTACCGCTTGGGGCAAACAAAGCCCCAGCAAACCCGAATTTCTGCGCAGCGAATTCTTGTAAAGCATTCACACTTGGGTCGTCTGAAAATACGTCGTCGCCAAGCGGTGCTTTGTACATAACCTCTTGCATAGCGCGAGTAGGCCGAGTCACGGTATCTGAACGAAAATCAATCATCTGCAACATTGCTCCTGTTGGATAAACAGACTTAAAAATAATGCGTTACTTTGCCAAAATTACCGGGCTTAAACCGGATCGCTGCGACTATTAACGTGATTATACGACCAACGTTTGAAAGCAGAGGGTATTAAATTTCGCGCAATTGCGACAAATTATCAACTAGGAAGCGTTGCTCGACAAAACTAGGTAATTGTTCACCAATAAAGTGGATTAACTGCACTGCTGCGTTCGGCAAGCGCCGAGAATTATTACTTACTAGGTACCAATGGCTTTGGAGTGGAAAGTCAGTGATATCCAGTACTGCAAGTGGTTCGTTGCTTTGCGATAAGGTATGTGCAGAAAGCACCGCAAGACCAAGTCCACTGGCAACACTTAATTGAATGGCTTCGTTACTTTCAATCTGCATGCTATGGCTAAGCTGCAAGCCTTGTCGGCTTAGATAATTTTCAAAGACACTGCGGGTGGCGGAGCCAGGTTCACGCAGTAGAAATCGTTCAGCGATAACTTCATTAATGCTGATATTGCGCCGATCGCGAGCCCAGTGGTCGGCCGGCGCTATCAGTTGCAATGGGTTTTTTAGGATCCGTAGAGCTCGAACATGGTCGCCAGTAGGTGGATGACTGAACAGGTAAATATCATCTTGCAGATGGGTAAATCGCTCCATGATTTGCGCTCTATTCCCGATGTTTAAAGTGATGTTAACTCCAGGGAATTGTTTATAAAACGCACCAAGTACTTTCGGTAAAATGTACTTCGCCGTGGTGACAATGCCGATACTGATATTGCCGTTATGGCCAAGTTGGTTGTCAGCTAAAAACAAGGAAAAATCGTTTAGCCGAGTGAGCACATCTTGGCTGGTACGCATAAGTTCAGTACCTGCATCGGTTAAAACAAGGTGTCCTTGCCGGAAATCTAGCAAAGGCGCACCCACTATTTCGGAAAGCTTCTTAAGCTGCAACGACACGGTTGGTTGGGTTAAATGCAGAGCGCGGGCGGCATTAGATATGCTGCCAAGTCTGACAACTTCTAGAAATACCTGTAGCAATCGAATGGTTAATTGGCGCTGATCCATTGATAATTATCTATAGTAATTTCGAATATTATTAATTATCCAATATATCAATCTTGCGCGACAATACCAAATCAATTGCAACGTATGGGGTTAGAGTAATGCCAGACATCGTGATCGCTTTTTTTGCTCTTGGTCTTCTCGCAGGTTTGGTCAAGTCAGATCTAAAAGTGCCGCAAAGTATTTACGATACCTTGTCGATTTTGTTGATGTTGGTGTTGGGGTTAAAGGGCGGACTTGCTCTGCATGGGCAGTTTAGCAGTGATATGCTAATTCGGTTGTTGCCGATAATGCTTTTAGGTGTGTTAATTCCCTTAGTTTGCTATCCAATGTTGCGTCGATTGGTACAGCTTGGCCGTGACGATTCTGCAAGTATTGCTGCGCATTACGGTTCGGTGAGCGCCGGCACATTCGCGTTAGTCTATGCGCTTGTTGAGTCACAGCAATTACCGCTAAGTGCAGAAACCACTTTGTATTTAGTGCTGATGGAGTTGCCGGCCATCGTCGTGATGTTATGGTTGCATCGACGGCTAACTGGGCAAGGCAGTAAAGCTGGGATATTACGTGAATCGTTAACCAGTCGTGGCGTGCTGTTACTCGGCGGCGGCGTGTTGATTGGCTGGAGTTACGGTCCAATAGGGCTAGAACCGATAGCACCGGCTTTATTGGGCGGTTTTAAAACCATGTTGGCGTTATTTCTGCTGGAAATGGGACTTTGTACCGCGAAAGCATGCTGGCCGTTACCTTGGCAACAGTGGCGATTGATGTTGTTTGCAGCCGTGATGCCTTTTGTTTTAGCCTGGTTTGGCATTGCGACCGCAGTACTATTGGAACTGCCACAAGGCACTAGTGTGGTGTTAGCAGGTCTTACTGCTAGTGCGTCCTATATCGCAGCGCCCGCTGCCATTAAGTCGGCTATCCCTAAAGCGAATATTGGCCTTGCAATGCTGGCGGCACTTGGGATTACTTTCCCAATCAACGTGTTTATTGGCTTACCACTTTATCAACAGTGGGTAAGTTGGTTTTACTAGGTTAGCGAAGCTAAGGTCTTGGCAGATACAGACAACCAGCGAACCAAACCACGTTAGTTTGGTTCGCCATTAGCAATTACATGTAGATTGTGATGGTCTGCGGACCCGGGCAATTGCTCCTGTTTATAAATTTCACTGGCGATAAGCGTTTAAGTGTTGTTGCTTCGAGTGAAGGGTATTTTACTTTGATAAAGTTTTTTAATGCGGATCCATCAAAGGCATGGTTATAGCGAAAGCTGACTTCACCAATTTGCGAAACATGATCTTCGTAATCGATGACGCCGAAATCATAGACCCCTGGAGTAAGTTTGGTTAGGCTGATGTTGTTTAAACCCTCGATACCGCCACAGCCACCGCTATAGCTAGTCCAGATTAAATCGCCACTTGAGTCAGTTGTTTTATGTTCATTAATATACTGAATGATGACTGCTTCTTCGGCTGGTATGGGGTCTAAGACCAGCACAAAATAACCGTCTTTGGCGTCTGCATGAGAATTTTTACCTTCATCAAACGAAAAAAAGCGCTCTTTGACGGAACCGTCAGCGGCCATACCGAGGCGTTTGAGGTGAATTCTTGCAGCGATCCGCTCTTTATTCTTAGGCGTCATTTTGATGAAAACAATTGCTTTGGTTTTGGCGATTTCGTCAAGCTGAGCGATGTCTTTAGGCGCTAGCTGGGATACGCCAGAACAACCAAACAAACAAAATGAAAGCAGAATCGATATAAATGTGGACATTTTCATAGCTATTTTTCCACTGCATCAATTGTTGATTCTTTAACTTCAACACCGACTTTGTCACCAACGGCATTGAAACAGCGACTTGAATAAACTTTGCCAGCTTCGAGGTTCATGACGGCCATTGGAAACGCGTATGAACTGCCAGTGCGACATTGGAAGATGAACATATACTCGCCGGGTAACATATTGACCTTGCTTGGGGCATCAACCATAAAGCCGCCTAATTCAACCCAATTTTTCTTGCCATCAGAAATGTCCTTCGCTAACGCAAAACTTTCAACCATTGGTGTCCAGCCGTTGTTTATTTTAAGTGGGCGAAGTTTGGCATATTGGGTTTCTGGCAGGGACTTGTCTTTAAACTGGGAGTAGGTCGACGCACAGCCGGTGGCCATTAAGGCGATAATGACGCTTAATATTGTTGATTTCATTTTATTCTCTAGTCTGATAGGTAAATAAGTTTTTGCAAATATTTACACGTCTCAAATATTGAAATCAATAAGTTTACAAAAATAGCGGTTATTTCAGACGGTAGTTTTCGCAGGAATAATGAAAATGCCGGATGTTTTTGGCGACGGCTAAAGTGGTCGCCACAGAAAAAGTAATAATTAACAGCACTGAGCGGGTTTAAGCTTTGCCACCACAAAATGGTAGAGTACGGGTGAATTCAGCAATTTTACGCAAGTGCCCATGCTTTTCCCGCAAGGTGGACCAGTAACGGCTGCCGCCAACGTGAGTGCTCGCTTTTTTCGATTTCGCGATAACACCGTCTGTTTTTACCCATTTATCTAGAATTTTTACTCCACAAGCCAAATTGATTTTCGGATCGTGTAATAAAGTTGCTTGAGGAATGTCGCAATCATAACGAGGTTGGTTGGCGCTCTCGATAGAGATCTGCAGCAGTCCTCGTGATACGACTTTTCGACCGCGGGCGTCAGCAAATTTTTCGGTGTAATAGCGATGCGGTTGAAAGTTACTTTCTGGTTTTGCCATTGCCGACAACAAACCGACCCAAAACTTTCGTCGCTGTTGCTGATTTAATTTTTGATAACTCGGGCAAAAGTAATTGATATCTGAAGGGATTTGCTTCGGAAGCGTAGATTTTGCAACCGCCGTTTCAGCAGCTCTTGTCCAGCTACCGTCACGATTGGCATTGGACCATGCTGCATAATCAACGCTTGCGTGTGCAGATGCTGCCCATAATGTCGCTAAACACAGAAATACCCGCATAACACCCCAAAGCTTTACAGCATCAATATTACTTCTTCACCAAAATCCAACTAGAACTGTAATCAGCTCGATGTTTATTTGCGGCATAATAATCATCCCAACCTCGATAGTAGCCACTGAGCCAATCGAGCTGGTAAAGATTGTTTGCAAAGGCACCGCCAGTATCCGCTAGTACCGTTAAGCGGTAGGTGATAGTGCCATGTTCTTTCGTTGCCAGCAAGATGAGCTTGCCAAGGCCGAGTTGCGGAATATCACCGGCAACCGTAACTTCTGGCTGAATAGGAATTTTGTAATCTGCATCTTTGCCATAGCCCAAGACACTTTTGACCTCCTTAAAATACCAATAGCGCTGCTGAAGTTCAGGTGCAATTTTGCGATCGTACGGAATTCCATTGGTCCGATGCACATTGTAGTAGCGGTATTTATTGCCATTTGGCACCACTGCTGTGCCTTGCAAAAGCGCGCCTTCTAAATCTTCGCGGCTTAGCCAAACCAAGGCTGGAGCTTGCAAAGGTTGTTGTTCGAGCGCGCCTTTGACAATTTGCTGTTTGCCGAGTTGAAAACGAGTAATTTTAGCACCCAAGGCGTCTGCTTCTGCCAACGTCAGTTTTGCCTCGTCAAAAGGTAGTCCATAAAGTGCCTGTGGATGGCGAGAACTCTTAGCCGCACCACCATCGGCAATACGGACGTAATACTTGGTTTGCAGAATTTGGTCATTTGGGATCTTTGCCAAAAGTGGTTTTTGCTTTGCGAGTTTATGAGCCGCGTTAACATCCGGATACCAGCGCACTAGTTCAAAGTTTTTGGCGATAAAATTAGCATCAGCAAGTGCTGCAGGGTTGTTTTTGGCTAATTCACAAACATAGCGCAGCGTCGCTTTCACTCGTTCCAGCGGGAAGCTTGCACCTTGCACTTTACCGCCATGGATAGCCGCTGCGTCATAATCCACGCCTTTGTTCAAATAGAGTAAGGTTTCATGGGCTACCCCACAAAGTTTCGCTGGATCGGTTGCCCAAGCGCCTTCTTTGAACTCGGAAGAACTCGCAGAGCCTGGAACATTGACGAATTTTGGCGCCGCCTGCAGTGAAAAAACACCAAACAAGCTAATCAAGGCGATAGCGATACTCTTTTTATCAAACACAGTAGATCAATCCTTCAAGCAATATGCTGTTAAGCCTAACCAGCTCTAGTGATTGATGCAACGAAAACCGCGACCAGATCGGCCTTTTGCCTGAAAATCCGACAAGTAAATCCTTTGTATTTGTCGTTCGAACTCAGTATCTTGAACAAAATTTAGGAGTCGTTATGCCACATGATCATCACCATCATCACCATTCCACCGAAAGCGGTAATATTGCTACGGCATTTTGGCTTAATTTTAGTTTTACCATTATCGAAATTGTCGGCGGCTTGTTAACAAATTCCGTCGCCATTTTAGCCGATGCTATCCATGACCTCGGCGATAGTCTCGCGATAGGTTTTGCGTGGGGGGCTAGTAAAATGGCGCAAAAGGGCGCCGATGATCGATATTCATATGGTTACCGGCGATGGTCGTTGCTCAGCGCCCTGGTTAATTCAACGATTTTAGTGTTGGGGTCGTTTTGGGTGTTGTCAGAGGCAATTCCGCGCTTGCTGGAACCCCAGGCATCTTATGCTCCTGGCATGATTGGGTTAGCGTTATTGGGGGTGCTGGTTAACGGCGCTGCTGTTTATAAGTTACGGTTTGGCAAAACACAAAACGAACAAGTGCTCAGCTGGCACTTACTTGAAGATGTCTTTGGCTGGGTCGCTGTTTTATGCGGGAGTTTACTACTTTTGGTGACTGACTGGGTTTGGATAGATCCAGTGTTATCTATTGGTTTTACCTTATTTATTCTGCTCAATGTCTGGCGGAATTTACGTAAGACCCTTGCACTATTTTTACAAGTAACGCCTGATCCTGCCTTGTATAACGAGCTGCGCAGCAAGCTTAATCAGTTGCCATTTGTTCAAGAAACCCATCATTTGCATCTCTGGTCTTTGGATGGTGAACAACACGTATTAACAGTGCATTTGCGCCTAGAGCAAGCTGCCAGCAGCAATGAACTTGCCCATTTTAAAGCCCATATTTATGAGTTATTGCGGCCCTATCAACTTGCACATACGACAGTAGAATTTGAAGGCCCGGATGAGGTTTGTCGAGACAATCCGGGGGTGCACGATACTGTTGACCATGACCATGACCATGACCATGACCATGACCATGCCAATTGTAGTCATAGCCTAAAACCCAGTCTGCAACAGCAACCGATAGATACATCAAAGAAAGTAACTTTCGTTAAATCGAACCACTCGCAGTTATAGTAATTTGATCGAGGAAGGTGTAATTCAGGGCAATTTCAATTGCCCTGTTCTTCATCCAAGCTGATTTCATCAAGCGATAAGAAAAAGCTGGGAACAAATACTTCGAGGAAGTACTGCACTTCAGGCTGAGGATAAGCCCTTAGCATTTTTTCTAAACGACGTTTTGCAATGGTAAATTCATGATTACCCGCCGCAATTTCTTCGATGGTTTTCACGTAAGCGCAAAGATTATCAGCGGCTTTGACTAGCAGTTTCTCTTGGTCGTTGTACTCAGCAGACAACAATAACTCACGATAGGGTTGTTGGAGGTCTTCAGGTAGCATTGAGAGCAGCTTATTCTCGGCAATCGCTTCGATTTTTTTATATTCAATGGCGATTTGGGGATTGAAGTACTTAACCGGGGTTGGCAAATCGCCGGTCAGTACTTCACTCGCATCATGGTACAGCGCTAACGTCGCTACACGTTCCGCGTTTATACTACTGCCGAATTTTAATTGGCCAATCACCGCCAACATGTGTGCAACCATCGCCACTTGATGGCTATGTTCGGCGACATTTTCAATATTGACGTTTCGCATCAACGGCCAACGATTGATCAGTTTCATGCGAAATAAATGCGCAAAAAAATGGCTTTTCACTGGCTCGTTCATGCGTTCTCCATCACCCTAAAATGCTTAAAGCTGTCGATAATTTGGCAAAAACTGCGCTAATTTTCCGATTGCTTGTTCAAGCTGCTCTTTATGTGGCAAAAACACAATGCGGAAATGGTCGGGTTCTGGCCAATTAAATGCGCGACCGTGCACCAGTAAGACTTTGTATTGTCTTAAAAAATCCAGCACAAAAAGTTCGTCATCTTTGATTGGAAACTTTTTCCGGTCAATCTTCGGAAATAAATACATAGCGCCTTTGGGACGGAAGCAGGAAACCCCATCGATTTCGTTCACTAAACGGTGGGCTAAGTCCATTTGGTCATATAAACGACCGCCGGGCACGACCAGTTCATTGATGCTTTGATAACCACCTAGCGCAGTTTGTACAGCATGCTGGCATGGGACATTCGCGCACAAACGCATCGATGCCAAGATGTTCAAGCCTTCGATGTAAGAGCGCGCGGCTAACCGGGCGCCAGAAATGAATAACCAACCGACACGAAAACCGGCGATGCGATAATTCTTCGATAGACCGCCAAAGGTCAGCACCAGCAGATCGTCACATAAGGATGCGGTACTGATATGGGTCGCACCATCGTATAAAATTTTGTCGTAAATTTCGTCACTTAAAATGACTAAACCAAACTCTCGAGCTAAGGCCACGATGTCTTCAAGCACCGCTTTTTCGTAAACTGCGCCGGTTGGATTGTTTGGATTGATCAGGACAAGTGCGCGAGTTCTGGAAGTGATTTTACTGCGCATATCTTGTAAATCGGGATACCAATCTTGTTCTTCATCACAACGATAATGCACGGCTTTGCCGCCAGCAAGATTGACCGCAGCTGTCCACAACGGATAATCAGGGGATGGAATTAACACTTCATCGCCATTATCGAGCAAGGCTTGCAAAGACATCAGAATGAGTTCAGATACGCCGTTACCGATATAAACATCGTCAGCTCCGGCTGATAAGATCCCGCGTTGTTGATAATATTGTGCGACAGCAACACGCGCTGAATAAATGCCTTGTGAATCGGTATAACCTTGGGCAGTCGGTAAGTTATGGATGACGTGCTTGAGGATTTCATCAGGCGCTTCGAAACCAAATGGGGCGGGGTTGCCAATATTGAGCTTAAGAATGCGATGGCCTTCTTCTTCCATCCGCTTTGCTTCGCGGGCTACCGGTCCGCGTATATCGTAACAAACACCATCTAATTTTTTCGAGCGCTCAATTGGTTTCATACCCTTTCCCTTACAGCCTCCGCGATTTGGGGTTTTAAAAAAGTTTGCTTACACCTTTTTACACAGCCGCCAAAGATTTGCAATCATACTTGTGAAAATTTCCAAAAAAAGTGAGCAATATGCTGAATTTATATGAGGTTCCGCCAGGTGCTGTAGTTGCTTGTGAGATTTTCCACTTGTTTGAACACACCGGGATCTACCTCGGAGATGATGTTATTGTCGAGTTGCAAGGTACCGGTTTAGTGCGCGCAATTAGTAGCCATCGTTTTCTCGATGGTCGTTCTGGTGAAGAATTATTGGTTGCATGCAATAGCCGTAGAGAGGTGATTTCGAGTGAAGAGATCGCAAAACGGGCGTCGGCAAAAATCTATACCTTCGAAACTTACGATCTGTTGCAGAATAATTGCCATCGATTTACTTACGCTTGTGTGAGTGGGAAAAGTGAGCCGGTGACAAGCTTCTTTGACTTAAAACTAGCGTTAAATGCCTTATGGCGGCAGGAAATATGCTGGCAAGTTGTTCGTCGAAGTTAATGAAAAAGCCCTGCACCAAACGCCGCTGCATGCGGCGTTTGGCTTTGGCGGTTATTCGTTGCGGTTTTTTAAATTGATCTCACCAACGCCAACATCAACTTCCAAAGTGGCAATACCTTCACCGGCGATTTCTGCCCGGTTACCGACTAAATGACTCTCGTTTTCCGAATTAGTAAAGCCAGAGAGTGATACACCACCAACACCGGTTTCGGCATCCAATGACTTATAGCTATCTTGATCGAGTGTCGCAGAAAATTCACCAACGCCAACGTTCGCAGTAATATCTTGATTAATATTGGCAATATCGACGTCGCCAACACCTAAATCAATCGAAAGTGCTAGATGTCTTGGGATGCGCACCGTCCAATTTTGTTCGCTATCATCGACTGGGACCTCCAGTTCAAGTTCGCTGCCACTGGTGGTTGCAGTAAGCTTGGCCTCGCTAATATCACTCTCGAAAAAGAAATATGAGGTAGTAGGCTCAACCGAAACCTTGACTTCGATACTACTGATATCGGCAACTTCAATACTAATACTGCCAACACCATTTTTTATCGCCAAGCTTTTAAGATCGCCGGCGCTAAAATTGTCGTTCAAGCTGATTTCGTCGCTAGCGAGAACCGAAGCACTAGTGAAAAGACTAAAAGCTAATGTAGCTAAAATTGTTTTTTTCATGATTTGAACCCTTGAGTATGGATTATTTAGACAATATTTCGATAAATAAGCATATTTTGGGCCAATGCAAAGTTCATTATAATTCAATGAGTTATATTTTTGGCGTTGCGACATGTCGTGGAAGTTGTGACATTTTGGTCGAAAAAACTATTCAAGCAGGTTAAAATGACCACTTTGCAGCCAGCAACTAAGAGACTGGCTTTACCTTACACAGATAATTGTCATTTAAATCAAAGACAATTCTGAGGATGTACGATGATTCGATGGTTAAAAGGCGGATTAAAGCTGGCATTTGCCCTAATGATGGGTGCCGCTATTATTTATCCTTTTATGCAGGAAAACCCTATTCAAGAAGCCAAAGAGCTTGAGGTATGGCAGGTGCCTTCCAAGTTGTCCGCGCTTGATCAGGTTGATCAGAAGAAGCTATTGGCGAAACTGACTTATCCTGATCATATGCCTGAGCTTAGACCTGTGCCTGATTTCACAAAATTCACGGATGGCTTGAAAAAGAAAAAAGCGTTTTTCGATTATTTAGAACCTTTTATCGAACGTGAAAATGCTCGGCTTGCGAAGTTGCGTACTCACATCCTTGAGATCCAGCAAAAACTGCAAGCGAAGCAGAATTTAACCATGGAAGAATACGCATTTATCTACAGTCTATTTGATGAGTTCAAAATTGACATGATGGATGCTGACGAAGCGGGGATTAACGAGCTGTTATTGCGGGTTGATGTGATCCCAGCCAGTTTAGTTCTTACCCAAGCTGCAGTTGAAAGTGGCTGGGGTAGCAGTCGTTTTGCTATCGAAGGGTACAATTTTTTCGGTCAGTGGTGTTTCAAAGTAGGCTGTGGGGTTGTGCCGAGCAAACGTCGACCTGGCAAATACCACGAAGTCGCCAAATTTCCGCATATTGCGGCGAGTGTTAACGCCTATTTTTATAATCTGAATACCTTTTACATGTACGATGACCTGCGGATCTTACGCGCTGAGTTGCGCAAAAAAGAAGGCAACTTTCACCCAGAGAAATTGGCAGCTGGTTTAGGGCGTTATTCTGAGCGGGGACAACTCTATATTGAAGAAATATCGAGTATGATTGCTGCAACTCACAAAATTTTGGAAGACAGTTAATGTACAAGGTTGTTGTTTTGCTTTTGACTATGTTTGCCTGCACGGCGCACGCAGATACGGTATTTAATTATGATGGTTTTTTTGCTCGAATGAAAAAGAGCGAACAACCGCAATATAGCGATGTGACCCTTACTTTTGTGCTGCAAAAGCAAGCAACTGTTGAACCTTGCCAAATTGAAAAAGCTAAAATCACTACTGATATCAGTGAGGAAACTCTCACTGTAGCCGCTAACGGCGAGCTGATTTTGCCATATGAACAAGTTTTTAATGACCGCAAGGCGTTAATCCGGTTGGTGCAAAGTAAAGACGCGACCGCATGTGATTTAAATTTTCGCCTTCGAAATAAAATGCCGTTAGGTCAGACTGTTAAGTTGAGCCAACTTAGGAAAATCCATCAGCAATTCGCTGCGTTATTAAATGACTTGGCGGGGTTGGGCAAGTATTTTTTACCGCAGATGACAGGCATCACCCTGCAGTTTGCTAATAGCGCACCGTTGATGCAATCAAGCTCTGCAGTTGAGCAAGCTTGGCATTGTCAGGGGAATAACTGCCATCTTGATTTAACCGCTTTGCCGGATGGTTCGGATGATGTCGAGCTCAAATTTAGCCAAGCGCCTGAATATTTGTTCCCATATATTCCTCGTTAATCATGGTCCCGACCATTTGGCTGGTAACTCACGCGACTGAATTTGACAAACCGACCAATACTGGTCAATTAGTTGCGGCATTGGGGAATGCCAGCGGTGACGAAAACTCTATAGACATCAAAGTTGTTTCGTGGAGTCGGGTCAATCAAAATCAAGATTTACTGGCCGCCATACAAGAGCCATGTCTGTTGGTTTATCCATCCGCACAGGCGGTTGAATTTGATGCCTCGAGTTCAGAATTGTCTTTGCGGCACTTTAAACATTTAATCATTATCGATGCGACTTGGCAGTTAGCTCGCAAGATTTATAATCAAAGTCCATATCTTCATGCACTTCCGGCAATGAAATTGGTTGGTGCTGCGCCATCTCGATATATTTTAAGACGCAATCAGCTTCAACTCGGTTGGTGTACCGCCGAAATCGTGGTGATTTTACTAGAAATGATGCAATTGCCATCGTTGGCGGAAGAACTCACTGCAAATTTTGAGCGGTTTAATCAGCGGTATTAATTTCAGCTGTTTTTGACCTGAATTGAGATTAGGACTCAGATTTTCTCGTGAGCAAATTTATGCAAGGCTGACGATGCGCGGTGATCGCAGATCCCAATTAACATCAACGCAAAGATAAAAAGCAAAGTGTTTGCCGGGGACTGCAGCGGAAAATCGACAGTCATATGTAATAGCATGTAAAGGATTGCCATTGCACACCCAAAGCATATACCTCGGTCAATTTTGTGTTCGGCGAAAATCATCACTCTGCAGGCTCTAAACAGCAAAAATAATACCCATATCCCTAAACCGAGGGTTACAGGAATACCTAGTTCGATGGCGAATTGCAAATAGTCATTATGTGCATGGTCATAAAATCCAGAGTATGGGGCAGGCTGATATGCAGGGAAAACACCATAAAAACTACCGCCACCAGTGCCAGTCAGCCAATGATCTTGCAACAAAGGCAGGCTATCGTGAACAATTTCGTCGCGCGCTTCGCTGTTAAAAGAAGTTTCAGCGTATCGTTGTTTTAGTTTATCTAATCCAAACATCGAGCCAATCACTAGCATATCTAAAACTAAGATACTGATAACTAAAGGCTTCAACAGTGTTGGTGGTCTTTTATAAAAAAATATCGCAAAGATACTGACAGCAATTAACGCGGCAAAAAAAGCAGCATTCCCCATCCTCGATCGACTTAACACTAAACCTATTACCATGACTACTAACGCTAAACGCACTAGAAATTTTGTCGATAGGATATTTGCGACAAGCTCAGCCGCCATTACTTTCAGTTGAAGCATTTGACTTCGACTAGACAACTGGCTCATTAAGAGACCAATACCAAGTGCTAAACAGAGACCTAAGAAGTTTGCGAAGTGATTTTGATAGACAAAAGAACCCCTCGCTCTGTTGCCTTCATCCATGCCAATGATCGGCGATGCTGGTAAATCTAGCAGATTTAAAATTACCCCATAGGTTGCTTGGATGGCGCCACTGATGATCACCGCGAGCAGGAGTTTTTGTAGGGTCTCAGCGGTACGCACATAAGTAAGCAGTAGATAAGCCCACATTGTATAGCAGATCCCTTTTGCTAACATGATGCCGCTTTGGTTTGGATCTAAGCTTGGGATGATCTGCCAGAACTGTAAAACGAGGTACATCTGCAACAGCACTAGCGGTAACAACAAAGGCCATTGCCATTTGAGATAATTTAAACTAAACGGTTTTCTAATATATTGAATAATATGAAGAATAAATATAAAAGCGATCGAAATTTCTAAAATTGCCCATGCCCAGGGTCTGTTGCTTCCAAGAGGGATCGGCACCCAGATCAGCAGCAGTGCTAAACAAGCGATGATGACTGAGCTAAGTCGCGATTGCGGCATGGTAAGGATCCTAGGATTGACGACACAGCTAACTTAATGTTTTGAATGCAAAATATCAATTTATATAAATCACGTTAGCTGAAATTCAGCACAAATAAAAAAGCCAGAGCATAGCTCTGGCTTTTTTAACGTAAAAATATTAGTTCGATGATGAGGTATTCGAACCTGAACCACCGCCACCACCAACACCTGGTCCACCAGGAGGAGTGGCTGGGTTTGGACCTGTACCACCACCCGCAGTTTGCGTTTGGCGAACTTTGGTCACAACAGTAGGGTCAATACCTAAACCGACGACAAACGCGGTCAGGGTGTCATCGTCAACACAAGAGTTCGACACAGAACGTAAAACTTCCTCAACTAATGCGGGGTCGTTTTTTGCTTGTTCAACGGCAAATTCAATTACTTTTTCCGCAAGCTTTGGATTACAAGTTTTCAGGTTGGTGATTTTACCAACAAACTCAGGCAAAGTTTGACCTTCAGCCTGTGCTGTCGCATATAAACCCGCAACATCCGAACCAGCGTCTTGGGCCATAGCAACAGGCGCTAACAGGGCTACTGCAAAGGCTACGGCGGTCAGTTTCAACATTTTCATACGGATTCCTCGTACAACTCAGGCTATGTTCAAAGGGATTGTAACTGATGTTTGGCGAAATTACAGCCAAAATCTGTTGCTACATCAGAAAAATTTACCGGCCTGTGCATCTCGTGGCCTTGTAATGCATCGATATGCAGATGCTGGCAAATTTCTGAAGTTTGTAATGACTCAACATGGGATGCAATAACGCAGATCCCGATCCCATGACAAATTTGCGTCATTGTTTGCACAAAAAACTTGCTTGTTTCATCGGTCTCTAGCGCTCGAATATAACTGCCATCGATTTTGATGTACTTGATGTTCAATCCCTGCAGATATCTAAATGAGGTGAAACTTGCACCAAATCGTTCAATGGTGATGTCGACTCCAATTTGATGCATCGCTTTAAAGAAATCTGACGCCGAACCCACGGCACCCAAAATAGCTTGTTCATTCACCTCGATAATCAGTTCGGGCAGATTGGCTTGATTCGCTTTAACGGTATTTGTTAACCAGCGGATAAACTGCTCATCGTGCATCGCACTTTTACTTAAATTAATGGCAAAGCGTTGCTGTTTTTGGCCAATAAGCCGACTCAAAATAAAAGTCACTAGTGCTTTGTCTAACAACAATGAAACGCCGAGTCGCTCGGCCATGGCAAATACATCACTCGACGCGAGTTGTTCGCCATCTGCGTTGAATTTAACAAAGGTTTCGACGTATAAAATATCCTCACCTTGATATACCGGTTGGACTTCTAAGGTAAACATTTGAGCCATGTCGGTACTCTGTAACACGTCGGTATTTAGAGCGCCAGCAGCGGTGTCCGCAACGACGGTTCTGGTGAAGTGAGCCAGAATATCTTGCCAATCACTGCGCTTTTTGCTCGACGTTTCATCGGTTGTTTGATTGCTCGGGTGTTGGCTCGCCTTGGCTAACTTAGCGTCCAAGCGCGATAAAGCGGTACCGAGGTCATCGGTTGTGCGAACAGGCAACAAGGCGAAGGTGGCAAAACCGCGCGGGTAACTGTCGCTGTTGGCGATTTCAAAGGCTTGTTGTAACGATTCTGCCAATGCGGTTGCGCTGGCTTGTCCGAGCTCAGCAAGAATGACAAAGTCACCGCCAGCGATGCGGAATAATTGTGCGAAATGCAAATTCTTCACTTGGGCTTGCAGCAGTCCAGCAGCTTTTAACACGTATTGGTCGCCGACACTGTAATTTACATGGTCATTAATGTGCTTCAACGAGCCTAAAGTAACCAAGCCAATATAGATTGGTGCGCTGGCATCACTCGACTGCTGTTCTAGGCTAACAAATGACTGATGCAGGGCACGACGATTCGGTAAACCCGTTAACCCGTCAATAAACACCTGTTGATTTAATTGCTCAGCCCGTTCTGCTGACTCGGCAAAACTGCGTTTAACATTACCCACCATGTTGTTCAGTGCATAAACTACAGCGCGCAACTCTTTGGTTAGTGGCAAATAATCTAAAAACTCGAAGCGTTTTTGCGACAACAACAAGGCCTGATGCTCGATATCCTTCAGTGGCTTTAATACAAAGAGCAGCAACAGATGAACTGCGGCTAAGGCCAATAAACATAATATTAAGCTTGTCCAGAATACGCCCTTGGTATGCTGCCACAAACTCAGGTATGCAACTCCTGGGTGGCTTTGCACTGAGAGTTCACCGGCTATGCGCCAACCGTCATTCACTTCTGTAGTCATCACAGGCGGAGCGAGACTAAACATGGTCACAAACCAATTCGGTACTCCTGCAACGGTTAGCGGATTTTGCCGGTCGAACATAACCTGCTTTTTTACAGTGGTGTATTTGATTTGTAAGTAATAGCCAGAGTCAAAAATTGCTGAGACCATGGTATCTGCCATCGCTGCATCATCGCCGGAAACGTATGGCGCAATAGAAAGGCCTAAACTGTATGCGGTGTCTTGTGCGGTCCGACTTAATTGGGTGTCTAAATAACCGCGCATGTTGCTGGTACTAACGACTACTGAGGTAAAAAACGTGGCAAGCGCAAGCACAATAAGCAGCATGCTGAGCTGGGTGCTTAATGCTATCCCTGGCGTTGGATATTTCGCCGGTGTCGGCATGGTTAGTTGTTCACTCATTGCTGTGACCTCTATGTAATGCGATGACCCTTATTCAGCGTCAAATTTATATTAGTGGCTATTGGCCTTGTTCTATTTTTTCTAAAACCGCGGTCCATGCGGTTATGCCTTTGCCGTCGTTAACTTTACGGCCCAGACCGTTAGCTTTGGCCATCCACAAGCCGCTGGCATTAAAACTGTAAATAGGGCGCAAATCGGCTCGACGACTAGCCGACTTAATTTCAGGATCTAAATTGTCGAGCACAAACGGCAGATCTTCTGGATTTTCAAAGTAAATAAGTACCATATGGGGTTCATCGACTTTTAATGCCCTGACGTACATTAAGCGAAGTTTTTCGTCGGCAACTCCCATTGCCCGCAGTGTGAAGTATTTAGCAATGGCATAGTCTTCACAGTCGCCGTAGCCACTGCCTAGAGATTCGATAGGGGTCGCCCAATAATCTTCCTTGCGCCAGTGCCTGCCGTCGGTGCTGTAGTCGATATTGCGGTTGATAAATTGGTTTGCTCGGTGAATGCGATCACGATCGCTTTGGCCTTTACCCGCTAAAATTAGATTTCGCCATGCCAAAAAACGTTCGTGTGCATCTTCGTCATATCGCGCAGCCGCAGTTTTCAGAAATTCATCTGATAACATGGTATCGCTAAGATCGGACATAACCAGACCCGACAACAAACAGCTGACAAATAGCAGCCAGTTGCGAAATGTACGATAAAACAAAGCTGACTCGAAGTCCCGACTAAATGGTTGTTTCAGCGTGAGATTAGCATAGCGCTTTGCTGCTTCACAAATTTGGCAGCGCTATTGCCGTGTAGCGGGCCAAGCTAATTCAAATTACTGGTTAAAAATGCATCGCCATGTTGATGCAAATGGCTAAAAACGTCTTATTTAAGCGATTAAAATTGCCGAGCACAGTGAAAAAGGGTTATAAATAGCAAGTGTTTAAAATCAGGAACCCTGTAGAGGTCTTTTGTTTTTGGTGCTTTGAATTTACTTCAAGTAGTGATAGCTAGAGCACTTATTAGACTTCGCAATGTATCCCATAGCTTAAAGATGCCGTGATCATGAATCAGAGAAAATTTATGGATAAAAATGCCCCGCAAGAATCTCATTTTGGACGGCGTGTTGATGATGATCGCAGAGTTACCAGAGCAGTTATCCCAGTTGCAGGTTTAGGGACTCGAATGTTGCCGGCAACCAAAGCAATGCCAAAAGAGATGTTGCCAGTTGTCGATAAACCACTCATCCAGTATGTGGTGCAAGAAGCGGTTGCCGCTGGCATTACCGAGATTGTGCTGGTGACACATTCTTCCAAAAATAGCATTGAAAACCATTTTGATACTTCGTTCGAACTTGAAGCCACACTTGAAAAGCGGGTGAAGCGGCAATTACTTGATGAAGTTAGAAATATTACGCCAAAAAACGTGACCGTGATTTCAGTACGTCAACCGCAGGCACTTGGTTTAGGCCATGCAATTTTGTGCGCACGCCCAGTGGTGCGGAACCATCCATTTGCGGTATTACTCCCTGATGTTTTAGTTGATCAATACCAATCAAATTTAAAGAAAGATAACTTAGCTGCAATGATCCGACGCTACAGCGAAACAGGACATAGCCAAGTGATGGTGGAACCGGTGCCGCAGCATTTGGTCAATCAATACGGGATTGTTGACTTAGGTGGTGTTGCTTCTAATCAAGGTGACAGTATTGCAATCAATGATATGGTCGAAAAACCAGATATTGAAGAATCCCCAAGCAATCTTTCGATTACCGGCCGTTATGTACTCTCGCCAACTATTTGGGATTTATTGGAATATACGCCGCCCGGCGCTGGCGATGAGATTCAACTGACAGATGCACTTCATCAATTACGATTGTTAGAAGTGTTGGAAGCCTATCACATTAAAGGGAAATCGCACGATTGCGGTAGCAAAATCGGCTACGCAGTAGCAAATGCTGAATACGCTTTGCGTTCAACATTTGGTGCGGAATTTAAAGCAAGATTGCAGCAATTATTAGCGGAATAATTTGATGAATGTAACAATTTTCGGAACTGGTTATGTTGGTTTAGTCACAGGTGCCTGTTTAGCTGATATGGGGCACCATGTGCTTTGCGTCGATATCGACAGCAAAAAAGTTGAGAACCTGAAAAAGGGCATTATCCCTATTTATGAGCCGGGTCTTGATGCGATCGTAGTCAGTAATGTCGCAAACGGCCAACTAAAGTTTACCACCAGTGCGGAAGAGGGCGTAAACCACGCTGAGATTCAGTTTATTGCAGTTGGTACTCCACCAGATGAAGACGGCTCGGCCGATCTGAAATACGTTTTGGCTGTTGCATCGTCAATCGCCCAACATATGCAATCGCACAAAATTATTGTGAACAAGTCAACAGTGCCAGTTGGGACTGCGGATAAAGTTGCAGCCTTAGTGACGTCGCTTTTAGCTGATGCGAAAAAGGCGCTTACTTTTGATGTGGTATCAAACCCTGAATTCTTAAAAGAAGGCGCTGCTGTTGCCGACTGCATGCGTCCTGATCGGATTGTGATTGGTGCTAAGTCTGAGCACGCAGTGGCACAAATGCGTGAGTTATATGCGCCATTTAACCGCAATCATGACCGAGTGATTGTGATGGATATTCGGTCAAGTGAGCTTACCAAGTATGCCGCTAACTGTATGCTGGCCACCAAAATCAGCTTTATGAATGAAATGTCTAACCTTGCAGAGCGGTTAGGTGCTGATATTGAACAAGTTCGTTTAGGCATTGGCTCTGATCCACGTATTGGCTATCACTTTATTTATCCAGGTTGTGGTTACGGTGGTAGTTGCTTCCCGAAAGACGTGCAAGCGTTAATTCAAACGTCGCAAGCAATTGGATATACGCCGCATGTTTTGCAAGCTGTTGAAGCGGTAAACGAAAAGCAAAAAACCGTATTATTTAGCCGTATTGTTCAACATTTTGGTGAAAATTTAGCCGGCAAGACTTTTGCTTTATGGGGCTTGAGCTTCAAACCAAATACCGACGATATGCGTGAAGCAGCGAGCCGGGTGTTAATGGAAGCGCTATGGGCTGCAGGCGCTAAAGTACAAGCATATGATCCAGAAGCGATGGAAGAGACCCAACGTATCTACGGTCAACGCGATGATTTAGTGTTGTGCGGAACCAAAGAAGCTGCGCTGCTGCATGCGGACGCCTTAGTTATCTGTACCGAGTGGAAAAACTTCCGCGCACCTGATTTTACCGCATTAAAAGCGGCCTTAACTCAGCCAGTAGTGATTGATGGTCGTAACTTATACGATCCACAACAAATGAAAAAAGCTGGTTTTACTTATTACGCTATCGGCCGTGCTGACAGCGTGAAAAAATTCTAAAGCAGACAGCTATTGGGGTGAATTCCAATAGCATTGCTGTGTACTGACCTAGTTTGGTCAGCTATTGTTGGTTCGGAACGCCTGCTGTTGCAGGCTTTCTTTTTCTAAGGAAGTGCTATGAAGTACCTAGTGACAGGCGCGGCAGGTTTTATCGGTAGTCAAGTTGCACAAACTTTGGCGCTGCAGGGCCATTTGGTGGTGGGGATTGATAATTTAAATGATTATTACGATCCTGCGCTCAAACATGCTCGTCTGGCACGGATCTCCACTGAACTCACTGCTCAGAATTGTCAGGATAATTTTCAATTTGTTCGCCTGGATATTGCAAACCGTGAGGCCGTTGCTCAGTTATTTGCCAATGAAAAATTTGAGCGGGTCATTCACTTGGCTGCGCAAGCTGGTGTGCGTTATTCAATCGATAACCCGATGGCCTATGTCGATTCCAATTTAGTGGGCATGATGACTATTTTGGAAGGTTGCCGGCACCATAAGGTTCAGCATTTGGTTTATGCAAGTTCCAGCTCAGTATATGGCAATCAAGAGAAGGTGCCGTTTAGCGAGACTGATGCTGTAGACACGCCAATTTCGTTGTATGCAGCAACCAAAAAATCTAACGAGTTAATGGCTCATACTTATAGCCATTTATATCAATTACCTACGACTGGCTTACGGTTTTTTACAGTGTATGGTCCGTGGGGTCGCCCAGATATGGCGCCATGGAAATTTACCAAGGCGATTTTGGCCGGGCAATCAATTGACGTTTATAACCATGGTAAGTTGATGCGTGACTTCACCTATATTGATGATATTGTTGAAGGCATCATTCGCATTCAAGATAAGGTTCCGGCGAGTGTTGGTTACCCAACACAACTTTCAGCAAACCCATATTACGCTTTGTACAATATTGGGAATAATCAGCCAGTTGCGCTTGAAGACTTTATCACGGCAATCGAGCAAGCAGCAGGGGTTAGTGCCATAAAGAACTATTTGCCCATGCAGGCGGGCGACGTTTACCAGACTTATGCCGATGTGGAACGCTTAAAAATAGCTGTGGATTTTAAACCTTCGGTGGCTTTGACCGATGGGATGAAGAAGTTTGTGGATTGGTATAAACATTTTAATAGTAACTAAGGTTTTCACTTAATCGAAAATTGTTCCATTTAAGTGTGTTGGTAATACTTGGCACTAGAGTTATTTATGAAATTTTTTCTAGCAAATTCGAATGGTCAAGTTAAGATAAATAACCTAATTTATTATGTTGTTTTTTTTATAGGGTTATCTGAACTTGAGTTCTATTACTCAGAAATTAGATATTTTAAGTATCTGATACTCCCGTTAGCTTTGTTTGTGGTCATTACATACGAAGAATGGAAAACTAATCTTAATGATAATAATGTAAAAGCGTATTTGACCCTGTTATTATGGGCTGTTGTATCACTTATTATAAATAAATCTTTTAGTCAGTTTGGGTTAAAAGATGTTTTTTTTATATCTGTTTATGTTATTTCCATTGTTGCATTCTTCAATAATAGTTTTTCAATTAAAAATTTATTTTATATATATTCGATTATGGTAATTGTTTCTTTTCCATCTTCCGATGTATTGGAGTTTTCACTAGTTGAATCAACAGCACCTTTTGAAAGTACGGCGTGTTTTGCCCTTTCTGCTTTCTGCATTTATTTTATGCAGACTAGGGATCGGGTTCATATACTTCTGTCACTGATTCTTGTAGTTCTTACTCTAAAGCGTATAGTTATTCCTCCTTTAATTATCGCATTCCTCTGTATTTATTGTAATCGATTTTTTAAGAATCTATTATTGGGGAAGGTTCAACTTTATGTTTTTGTTTTTGCTGTTCCTGTAGCACTCATACTTCTCACTTTGGGATTTTTTGATTACATAATTGAAATTACAACTGGTCGTAATGCCAACTGGATTACGCTTGGGAGAACATCGCACTATCAAGGTGTTATTGACATCATTATTGAAAATCCACTATCGATTATTTTCGGTAATGGTATTGGGAGCGCTTACGCGCCAAGTGTTGTATTTTATAAACCAGACGAATTGCATGTTGGGAACCTTCACAGCGATTTTCTGAAAATAATCTTTGAGCTCGGCGTAGTTTTTTACATCTATTTTTTTCACTCGCTAATTTCTAATTCTAATTCGTCTAGTCGATTGTATTTGTACTTAATATTTTTTCTTTATTTGTCTGACAATAGCCTTATATATTCAGGAATTTCTTTTGTAATAATGGCGATTTTGATCAGAAGCCATCGGCTCAATTTACCTATTAATAAAAATTGAGGTAATATTTTGAAATTTATTCTAATTGCTGACAGTATATGTGGAGGTTTTGGTCAACGTAGTGGAAAGTCGTTCGTTCACTACTCATTAATTGATTTAGGTTTGGAGAATTCGCTAGTTGATTATTCTTGTTCAGGAATGACAACTACAGATTTTTTAGCGAAATCTGAAATTGGGTTTAACTTAAGAAATATTAAGTCAAGCGATTTTGTTATTATTTCACTTGGAAACGTTGATTCTAAGCCTGTGTATACAAAAAATAATATTTTTTCATTTTTTGTTCCAAGAAGATACCGAGCCGAAAAGCTTGATCCTAGGCCATACTATTCGACATCACGATTACGCAGGATGTTTGAGAAGTTTGACAATTATCTCAGGATGATTTCAAGGTTTTTTTGTTTCTATTCAAACAATTACGATCGGAAAGTTTCACAAGAAGTTTTTGTTGCTAATTTTCTAAGAATATTGGATCAGATTGACGTGCCACGCCAAAATATAATTTTAATAACTCCTTCTGCTATAGATGAATCTCTTTTTCCCGGCGCAGCCGATTATTTCGCTGAAACTCAGGATTTCATCGAGCATTTGGGGGTTGAATGTGGTGTAAAAACATTCGACTTTAAGACATTAGTAACAACTGATGATTATTTACTAGATTTATTTCATCTTAATGAAAATGGGCATCAAAAAGTCAGGAAAAACTTTACAACTTTTATTAAAGGTATTGTCTAATTGATTTTTTATTCTATTATTGAGATCTTTAACAAAATTATCGGTGTATTAATACTGGCAATTATTGCCAGGTCTTTGTCCGCTGAAGCATTTGCTCAATATTCGATCGCGATGGTTGTTTTCTCATATTTTATGGAGTTTTCGCTTTTTTCTTTCCCTACGCGAAATTTGGTTGATTATCATTCGGAAAGTGACTTTATCTATAATGATGTTTTTGCAAGTCGCCAATTTGTTACATTGTCTCTTTCATTGATATCATTTTTGATATTCAATTTTTTTGCGTTTTTATATTTGGATATAAATGCGTTCCCCTTGTCTTTTGTTCTATTGCTTGGGGCTTTGAACCTTGATTTCATACTATATGGAAGCGGGAATGGTAAATTAATAGTTGTATCGAGATTCTTTTCGCAATTGGTTTTTTTGGGATTGATATATCTGTGCAGCATATCTGTCGGTGTAAATGAAAATAATATTATGTTTATGCAGTTTTTTAATTCTTTCGCCCTAACAATATTGATTTTGATTTTTGCTGTAGAAAAATGTCAACTCGATATTGTCCGAGCTACCAAACATATGTCAATTTTTAAATATACTACAGAGAAGTACTTGACACAAATTTCTAGTCAATTCAAAGTGTTTATGTCTAAGATTTTCTTGGCATTAATTGTTACTGTTGAGTTGCCGCTACTTTTACTTTTTGACAACTCGGCGAAGGATATTTTTTCTGTAAGTTATCGTTTTGCATTAATCGTGCTTCCTTTCACAATTTTTTTCCTTAATACAAATATTAATAGTGTGAGTGAGAAACATTTAGTATCTAATTCTATTTTTGCATCGATATTTTCGTGTGTTTTCGTCTTTCTCTCGCCCGTTTTTATTTTCCTACTGTTTGGTGAGGCATATGTAAAAGCGGCAGATAATTATTCTATTTTCTTTTTTATTATTCCATTTCAAGCGATTGTTAATTACGTCTTTTACTTTGCATTGAAGAATGATTTTGACTTTGTTTTTTACCAAAAGATGTGGGTTTTGTTCGGTTTTTATTGTTTAGTGTTTGTTGCTGTTGTTTTTTATTTTGGAGTTAGCACAGATCTTGTTGCTGCTTTTATACTTTTTAAAGTTATTTTTAGTTTAATTTCTCTGAAGTTTTTTAGTTTAAAAACTAGAATTGTTTTATTGATTTTTGTCTCTCTACCGCTTATTGTTTACTATCTAGTAAAGTTCTCTACAGCAATTCCCTATTTAAATGGGATGTTGTTAAATGTTATCTCAAATGTTCGGTGAAATTTATATGATTAAAGTAATAATTATTGCTAGACCCGACCATTCATTAAATTTGTATCAAGAGCTTAAGTCTTCGAAGCTTGCTTCGGAAGAGGTTTCGCTTGTAACATTTTCAGCCCTCAGAGATGGCTGAGGTATCCCCACAAATCGGGTAAATAAAACAAATACTTAGAAGAGAAGTGAACGTTCATGGCAATTCTTGATCAGATCATTCGCCAAAACTCACTTTTCAAGAATGACTGCCATGAACGTCC